>Ga0126377_10001488_pt1 | contig 15449 bp, 14 predicted proteins | sample PanSoiMetPlot_22_FD_92647 | JGI IMG/M metagenome (GOLD analysis project Ga0126377, IMG submission 92647) | Tropical forest soil microbial communities from Panama - MetaG Plot_22 | ecosystem: Environmental > Terrestrial > Soil > Tropical forest > Bulk soil | place: Panama | collected 2016-02-17
GCACCTGATCCGCGAGCGCACGCTCCTGATCCTGCCTCGGGGAGTGCATGCGGAAGAAGTCGAGGCCGCACTCGCCCACCGCGAGCACGAGCGCGTCCGAGAGCAGGGCCTCGATCGCGTCGCCCGCCCGCGCGTCGTAGGCGCTGGCGCCGTGCGGGTGCATGCCGGCGGTCGCGTAGACGCCGGGAAGGGCTCGAGCCAGCTCGATCGACCGGCGGCTCGACTCGGGGTCGATACCCACGCAGACCAGCGCCCCGACCCCCGCCTCCTGGGCCTCCCGAACGCGTTCCGCCGGGTCCCCGTCCAGCAGGAACAGATGGCAGTGCGTGTCGACTGCGCCGCTCTGAATCGGCGGTTCAGGGTTGGGCTCGCTCACCGCGACGACACGGTAGCGGCACGAGCCGATCCTCGACTCGGGCTCGAATCTCTTCCTCGCGACCGCTCGGCGCGCATCGCCCGCTCTCCACGGCTAGTCGAGGAGCTGAGTCCCACGTGAAACGCGACGGATCGAACTCTCACTCAGGACTCGAGCCGCGGGAACAGCGCCGGCCCCTTCGAGGTCTTCGTGCCCGGCTCCAGCCCGCCCCAGCGGGCCGTGACGGGCAGGCGCTGGTCGGTCAGCGAGGCGACGATCCCCAGCTGGTCCCACAGGCGCTGCGCCGCGCCGGGCATGATCGGCTGGATCAGCACGGCCAGGATGCGAAGGGTCTCCGCCGACGCGTACAGGATCGCCGCGAGCTCGTCCCGCCGCGACGCCTCCTTCAGCGTCCAGGGCGCCTTCTCCACCAGGTAGCCGTTGGCGCGACCGACCACCTCCCAGACGTCGGCGAGCGCCTGCGTGAGCGCCACCGCCGACATGTGGTCGTCGTAGCGCCGGACGGCCTCCTCGATCACCGTCGGGAGGTCCTCCTCGTGCCCTCCTGGCCCCGGAACCACGCCGCCGAACGAGGACGCGAGCATCGCCAGGATCCGGCTCGCGAGGTTGCCCAAACCGTTTGCCAGGTCGGCGTTGTGGCGCTCGACCATCGACTCCCACGAGAAGTTGCCGTCCTGGCCGAACTGGATCTCGCGCACGAAGTAGTAGCGATACGAGTCCACGCCGAAGTGTTCGATCAGTTCGAACGGATGGATGCCCGTCAGGTTGGTCTTGGACATCTTCTTCCCGCCAACCGTCAGGTATCCATGGGCCCACACCTGGTTCGGCGGCTCGATGCCGGCGGCCATCAGCATCGCCGGCCAGTAGATCGCGTGCTGGCGGAGGATGTCCTTGCCGATCATGTGGATGTTGGCCGGCCACACCGCGCCGAACCGCGCCTCGTCGCTGCCGTATCCGGCGGCGGTGATGTAGTTGGTGAGCGCGTCGAACCACACGTAGCACACGTGCTCGGGGTCCCACGGGAGCGGGATCCCCCAGTCGAAGTTCGTCCGGCTGATCGAGAAGTCGAGCAGCCCGCCCCTGATGAGGCTGAGGACCTCGTTGCGCCGGGTCTCGGGCTCGACCCGGGACGGCGCTCGCTCGTAGTGCTCGAGGAGACGGTCGGCGTAGGCGGACAGACGGAAGAAGTAGTTGTCCTGCGAGACGCGTTCCACCGGCCGCTCGTGGATCGGGCAGTTGCCCTCTACGAGCTCGTCCTCCGTGTAGTACAGCTCGCAGGAGACGCAGTACAGGCCCTCGTAGGTCCCGAGGTAGATGTCGTCCCGCCCGTTGTCGTGCACGGCCGAGAGCAGCCGCTGCACGGCCTGCCGATGCCGGGGCTCGGTCGTGCGGATGTAGTCGTCGTTGGCGACCTCCAGTCGGGCCCAGACCTCCCGCCAACGCGGCTCCATCTCGTCGACCCAGCGCTGCGGCTCCATGCCGGCGTCCTCGGCGGCGCGCTGGAGCTTGAGGCCGTGCTCGTCGGTCCCGGTCAGGTGGAAGACGTCCTCGCCGCGCAGCCGGTGATACCGCGCGATGAAGTCGGCCGCGACGGAGGTGTACCCGTGGCCGATGTGCGGGACGTCGCTCGGGTAGTAGATCGGCGTCGTGATGTAGAAGACGTCTCGCCCCATGGGAGGGCCATCCTAGCGGCGGATCGGACTCAGCCCGGCGGCCGCACCAACGCGTCGTAGATCGCGTTGGCCGAACCCCCGCTGCGCCGCGCCACGACGGCGGCGGCCTCGCGCTTGCGCATCCCGTCGGTCACCAACCGCCGGGCCTCGTCCACGAGCTCGTCCAGGTCGGCCTCCGCCGGCTGGGCCCCCTCGAGCACCAGGACGATCTCGCCCCGCGGCTCGGCGTCCTGCACCGACGCAAGGACCTCGGAGACCCGGCCACGGACCACCTCCTCGTGCAGCTTGGTCAGCTCGCGTGCGAGCGCCGCCCGCCGGTCGCCGAGCTCGTCCAGCACCTCGCGGAGAAGCGCGATCACCCGACGAGGCGATTCGAAGAGCACGAGGGTCCGGGGGTCGTGCGCGAGCCCACCCAGCCGCGCCCGACGCTCGGCGGCCCTCCGCGGCAGGAACCCCTCGAACACCCAGCGGTCGTTCGGCAGGCCTGACACGACGAGCGCCGCCGTCACCGCGGAGGGTCCGGGCACGACGTTGACCTCGATGCCGGCCTCCACCGCGGTGCGAACGAGCCGGAACCCCGGATCCGAGATCGTCGGCATCCCTGCATCCGAGACCAGCGCGACGTCGTCGCCCCCGCGCATGCGATCCAGGACGTCGTCGATCCGCCGAGGCTCGTTGCCCTCGAACAAGGACAGCATCTTGGCCCTGACCCCGATGTGGGCGAGCAGCTTGCCCGTCCGGCGCGTGTCCTCGGCCGCCACCAGGTCTACCGAGGCGAGGGTCTCCCGGGCGCGTTCGGAAAGATCGCCGAGATTGCCGATCGGCGTGCCGACCACGAAGAGGCGACCGCTCATCGGGTCCGATGGTCCCACGGGCATCCGTGGTTCGGAACGACCCGGCATCCCGTCCCCGTGGCTACAGTGGCGCCGTGACGCCGGCCGGGGGCAGGGATGACTCCTCCACCCCGCTCGCCCGGAAGCTCGGCATCCGTGAGGGCTCGCGGGTCCTGGTCGTGGCCCCACCGGACGGGTTCTCCATCGGCCCCGTGCCGACCGGGACCGAGATGGTCAGGACCGGCCGGGCTCGGCTCGACGTGGCCCTTCTGTTCGCGCGGACGCAGGCCGTCCTCCGGCGGCGGTTCCCGGCGCTCCAACGAGCGCTCGACCCCGCGGGCCGCCTATGGGTGGCATGGCCGAAGAAGGCCTCCGGCCTCCGGACCGATCTGTCCTTCGATGTCGTGCAGGGGCTGGGACTCGCGGCCGGGCTCGTGGACAACAAGTCCGCCTCGATCGACGAGGCGTACCAGGGACTGCAGTTCGTCTACCGCCTGAAGGATCGCCCGAGCGCCGGCCGCTGAGGCTCCCCTTCCGACCGCGATCCCTGCCGTACCATCGAGCGGATGTCCACCCTGACCAGGCCCGCACCCACGCCGTCCTTCATGCACCGGCCGACCAGGCGGTCGATGCGATGGCACGCGTTCGTCACGAAGATCAATCGGCCGGTGGTGGCGATCCTGGCGGTGGCGGCGATCGCCGGCTATCTGCGGTTCGTGCACCTCGCCTACCCCGAGCACCGGGTGTTCGACGAGTACTACTACACGAAGTCCGCGTGCATCTTCCTGAACTACTCGAACGAGCGGTGCGACATCAACAGCGCGGACGAGCGCTACTGGCGGGAGAACGAGTGGGACACGGGCGCGTGGGTCCACCCGCCGCTCGGCAAGTGGATGATCGCCCTCGGCGAGCTGACCTTCGGCACGGAGTCGATGGGCTGGCGAGCGAGCGCGGCCCTCACCGGCACGGCCACGGTGGTGCTGCTCGCCGTCATCATCCAGCTCCTGTTCGCGAGCCCGATCTGGACGTTCGCGGGCGGGCTGCTGCTCGCGACCGAGAGCCTGAACCTCGTCCAGTCGCGCACGGGCACGCTGGACATCTTCGTCACGTTCTGGGTCGTCCTGGTGTTCGTGTTCCTGCTGCTGGATCGCCGGTGGATCGAGCGGCGGACCGCCCGGGCGATGGCCGCCGCCGAGCGAGGCGCGACACCGGCGATCGCGGGCGGGAGCGACGCCGCCGTCGCGACCGCGGGCGGCGACGGCTCGGGAACCGCCATGGTCGGTGGGGCCGAGCCGCAGCGGCCGAGGGTCAGGCCGCGGCTTCCCGCGCCACTGTGGCGGCCGTACCGGTTCGCCGCGGGTGCCGCGGGCGGCGCCGCGATGGCGACCAAGTGGTCCGGTATCACCGCCGTCGTCACGGCAGCCGCGCTCGGATTCGGCTGGGAGGTGGTGCGGCGCAAGCGTTTCGGGACGACGTCGCCGTTCGTGCGAACCCTGACCACCGAGGGGTTCGGTTTGGTCCTGGCGCTCGCCGTCACGCCGGCGATCGTGTACATGGCGAGCTGGATCCCCTGGTTCATCCACTTCCATTGGGACCTCGCGCACTGGGCCGACGTGCAGCAGAAGTCCTATGAGTTCCACCGGGACCTCAAGGCGCTGAACGACCAGGGGCAGCCATGGCACGCGTACTTCTCGCCCGCGTGGCAGTGGATCTTGCTGAAGAGGCCGGTCTACTACTACGGCGCGTTCTCCTCCGATGGGATCCGACAGGTGATCTACGCCCAGGGCAACCCGCTGATCTTCTGGGGCGCGATCCTGGCGATCCCGTACACCGCCTATACCTGGTGGCGGAAGCGCGACTGGCGCGCGGCCTTCATCGTGGTGACGATCGCGGGGCTGTACCTGCCGTGGTTCGCGGTGTCGCGGCCGCAGTTCTTCTTCTACGCCGCGCCGATCTCGCCGTTCTTCGTGGCCGCGGTGGTCTACACGCTGCGGGACCTGTCCCAGCTGCACGTCAGGGGCTCGCGCTCGAGGCCGTTCCTGCCGCTCGCGGTCGGCTATGTCGCCGCCTCGGTGATCATGTTCTTCTGGTTCTGGCCGATCCTGACCGCGGGCCCGCTCACCGAGGCGGGCTTCAGCCTTCGGGCCTGGTTCCCGTCCTGGGTCTGAGGCGGGCCCCGGCCCGCTAGCATCGCCGCCCGATGGCCGCGACCCAGGACGTGTTCGTCACGATGCGCGACGGCGTGCGCTTGGCCGCCACCCTGTACCTGCCCTCGGCGCCCGAACCCTGGCCCGCGCTGATCGAGGCCCTGCCGTATCGCAAGGACGACGTCACCGCCCACTACCGGCCTGAGTACCACCGCCTGGCTGACGAATTCGGGTACCTGGTGGCTCGGGTCGATGTCCGCGGAACGGGATCGTCCGAGGGCACGGCGGCCGGCGAGTACACGAACGAAGAGCTCGAGGACAACGCCGAGGTGGTGGCCTGGCTGGCCTCCCGGCCGTGGTCGAACGGCAACGTCGGGATCTACGGCACGTCCTGGTCCGGGTTCAACGCGCTGCAGACCGCGATGTTGCGCCCGCCGGCGCTGAAGGCCATCTGCTCGATCTTCGCCTCGGACGACCGGTACGCCGACGACGTGCACTACTTCGGGGGGGCGCTGAAGCAGCTCGACCTGGCCGACTGGCCCACCAACATGGAGGCGGTCAACGTCCTGCCGCCGGTCCCCCGCGTCTTCGGCGCGGAGTGGCGGGAGGAATGGGACCGGCGCCTGGAGGCGTACCGACCGTGGCTGTTCGACTGGCTCGAGCACCAGACCTACGACGCGTTCTGGAAGCACGGATCGCTGCGCGAGGACTACGGTTCGATCGAGGCCGCCACGATGCTGGTCAGCGGCTGGGCCGACGGCTACACGAACATCGCGCTTCGCGGGATGCGGGAGCTGCGGTGCCCGCGCCGGTTGCTGGCCGGCCCATGGGCTCACCTGGACGTCGAGACCTCGGTTCCCGGCCCCACGATCGACCTCGTGCCCGAGATGGTCCGGTGGTGGGACCGGTGGCTGCGGGGCGCGGACAACGGGGTCGATCGCGAGCCTCCGATCGCCGTGTTCATCCGGCGCCCGACGCCGCCCGCTGCCGACCTCGCCGTGTACCGGGGCGAGTGGCGATTCGAGCTCGGGTGGCCGCTCGAGCGCGGTCGCGAGGTCCGGTTCGGGCTGGCCCAGGCGGCAACGGTGCCCCCCAACCCGACCGACGCGGGGGTCGATCGCCTCGAGGTGCGAGGCGACGTCGGCTGGACGGCTTGGATCAGCTGCGCCGCGGGACCGCCGTGGGGACAGCCGATCGATCAGCGCCCCGACGAGGCCTTCTCCCTCGTCTACGACTTCGAACCGCTCTCGGGCGAGCTCGAGATCCTGGGCCACCCGGTGGCGCACGCGCGGGTGGCGGCAACCGCGCCGGTCGCGTACCTCTCGGCCAAGCTGTGCGACGTCCACCCGGACGGGGCCTCGCAGCTGGTCACCCGCGGCCTGTTGAACCTCGCGCACCGGGACTCGCGCGAGACGCCCTCACCGCTCGAGCCGGGGCGCTGGTACGACGTCTCGTTCGAGCTCGAGGTCACGTCGTGGGTGTTCGAGCCCGGGCACCGCGTTCGCCTGGACCTCGCAGGGACCGACTGGCCCAACGCCTGGGCGCCGCCCGAACCCGTCACGCTGTCGATCGAACGCGCCGGCTCGGCGATCGTCCTGCCGGTGGTGGACGGCACCACCCCGATCAGAGAGAGACCGGACCTGCCAGCCTCGCGACGGCCGCAGAAGTGGGACGCCGAGGGCGTGACGTGGGCAGTCGAAAACGACGTGCCCAGGCGCGTCACGCGCGCGAGATTCGGCTACGGAAGCGCCGCGGACGCGGACGAGGTCGCGCCCGAGATGCGCGACCGGGTCGACGGCGAAGTGGGCGTCGCGATCGACGATCCCGGGCGCGCCTGGGTCGACGCCACCTCCAGCTACACGATCGTGTGGCCGGAGGTCACGGTCTCGGCCGACGCCCGGGCGCGGGTCGACAGCGACGCGGAGGCGTACCACCTGCGCCTGGAGGTCGAGACGATCGAGGATGGCAGAGTCAGGTGGTCGCGTCGGTTCGAACGTCGGTTCCCGCGTCAGCTCCAGTAACGGCGCCGCTAGGCGCCAGGCCCGCCCGAACGCATCCGCAGCGCGAGCGACCAGCGGACGCCGCGCCGCGGGCCGTGTACGGCGTGGTACGGCCGGCCGTCCCGAACCCGAGCAAGCCCGGGCCCTCGCATCAACGTCAGGGAGCCGGCGGCCGCGTCCCAGCGTTCGAGCACCTCGCCCTCCCGCGAGGCGCGGACCTCGAACGGCGCCGAGCCTGCGATGGTGAACACGGCAACGAGTCGTCGGTACCAGCGGCCGTCCATGTGCGAGGTCACGCCGACCGAACCTGGGTGGTAGCGTGCCGCCCCCGCCTCGTTCGGCGACCAGGTTCGGAGCCCGTGGATCCCATCACTGTCGCGCCGCACACGCGCCCGGAACGCGGAGGCGAGCTCGGACAGGACCGGGAAGCCGTCGAAGGGCGCGGCGAGATCGAACCCGTCGATCTCCATCCGAACCCCCGCCTTGCCGAAGGATCCCTCCATCCGACGCAGAGGGCCGGCGTCGAGTTCGCGCGCGAGCGGTCTCAGGAACGCCGGCTCGACGACCCCGTCGACGTGCGCGAACCCGTTCGACGCGGTGCCGCGCAGGGCGGCCCGGAGCGATCGCTGCGTCAATGCGTTCGTCATGCGGTCGGACGCATCACCGGAACCCGGGCAGGTGCTCCCGGAACACGATGAAGCCGATGCCGGCGGCCAGGTCCAGCAGGAAGTGCGCGATCACGATCGGCCACGCCCGGCGCGTCCGCACGAACACGAACCCGAACAGCAGCCCCATCGCCACGTTGCCGAGGAATCCGCCCCAGCCCTGGTACAGGTGGTAGCTCCCGCGCAGCAGCGCGCTCAGCCCGATCGCGGCCAGTTCGGTCAGCCCGAGCTGTCGCAACCGCGTGACGAGATACGCCACGACGACGACCTCCTCGAGCAGCGCCGCCTCGGCCGCGTTCAGCACCAGAACCGGGAACGTCCACCAGTGATGCAGCGGCGGCACCGGGAGGACGAAGCGGTTCACGCCCAACGCCACGGCGGCCAGGTAGACGCCGATGCCACCGATCCCGACGATCGCGAACAGGATCACGCCGCGCACGACGTCCTCGCGCGGTCGGTCCCACCGAAGGCCGATGCCCTCAAGGCCCTCGCCGCTGCGCCGCACGAGGTAGACGACGAGCCACACCGGTGCGAGCGCGAACAGCGAGCTGAACACCTGCCGCGCGAGCTGCGTGCTCTGCGAGACCGAGGCGACGGTAACCCCGCGCAGCGGCGCCTCGAGGAGGCTGAGGATCGCGAAGACCGCGCTCGCGAGCAGCGAGAGCGACAGGACGATCAGCGTCTCCTCGGCCAGCGTTCGGCGCGGGAGCGGGGCGAGGACCTCTTGGCGCACGTGCGTATTCGCCGCGTGCCGGGGGGCGGGTTCGGCCCGGCCTGCCTCCGGGTCCGGGGATCCGCCGGGCGCGTCGGGCGTCATCTCGGAAGCCTACGGCCGGCGCGTACGATGCGCGACGATGGGGTTCGATTTCGAGGCGGTCGACGCGCTCGACTACGACGAGCTGCGCCCGACCTATGCGCCCGAGGCCGTCGCCTGGGTGACCGAGCGCGCAGGCCTCGGAACGGCATCGACGGTGATCGACCTCGCGGCCGGCACCGGGCAGCTCTCGCGCCGGTTCGCCTCGATCGGGTGCAGGGTGATCGCGGTCGAGCCCGCGAGCAACATGCGTGCCGTCTTGCGGGACAGCGTGCCGGAGGTCACGGCGCTGGCCGGGACGGCCGAAACCATCCCCGCGGAGGAGGGCCTCGCCGACGCCGTCGTGGTCGGGAACGCCTTCCACCACTTCCAGGCCGGTCGCGCGTTCGGGGAGATCCGGCGCGTCCTGCGTCCCGGGGGCGCGCTCGCGCTGTTCTGGGCCCGCAGCGACGAGGCTCTCGGTCCCGCCCTACCCGGAGACTCGTCGATCGTCGCCCAGGACCCGGCGACGATCTCCGTCATCCGTGAGATCGAACGTGTCGTGGAGCGGGTTCGCGGCGCATCCGACTTCGTCGAGGCGTACCGGTCCTGGTACGAGCCACGGCCGGCCGAAGGGTTCACGTCGTTCGAACGCCGGTACTTCCCGATCACACACGAGATCCCGTCCGACCGCGTGGCCGACCTCTACGCGACCTCCAGCGACATCGCGTCGCTCCCGCCTGACGTTCGTGGGAGTCTGCTGGCCCGGATCGCCGACCTCGCCGCGAGTCTTCCCCAGACGCTCGAGCTCCGCGAGCGCAGCGACGTCATGCTGTCGTTTCGGACGTAGCCGGTCCCCACCGCGCGTCGCTCGCGGCGCCTCCGCTCAGAGGGCGAGCACGGGACAGGTGAGCGTGCGCGTGACCCCCTCGACCGACTGGATCGGCATCACGATGGCCTTGGCGAGCTCATCGAGATCCGCTGCCTCCCCGCGGGCGATCACGTCGTAGGGACCGGTGACCGGGTCGACGGACACGATGCCCTTCACGCCGCTGATCTCGCGGGTCACATTGCTGGCCCGTCCGACCTCGGTCTGGATCAGGATGAACGCGCTGACCACATCGACCTCCTCGATCAGGGTCTCGGGGCATCGTACGTCAACGCCCCGACCGGGCGCGAACCGGCGCCGCGTACCGACTCAGGGCTCTCGCCGCAGGACGCGCGCGGACACGGGACTGCCGTCGCGGAGCGGGTGTCGCAGGCCCGTGTCGACGAACCCGATCCGCTCGTAGAACCGGGCCGCCCCATCGTTGGACTCGGTGACGGCGAGCACCACCGACCGTGCGCCCCACGACCGCGCCCACTCGAGCACCGCTCGCACGAGCCCGGTTCCGAGGCCGCGGGTTCGCCAGGCAGGGTCGACCCACATCGCATACAGATGCGCTCGCCTCTCCTCCCCCGTGCGTGAGCCGACCGCCATGCCGACCCACGCCCCGTCGCGCTCGGCCTCCGCGACGTACAGGACGTTCCTCGTGCCCTCCCATCCGTCGATCCACGCGACCCACTCCCGATGTTCGAACGCCGACTCCCGCTCCAGCGTCGAGCCGAACGCCTCGGGCGCGTCCTCGAGCGAGCGCAACCGGAGCTCGCGCACGCGCTCCCACTCGTCGGGGATCGCGCGGCGGATCCGAACGCCGAGGTCCTGCATCCGGATCAGGCTACCGAGCCGCCATACTCCGGGAGTGACCGAGCGCGCGTGGTGGCACGACGGCGTCGTGTATCAGATCTACGTCCGCTCGTTCGCGGACTCGAACGGCGACGGCGTCGGCGACCTCAAGGGCGTGATCGAGCACCTCGACCATCTGGCCTGGCTGGGGGTCGACGGCGTCTGGCTCTCGCCTATCCACCCCTCGCCCAACCGGGACTGGGGTTACGACGTCGCCGACTACCGGGGCGTTCATCCCGACCTCGGCGACCTGCAGACCCTCGACCGGCTGGTGACCGAGGCCGGCGCCCGCGACATCCGCATCCTGCTCGACCTGGTCCCGAACCACACCAGCGACCGGCACCCGTGGTTCGTAGAGGCGCGGTCCTCGCGCGAGGCCGCGCGCCGCGACTGGTACGTCTGGGCCGATCCCCGGCCGGACGGCTCGCCGCCCAACAACTGGCTCTCCGTGTTCGGCGGCCCGGCGTGGGAGCCCGAACCGATCACCGGCCAGCGCTACCTGCACAACTTCCTGCCCGAGCAGCCCGATCTGAACTGGTGGAATCGCGAGGTGCAGGACGCGTTCGACGACATCGTGGGCTTCTGGTTCGAGCGAGGCATCGCCGGCTTCCGCATCGATGTGGCCAACGGGCTGGTCAAGGACGCCGACCTGCGGGACAACCCCCCACCCACCGGGGACGACCCGCCCGAGGTTCGGCGACGGGGGCAACGGTTCGTCTACAACATGAACCGGCCCGAGGTGCACGAGGTGTACCGGCGGTGGCGAGCGCTGGCCGACGCCTCCGGCCGCGTTCTCGTGGGCGAGACGTGGCTGTTCGATCCCGAGATCCTCGCGACCTACTACGGCGCCGACCTGGACGAGCTGCACCTGTGCTTCAACTTCTCGTTCATGTTCTCGGACCTGGAGGCGGAGGCGCTCCGGGCGATCGTGGAGTCGACCGAGGCGGCCCTCCCCGACGGCGCTCAGCCCGCGTGGACCGGGTCGAACCACGACGTCGGGCGCTTCGCGAGCCGCTGGTGCGCCGGCGATCCCGCGATGATCCGGTGCGCCCTCATGACGCTGCTCACGCTCCGGGGGACCCCGTTCCTGTATTACGGCGACGAGATCGGCATGACCGAGGTGCCGATCCGGGATGACGAGGTTCGTGACGAGCCGGGCCTGATCGGCGAGGCGCAGGTCGTGCGCGACCCCGGACGCGCGCCCATGCAGTGGGCGGCCGACCCCGGTGCCGGCTTCACGCGCGGCGATGTCCGGCCGTGGTTGCCGATCGGGGATCCGGCGCTCGCCAACGTGGCCGACCAGCGTTCGGATCCGGCCTCGCATCTGCACCTGTGCCGGGACCTGATCGCGTTCCGGCGGCAGACCCCGGAACTCCGCTCGGGTGGGTACGTCTCGCTCCCGTCCCCCGATGGGACCTGGATGTGGCGGCGCGGAGAGGGTGTCGTCGTGGCCGTCAACCTGTCCGGCGCCGCCGCCACCGTGCATACGGGGGCCGGGACGATCGCGATCGGGACCGACCGCTCGCGCGACGGCGAACGCGTGGAGGGCGAGCTCAGTCTCGGGCCGTGGGAGGGAGCGGTGATGCGCGTCGCTCTCGCCTGAGCACCACCAGGTGATCGGCCAGCCCGACGCTCGTGAACGGCAGGATCGGAGCCAGCAGCAGCGCGGCCTCGGGCACCACCCGGACGCTGAGGAAGGCCCAGACCGTGGCGACCATGACGCCGAGGATGCGGGCTCGCCACGGGCGCTCGACATCCGAGCGGAGCGCGACGATGCCGCCGGCGCCGATCCCGGCGACGAACCCCGTCACCGCGTCGGCCGCGAGCGCCGAGACCGGGAGCCCGACCGCCACCGCGAGCGTCATCGCCTTCACCACCGCGCCGGGCGCGTTCGGGTGCGCGGAGGCGAACGCGAGGACCACGAACACGAACGGCACCAGCATCAGCCCGAACGCGATCCACAGGCCGGGCGCCGCGACTCCACCCGACCGCGTCGACGCGACCGAGACGACGCCGATCAGCAACGTCCAGTACGCCGGGACCTGGAGCAGCGTCGCGAGCAGGATCGCCCGCCACATCCGGCGCGGAGATCTCGGGTCCACCGCGGTCGGGGCCGGCCGAGAGCCGCGGATCACCTTCATCCCTTGACCGCCCCGGCCGTCAGGCCGCGCACGAAGTACTTCTGCAGCGAGAAGAACACGATGAGCGGTAGCACCATCGAGATGAACGCGGCGGCGGTGAGCAGGTGCCAGGTCTCCCCCCGTTCGCCCACCAGCCCGGCGAGCGCGATCGGCAACACCATGGTCTGGCGCGTCCCGCCGAGGAACACGTAGGCGACCAGCAGGTCGTTCCACACCCAGAGGAACTGGAAGATCGCGAACGCGGCCAGCGCCGGGACCGACAGCGGGACGACCAACCGCCAGAAGATCGTGAAATGGTCCGCCCCGTCGATCTTGGCCGACTCGATGATGGAGGACGGAAGCGAGCCGATGTAGCTGCGCAACAGGTAGATCGCGAGCGGCAGGCCGAACCCCGCGTGCGCGAGCCAGATCCCCATGAACGTGCCGTTCAGATCCAGGTCCGGGAACACGATCAATCGGCCGATCGTCGCGCCGTTGGCGAACAGGCGAAGGAGCGGGATCAGCGTCATCTGGATCGGCACCACCATGAGACCCACGACCACCACGAACAGCACGAACCGTCCCCTGAACTCCATCCAGGAGAACGCGTACGCGGCGAAGGCGGCGATCGTGATGGGGATGACGGTCGACGGGATCGTCACGGCCAGGCTGTTCAGGAAGGCGTTGCCGAGCCCCCCGCGGTCCAGCGCCAGTCGATAGTTGTCGAACGTCCACTCCGCCGCGCGGAACGGGTGCGCGAGCGCCGTCCACCAGCCCGAGGTGTCCACGAGGTTCTCGGGCCGGAACGACGTGACCAGCACACCCAGCGTCGGGATCAGCCAGAGCAGGACGATCGCGATGATGGCGACTCGGACGAACCAGCCACCACGACGCGCCCCGGGCGCCTCGTCGGCCGCCTTGGCTTGGGTCGCCCGGCCCGCCTGGTCGATCTCGGGAACCGGGATCGCCGGGGCGCTCACCGGATCATCTCCTGTTCGCGGAAGCGCTTCATGTTCCAGACCATGATCGGGATGATCGCGATGAACAGGACCACCGCGATCGCCGCGCCGCGGCCGTCGTTGTTCGAGATGAAGAACCAGTCGATCATCCGTTCGGCGATCACCTCGGTCTTGTTGGTTTCCGCGCTGCCCATCACGAAGACGATGTCGAAGACCTTCAGCGCGTTGATGACCATGTAGGTGGTCACCACGGCGATCGTGGGTGCGATGCTGGGCACGATGATGCGGCGGAAGACCTGGAACTCGGAGGCGCCGTCGATCCGGGCGGCCTCGGTGATCTCCGAGGGGATCGCCTTGATCGCGGCGGACAGGACCACCATGGCGAACCCCGTCTGCATCCACACCATGATCACCATCAGCAGGAGGTTGTTCCACGGGGCCTCCTGCAGCCATGCGACGGGCGCGTGCCCCAGGCCCATCCAGATGCCGTTCAGCAGGCCGATGTTGGAGCCGAACCCCTCCGGCCGGAAGTCGTAGATGAGCCGCCAGGTGATCGCGGCGCCGGCGAACGAGATCGCCATCGGCATGAAGATCAGGGACTTGGCGACGGCCTCGCCGCGTCGGAGGCGGTCGGCGAGCGTCGCGTACGCGAGCCCGATCGACACCGCCACGAGCGGCACGACCAGCGTCCAGCCGAGCGTGTTTCGGATCGCGCGCAGCATGCTCTCGTCGCTGAAGACGAACTTGAAGTTGTCCAGCCCGACGAAGCTCTCGCCCTGCGAGTCCTTGAAGCTGATCAACAGCGTGTTGATGACCGGATAGACGAGGAACACGCCGAGGATCACGAGCGCGGGGCCCACGAATACGTACGGGCGGACCCCCTCCCGGTAGCGCTCTGGGAGCAGATCCACGATCCGGTTCATCGCCCAGTACAGGAAGAAGACCCCGCCCACGCCCACGACGATCGCCACGCCCACGACCAGCAGGCGATTGGCGTTCTCGTCGCGCAGGAAGTCGAACGTGCGCCACAGCACGGCGAACGCGGCCACGGGGATCGCGAGGGCGACGAGCAGGCGAAGGATGAACACGCCGAGCGCGCGCGGCTTGGATGGCGGCGCCTTCAGGGTCGCGGCTTCGCCAGAGCCCCCGGATGCGCTCATCGCCCGAACGCCCTCATCGAGGAGACGATGCCCCCTCGCGTCGCCGGACGCAAACGAGGAGGGGACGGCCGCGCGGCCGTCCCCTCCACCTCGACTCGATCCGGCTCGTCACGCTATCCGGACGGCCAGCTGTCGTCGATCTTCTGGAGGATCTGGTCCAGCGAGTCGGGCCCCTCCTTCATGTAGTCGACCATGCCGGTCCAGAACGATCCCGAACCGACCTCCGGCGGCATCTGGTCCGAGGCGTCGAACCCGCCCTGGACGCCGTTGGCGCCCGTGAGGGCGTCAGCGATCAGCGTCGAGGCGTCGGCCAGGACCGGGTTCGCGTAGCAGTCCTTCCCGACGTTCACGTTCGGCGAGAGCCTGGACAGGCCCGGGTCGCCGGCCATCTTGCACTGGAACTCCTCCCCGCTGAACTTGTCCAGGAAGTCCTTGATCTCGGGCGAGTTGCGGTAGGCGACCGCGATCTCGCCGGCGAACAGGCCGCCCTGCTGGTCGATCGACGGGAACGGGAAGGCAGAGTAGTCCTTGCCGTACTCAGTGCCCTTCGGGAAGAAGGCGTTGATGAACGTGGCCTGCCGGTGCAGCCAGCAACCCGGCGGGTTGTCGAACATCGGCAGCGGTGCGTCGCCGAATGCGATCGACGGCGTCTGGTCGGCGCCACCCAGCACGTAGCCCGGGTGGAACATCACGTCGCCGAAGTCTTGGACCGCCGTCTTCACCGCGGGATCCGTGAACGGGATCTCGTGATTGACCCACTGCGTGTACTTCTCCTGTCCCGCGGTGGCCAACATGATGTCCTCGACCCAGTCGGTCGCCGGCCAGCCGGTGGCCGTCCCGCTCTCGAACCCGACGCACCACGGCGTCCCGCCGTCCGCCACGATCTGGTCGGACAGCGCCATCAACTCGTCCCACGTCGTCGGGATCTCGTACCCCGCCTTGTCGAAGTCGTCCTTCGGGTACCAGATCAGGCTCTTGTAGTTCGAGTTGGTGGGCA
>Ga0126377_10001489_pt1 | contig 15442 bp, 9 predicted proteins | sample PanSoiMetPlot_22_FD_92647 | JGI IMG/M metagenome (GOLD analysis project Ga0126377, IMG submission 92647) | Tropical forest soil microbial communities from Panama - MetaG Plot_22 | ecosystem: Environmental > Terrestrial > Soil > Tropical forest > Bulk soil | place: Panama | collected 2016-02-17
CAACACGAACAACATACCGATCGACAAGCTCGGCGACCTCGCCGCGATGGCGGCGACGCTCCCTGGTATCACGTTCATCCCCGGCGCCGACGGTCTCGCGAGTGGGATTTCCGTCCTCGGCCTCGGCGTCGATCAGAACAACATCACGCTCAACGGCCTGAACTTCAGCGGCACCGAGCTTCCGCGCGACGCTACGACGCAGACGCGCGTGAGCACGTCGAGCTTCGATCCGTCCCGAGGCGGCTTCTCGGGTGCCCAGATCTCGCTTCGCACGCAGAGCGGGTCGAATTACACGGTGCGGTCGCTGCACACGACGGTCGACGCCCCGACGCTCCAGTACACCGACGCCGTCGGTCGCCAGCTCGGGCAGCAGTTCACCAACCTGCAATTGAGCGGCCTTCTGACTGGACCCATCTCGCTCGACAAGGCGTTCTACGCATTCTCATATCAGCTCGGCCAGCGGACCAGCGATCTGCAGACGCTCTTGAACACCGATGCGCTGGCCCTCGAGCGCGTTGGTGTGTCGGCGGACTCGGTGTTCGCGCTCGAAACCGCGCTCAACGCTGCAGGGATTCCGCTCAACCCCCCAGCCGTCCCACACAGCAAACTGACGCAGAACGGGTCGTTCCTCACGAGCCTCGATTTTGCGCCCAGCGGGACGCACAACTACAACGTCACGCTGAATGGCCGATGGTCGGGATCCGGCGGATCGAATCTGTCGACGACTGCGTTTCCCGGGTACGGCGGCGAGTCCAAGAGCTACGGCGGCACCCTGCAGCTGCGCCACTCGAGCTACATCAACGACTTGTTTCTCGACGAGACGAGCGTCGCGCTGCAGTCGAGCATCCGGCGCGGCGATCCGTATGACACGCTGCCGTCGGCCCGAGTGCGCGTGAACTCTTCATTTGCGGATGGCACGGCCGGCGTCTCGACGCTCAACTTCGGCGGCAACCCTTCACTGCCGAGTGATCAGGACAACCTGAGTCTGCAGATCGCGAACACCGTCTCGTGGATCAGTCTCAACAACAAGCACCGCTTCAAGCTCGCGACGGACGCGCGCTACAACCGCTACTCGCAGAGCAACACGCAGAACTCGCTCGGCACGTACATCTACAACTCGATTGAGGATTTTCAGAACAACGTTCCAGCGAGCTTCAGCCGCCGGCTTGGCGTCAATCGCCGGCTGGGCGACGACCTTGGCTTCTCGGCGTCGCTCGGTGATGCGTACCGCCGCACGCAGCGTTTGCAGCTGACGTATGGCCTGCGCATGGACGTCTCGCAGTTCCAGGGCAATCCGGAGTACAACCGTCTCATCGATTCCGTCTTCCACCAGCGCAACGACGCAGTGCCGCGCGGTGTCTACCTCAGCCCGCGCTTCGGATTCAGCTGGACGTACGGCACGAACCCGCAGGTTGCCGGGTTCGACGGAGCAGCGCGCGGTTCGCGCGGCCAGATCAGCGGCGGCATCGGACAGTTCCAGAATCTTCCGAACTCGCAGCTCATCGCCGGCGCGGTCGACAACACCGGTCTTCCGTCGGCGGCGCAGCAGTTGAGCTGTGTCGGCAGCGCGGTGCCGATCCCGAACTGGGCCGCGTACCAAAGCAACACCGGAATGATTCCGACGACGTGCGTCGACGGGACAACCGTGTACTCGAGCACGGTGCCGAACGTCACGTTGTTCGTGCCCGACTACATCCCGAGCCGCAGCTGGCGCGCGAACCTGAACTGGAACATGCCGGTGCTCAACAACCGGTTCCGCGCGGCGTTCAGTGGCACGTACTCGCTGAACCTGAATCAGCAAGGGATGGTCGATCTCAACTTCAATCGCTCCCCGACGTTCTCGCTGTTGGGCGAAGCCAATCGGCCGGTGTTCGTCAATCAGACGAGCATCGTTCCGTCGACGGGCGCGATCATCTCGCGCGACGCACGCGTCACGCAGTCGTTCGCACAGGTTGCCGACTACCGCTCCGATCTGCAATCGCGCAGCGCGCAGCTCAGCGCGGGTATCTCGCCGATTGCGTTCAACTCCCGGCTTCAGTGGAGTCTGACGTACGTCTGGCAGAAGGTCGTGGATGAGACGCGTGGCTTCGGCGACAACACGGCGGGTGATCCGTACCTGCTGCAGTGGTCACGGGGTGCACGCGATGCGCGCCATCAGATCTCGTTCAACGTCGGCTATACGTTCAGGCAGGCGGTGAGCATCACGGCGTTCGGTCGAGTGCAGTCCGGCAATCCATTCACGCCGATGGTGCAGGGCGACATCAACGGCGACGGCTACAACAACGACCGTGCGTTCATCTACAATCCGGCGTCGGCCAATCCGGCGTCGGCGCCCGACTCGATCCTGGGCAGGGGCATCAGCAGCTTGCTGAGCTCCGCACCGTCGTCAGTTCGCCAGTGTCTCAACAGACAGCTCGATCACATCGCTGGTCGCAACAGCTGTGAAGGTCCGTGGTCGACGAGCCTGAGCCTCCGGATGTCGCTCGTCTCGCAGGCAGTCAAGATTCCGGATCGCGCGACCGTCTCGATCGGCATCAACAATCCGCTCACCGGTATCGACGCGCTGGTGCATGGTTCGAGCAACCTGCACGGTTGGGGCGCGCCGTCGTTCACGGATCCGACGCTGCTGTACGTCCGTGGCTATGATGCAACAGCGAACCGCTACATCTACGACGTCAATCCGCGGTTCGGGGCAAATCGTCAAGCGACCGCGCTGAATCTCGCGCCGATGCAGATCACGCTCGACGTGCGCTTCGATATCGGTCCTGAGCGTGAGCGGCAGGATCTCTCGCTCATGCTGCGCGCCGGCCGCGGCGGCCGTGGCCAGAAGCTGAGCGAGCAGGCGATCAAGCAGCGCTACATCCGCAACTACAACAATCCGTTCGAGCAGATGCTGCGGCAGGGTGACTCGCTCAACCTGAGCGACAACGTCGCCGACAGCATCGCAATCTTGAACAAAGCGTACGGCAAGGTGATCGATTCGATCTGGACGCCGGTCGCCAAGTACCTCGCAGCGCTCCCGGACAAATACGACGTCGACGAGGCGTACGACCGCGTGCGCACGGCCGAGAACAAGACGCTCGATCAGATGGGGATCTTCGGGCCGACGGCGAAGTCACTGCTGACGCCGGAGCAGATTCGGAAGCTGCCGCCGTTCATCGCGTTGTTCCTGGACAACCAGGCGCTGCGTCAGATCCGCCCGGGTCGGGCGGGTGGTGGACGTGGAGGATTGTTCGGCACAGGAGGCTGAAGAGCAGATTTGAGCCGCAGCGGACACAGAGGGCGCAGAGGACTTGGTGATAGTCCTCTGCGCCCTCTGTGCTCTGCGGCTCATTTTTGCTCTTTAACAAACTCTTACTTCACTAGGCATCCTCTGCGGTTCAGCCTTGCTCTACTTCGCCTTGGGTGCTTTGTCCGGCCCGTCTAAGGGAATGCCAACGTCTGTGAACCCGCGGCCGAGATCGAGCAACAACCCGCGCGCATCCGGCGTCACCCGACGCGCCGCGACCATGTGGTCCACGAACCACGAGCCTCGATTCGTCGATAGATCGTCATACCGCACGCCCCCACCGCTCGAGCTCGAGTGGATGATTCGGTTGTTCCCCGCGTAGATCGCCACATGGCTGATCGGACCATTGTCCGCGAACATCACGAGGTCGCCGGCAGCCACTGCGCGCCAATCCGGCGTCAGCGACTCGCCAACCTGCGCCTGCTGGCGCGACGTCCGCGGCAGATTCACTCCGTTCCGCGCGAAGACATACTGGACGAACCCGGAGCAATCGAACCCGCTCGGTGAACTGCCACCGTAGCGATAAGGAACGCCGACGTATTCGTCAGCCGCGTCGAGGATGCGCGCGACTGCAGCCGTCGGGGTTTCCGATCCGGCTCGCCCGGCTGTCATGATCAACGGCGGCGTTACGGCGTCCCGGCTGGCCATGGAGCTCGAGCGGCGATTGCGTCCTGTACCGACATGGAACGACACGCCAAAGCGAAGCTCGGACGTCGGGCTCGGCGCCATCGGGGCCGTCGGGAGCACGTAGCGGGACATCCGCCACCGCGTCTCGCCGAACAGATCCACTGAGTTGCCGACGGGAAGCGACACGCCCGCGCCGTAGCTCCAGTTGGTCGTGGTCATCCGGTACCCGGCGGTGTCGTTCGACGCGGCTCCAACCCCGACGAACACGAATGGCGTCACTGAGCGACTCGGACCACGAAATCGGCGCCCTCCTACAGACAGGATAGCGTCAGCATCGGCACCCCATGGGCGTACCGAGTTGGAAAAGCCGAGTGATCCGTTGTTCTGGTTTTGGAGGGAGACGTTGCCGCTGGCGCGAACCCCAAGGCCGCCATCGCCCGCGAGCGTCAAGGCAATGCCAGCAAGTGGGTTACCCCCCATGGCCGGGAGATACGACACGAACGGGCTGACCGTGAGATCGGATTGCTGGGCCGCCGCCAGAGAAATTGGCGCGACCGCGGCCGCGAGCACGAGCGCAGCGGATGAGATAGCGGGGTTGGACCGGTACACTGGGTTCTCCCGATAGGGTCGAAGCCGGCTAACGCAGGGTTCCGGCCAGATGCCCAATCGTTTGTTAACGCGTTGACGCGCAGCCGTTTGAGACGATCGGCGGACATGAGACCCGGGGCATTTCTGTCCCGGGCACGGGACATACATGTGTCACCGGACGGATGCGCCGAGTTGCACGACCCATCCGTGGCTCGAGAAAGACTCTTCGGAGAAAGAGGATCCGGTGCTCCCGAGACGGCCAGGCGGGACCAGCGGACCAGCGGAACTACGGGAACTGAAGAAACGCAGATGGCCGCGGAAACTACCGGGATGGCCGCGGATCGCTCCGATAGAGAATCGAGTGGCGAATCCCGCCCTCGGGGAAATTCATTTTGAAATGACGGCCGCTCGGGACGCCATCGGTGGCGTCCCGAGCGGGCTTTTCAAAAGCAACGAATGCCTCTCTAAGATGGCAAGAGCTTTGGAGTTTCCGCAGTTATCCGCGTCCATCCCGGCAGTTTCCGCGGCCATCTGCGTTTCTCTTTTCGTGTGGGGTTCCGTCGTTCCGGTCGTTCCCGTCGTTCCCGAAGTCCCGCCCTCCGACGTCCCTCTCACAGCAGTTCTAACAAGACACACACTTATGGCTGTTCTTCGATCCCAAACTCTCGAGCAAGGCGACCGTCTCGAGGAACGGTGAAATGCGCTGCACTGGGCCATTCGCCATGTCGGCTGTTGTCTGCCCGCTGCGAGCGACCGCTTTCACGTCAGCGCCCTTCGACACCAGATAGCGGATCATCTCGTTGTCACCGCGCGCGGCCGCGTTGTGCAGCGGCGTGTAGCCGTTGTAGTCGCGCGCGTTCACGTCGGCATGCAGTTCCTCGACGAGAAACTTCACGACGGGAAGCCAACTGTCCGGCGCGTGGCGATGATCGTTCGCCGCGTAGCCCTGCCCGTACCCGACGCCCGATGCTGCGTGAATGGGCCAGACGCCTGGACCGTCATCCGGAACCGGCGGAAGTCCAGAAAGGTCCTCGCGTGCTCCGCCGCCACCGCGCCCGCCGCGACCAGCACGCGCCGGCGGCTTGAGCGTCGGAACATCGGGCTTCGCGCCGTACGCCAACAACAACTTCATCGCCGGCAAGTCGGTCCCGTACGCCGCACGCCAGAACGGCGTCGCGCCGCGGAAGTCGACGCGCAGGTTGTCACGATTGTAGGTCGTGTACCAGAGGCTCTTCTTGAGGCGGACGTTCGGATCGGCCTTCGCCTCGAGCAGCGCTTTCATCAGCTCGAGGTACGTGATCTTCTGATTCAGCTGATACGCGGGCTGCGGCGTCCGCGACGACGGCGCCCATTCCTTGTTGATCACCGCGTACAATGGTGTCGCGCCGGCATCGCTCGCCAGATTCGGATCGGCTCCGCGATCGATCAGCGCTTTCGCCAAATCGTAGTGACCGTTGATCGCCGCCAACAACAACGGCGTCGTGTGGTCGGCTGCACTCGGCTGATCGATCTTCGCGCCGCCGTCGATGAGGGCTTTCACAGTTTCAGAATGACCTTCGCGAACGGCGAGAAGGAGCGCAGTGAGACCGCCCTGCACGCCGACAAGCTCCGTGTAGCCCGGCGCATCGTCGTCGCCACCGTTGTTCGCCGCAGTCGGAGCGGGGTTGTCGTCGGGCGTGTTCTTCGCTGCTTGCGCCAAGAGCTTGGGATCTTGCTTTTCGACGGCGAGCGCCGCGCGCACCGCCTGCTGAACCTGACGCGAGTTCGGATGCCAGCCGGGCTGTGAATCCGCGCCTTGTTGCTTGCGGAGATCGGCGAGCGTTTGGTTTCGCTCGCGTCGTGCAACGCGATCTTCCGCCGTGCGCGACATGAGATCGACGACCTTCGCCGCGATCGATGGATCCGCTCCGCGCGCCAGCAGCACGCGAACCGCATCGGCGCGCCCCTGCGCCGCGGCGAGCATCAGCGGCGTCTGTCCCCATTCGGGTTCTTTGGCGTTCGCGTTCGCGCCGCGATCGAAAAGCGCCGTGATCGCTGGTACGCTTCCCGACAACGCCGCGAGATGGAGCGGAGTCACTCCGGTCGTCGTGAGCGCGGCAGGATCGGCGCCCGCCTTGAGCAGGGCGACGACGATGGGGCCGTTGCCCGCTTCGCTGGCCACGTGCAGCGGCGTGTACGCGCCGATGCGCGTCACCACTTTCGGATTCGCGTGCGCGCGCAGCAGCAACGCCGCCATCTCGACTTCGCCGTGTCGTGCCGCCCAGTGCAGCGCCGTCATGCCGTCCCCTTGCGCGGCATCGACTTTCGCGCCTTTCGCCAACAGCGCTCGCACGGTCGCAAGGTCGCGACGCATCGCCGCGTCAGCGAGCGGCGACGGCGGCGCCGCGGAGCCCACGAGCAGCGAGAGACACAGCGCGATCATCGTCTTCATCGTCACTGCCTCCTTGTAATCACGAGCTAGAGACCGTGTCATCCCCGAGCCCTACGTCGCTTGCGCTCCTCAGGGCAGGCTCCGCGAGGGATCTGCTCTTCACGACTCTATGACAGCGAGAACTCGTCGGTGCTGTCGCCGAAGCTCTTCAGGTCATCCAGACCCAACCGATGCATCAAGCCCAGCATCGCGTTCGCCATCGGCGTTCCTTCCGGCGCCTTCAAATGCAAGTTGCCGCCGAGCTGCCCATTCGCGCCGCCGAGGACGATGAGCGGACAGCGGCGGTGATTGTGGATGTTGCCGTCGGCCATCGGCGAGCCGTAGACGATCATCGTCTTGTCGAGCAGGGCGCGGTCACCGTCCTTCGTCGCCTTGAGACGATCGAGCAGATACGGCAGCATGCTCACATGATACTTGTTGATCTGGTAAAACTCGGCGACTCGCTTCGGGGCGTTGCCATGGTGCGACGCGGGGTGGAATCCCGTCGACACACCGCTCTCTGGATAGACGCGGCCTGAGGCGTCGCGGCCAGTCTTGAGCGAGAAGACGCGCGTCATGTCGGCCTCGAACGCCAGCACTTGCAGGTCGAACATGAGCTTGACGTGCTCTTCATACGAGTCGGGCACACCGGCGGGTGCGCCGGCGAGCTCTCGCTGCTCACCCGTCGAGTTGTGTGCTTCGATCCGCTGAATGCGACGTTCGATCTCGCGCACGTTCTCGAGATACTGATCCATCCGCTCACGATCCGCCGCGCCGAGCTCCTTCTTCAACTCCGCGACGCGCCCGGTGATCCAGTCGAGAATACTACCGGTCGTTCGCATGCGCGCTGCACGCTCGGCGGCCGTTCCACCGGCGCCGAACAGTTGATCGAACGCAACGCGCGGGTCGCGAATCATCGGCAGCGGCTCGGTCGCGGACGCCCAGCTGATCGTATCGGTGTAGACGCACGAGTAGCCGTAGGCACATCCGCCCGCGCGATCAACTGGTTCGATGCAGAGTTGCATCGACGGAATCGGCGTGTTCTGCCCGAAGCGCTTCGCGTAGATCTGATCCATCGAAGCGCCGACGTAGATGTCTGAGCTCTCGGTTTGCGTGGGATGCGCTTGCGTGAGAAACACGGCGCTCGAGCGGAAATGATCGCCGCCGATTTCCTCCGGCTGATACGCCTCGGCCATCTTGACGTCGGTGTTGCTGATGATGGTGAGGTATTTCCGGTACGGCTCGAGCGACGTCAACGCGGTCGGCGACAGATCGAACGCGCTGCCGGTTGCGGCGGGCGTCCAGTAGTTCTGCGTCGCGCCATATGCGCTGCACCCTGCGGCACCGTGCACCATCTCGATGCAGATGAGGCGAGTGGGATCGGTCGCAGAGAGCGCGCTGAGGAGCCTGCGCGACGGGAGCATCGCGTCGAGCAACGGCAGCGCGACGGCGGCGCCCATGCCTTGAAGGAAGGTTCTACGCGGAAGTGGCTCTCTGGTAATGAGCATCTGGCTCTCCTTGTCATCCCGAGCTTCCCTCCGTGTCCATCCCGAGCGCAGCGAGGGATCTCGGCCCAGCGGTTAACTAGTCTCCTACCTTCTGCATCCGAAACGCAGGACTATTCACGACGCCGAGCACGTACGCCGAGAAATGGTTCTCGTGCGCGGCGGCGTTGTGGACGATCGCGCGGACCGCAGGCATGTCGTACGCCTCCACGCGACGACCCAATCCGTACGCCATGAGGTTTCTCGTAAACGTCCGCAAGAGCGTCTCACGACGAGCGAGCAGCGCCGCACGCAGATCGGCCGGTGTTTCGACTTTGGTGCCGTCCCAGAGCTCACCGCGTGAATCGATGGGCGCGCCGTTGTCGCGCACGCGCCAGCGGCCGATCACGTCGTAATTCTCGAGCGCAAGGCCGATCGGGTCCATCATCTTGTGACACGACGCGCACGTCGGATTCTTGCGATGTTCCTCCATCCGCTCGCGCACCGTCAGCTGACGTCCCTCGTGTGAGCCCGGCGTCGCCTCGAGGTCGGGAACCCCCGGCGGCGGTGGTGGCGGCGGGCTGTTGAGGAACACCTCCATCACCCACTTGCCACGCTCCACCGGCGACGTCCGCACCGCGTGTGACGTCAGCGTGAGAATACTCGCCTGCGCGAGCAGGCCGCGCCGCTGCGGATCGGTGTACTTCACGCGACGGAAGTCCGCGCCCGCGATATTGGGTATGCCGTAATGCTGCGCCAACCGCTCGTCCACGAACGTGTAGTCCGCGTTGAACAGATCGAGCACGCTGCGATCTTCTCGTACGATCGCCTCGAGAAACAGCTCCGTCTCGCGTCGCATCGACCGGCGCAGCTGATCGTCGAAGTCCGGATATTGGCGAACGTCCGGCTGCACCTTGTCGAGATCCTGCAAACGCAGCCACTGCGCACCGAAGCGAGTGGCCAACGTCTGGGCGCGCGGGTCCGCCATCATCCGGCGAACCTGTCGGTCGAGTACTGCTTTGTCCGAGAGTTTGCCCTGCGCGGCAAGCGTCGCGAGCTCGTGATCCGGCGGCCCGGACCAAATGAAAAATGACAGCCGCGAAGCGAGATCGACGTCGCTGATCTTGTACGTGTCACCTGCCTTGGCACTCGCCGGGGCACGCTCGAATCGAAACACAAAGTCGGGACTTGCAAGGATTGCCTCGAGCGCCGTTCGAACGCCCGCGTCGAACGCGGCGCCATCTTTCGCTGCGCCGTCGTAGAACCCCATCAGCTGTTGCTTCTCCTTCGCGGCGAGCGGACGACGAAACGCATCCGTCGCCAAACGTGTCACGATCGACTCCGCACACGGCCTGGCTTCTTTCGGCGACGACGGGCGACACGAGAAGATCTTCTTTCGCACCGGCGAATCGGAGATGCCCGTGGACGCAAACGGTCCGGTGATGACCAGGTCACGAAGGTGCGGCAGCAGCGAAAAACCGTACGCGGTCGCGTTCGACGTGCTGACGAGCGACCACTTGATCGGCGAGATCATGTCCTGCACAACGCCTTGGAACGACGGTGGGATGAAGGCCGCCGACACGCGATGCGGACCAGCGGTCACGCGCACGGTGTCGGTCGTCATCGTCACGCCGTTCGGATCCGACGCGGTCATGAAGCGGTCGATGTCGAGCACTGCTACGCGCTCGCCGTCGATGGAGACCTCGATCTTCTCGCCGCGTGCGTTGCCGCCAGCGAACGCACCCGTCGTCTCGTGGAAGAAGAACACCTTGAACACGTAGGCGGCGTCGACGGGGAACGTGTGTATGACCGACGTGCCGCCGCGTGTGCCGAACGGCGCCCCGTCGACGTGTTCGGTCTGCGACGACGTCCGCGGCACCGTGTACGTCGCCGATGCCGCCGTCGCCTTGAGATTGCCCACCGCGAGCCAACTGATCTCGCTCGCCGCGCGGAGATACGCATCGAGCAGCGTCGGCGAGAGAAGTTGAACGTCTGCGATGTTGTCGAAGTTGTCGCTCTTGGTGTCGAGCGGGAGATACGCGCCCGCGTCGACGTCGAGCGACAGCAGCGCGTGAATCGCCGCAGAATATTCCGCGCGATTGAGACGCTGGAACGACCGGCTTCCCGGGTTGGGCTTCGTGATCGCCGCGGAATCGAGTTGGTGCTCGAGCGTCTGCACGAGGACATCGAGTGTGTCGCCAGCAGGACGACTCTGTCCGGGCGGCGGCATCATTCCGGCGCGGAGCTTCGCGATGATCTTCTCGGAGACGTCGGCGTCGTTGCTCGCCGAAGCGACATCGTACGAGGCAAGCGACACATTGCCGCGCTTGAGCGTTTCGCTATGACAACGCTGACAATACCGCTTGACGACGTCGTTCAGGGCTTCCGCGCCAATCGACGCGCGGCGACGTGGATACGCCGGATGCGCGCGGAAGGACGACGCGCCGCCTGACGTGGCCTGGACCGCAATCGGCGCGGGTGAGCCTCGTTCTTGTGGCGCCGGCGACGCGATGGTCTGACCGGCAAGCGCGAGCAACACTCCGAGCACCGCTGCAGCACCAGCGAGCCTCTTCATGCCCACCCCCCTTTGTAGCACATGAAATTGGGGATTCTCGGGCGAGCCCCGCAAGCTGAAAACAAAGAATGACCGATTGACCGACTCGAGAGTGGGTCTACATTGGCATGCATGAGCCACCCAACTCGCCGGGAAGAGCCGCTGGCGGCGGCACACCACTAGTGCGCTCGACCCTCGAGGTCATTCGCGGCTGGCTCTTGATCGTCCTCGTCATCGGTGTCGTTGGTACCGAAGCCGAGCTGCTATTGCTCAAACACACGGATGGTGTGTGGCAGCTTGCGCCCGTTGCGCTGATCGGCATGTCGTTTCTCGCCCTCGGCTGGTACGCGGTCGCGAAGAGCCCGGGGTCCATCCGCGCGCTTCAGGTCGTCATGCTCCTCTTCATCACGAGCGGCGGCGCCGGCGCGATCCAGCACTTTCTCGGCAATGTGGCGGACGAGCGCGAGTCAAACCCGTCCCTCGCAGGCGTGGAGCTGTACAAGAGCGCGCTCATGGGATCCACACCATCGCTCGCGCCCGGAACCATGATTCAACTCGGCTTGATTGGACTGCTGTTCACGTATCGTCATCCTCGGCTCGGTGCTGCCAAGAGGGCCGAGAATTCGTCCTCGTCTTCAAGGGGGGAGTCATGAAATCGTTTGGGATCGTTGCACTCTGCGCGCTCGTGGCCTTGCCTATGGCCTCGGCATCGGCGCAGCTCGGTCGCCAGCAGGGGCTCGTCGAGCCGAACGTCGCGGCGGACAGCACCCTGGCCAAACTGCCGGGTCTCAACGCGGCCGCAATCGAAGCGCTCAAGGCGGCAAAACCGCTGCTGAGCATCGTCACCGTCGACAGCATTCTCGCATCGAAGGGGCTGACGAAAGCGCAGCGCACGACTCTCTACGGCAAGATGTTCGTCCATGTCGACGTCAACCGCGGGTCGGATGCGGAGCTGTCGCTCATTCCAGGGGTCGACGCGCCGGAGATCCCCGCGATCAAGGCCGGTCGTCCGTGGAAATCGTTCGATCAATTCCAGACGTCGTTCGGAAAGGCGACCAGCGCTGCCGAGGCGACGCGGGTCGAGCAGTATCTCTTCATCCCGATCGAGCTGAACACGTTCACCCCCGCGATCATGGACACGTTCGCGAGCATCGGCGTCGGCACGTCGCGCTGGAAGCGCGAATTCGCCGAGTATCGGCCGTGGACGTCGATGGCACAGTTCGACCGCGAGATCGGGAAATACGTGCGCGGCAACCCATCGGAGCTGAAGCGCCTCCAGCGCTACGTGATCATCGAAGGCAAATAGCCCACCCGCCACCGCGACTACGACGTGCTGACGATGATGCTGTCGTAGTCGCGGGCCGGGATGTAGAGAATTTGAATTGGCGTTCCGCGATCCCACCGGTTCGCGATCGCGGTCAACACCTGGTCCGAGTCGCGTCTCAACCAGCCGTCGATCTCGAACTCGTAGCGCACGCGCGTGATCTTGATGTTGAACGCGATGTCCTCGAGCGTCATGTCGATCACGCGCGCCGTGGCCGGCAGCCCCAGCACGATGAAGTCCTTGATGCGGCGCCGGCGCGCCCTTGCCATGCTGTAAAAGATCGCCGGCAGCACGCCCGCGGTGATGAGCGACGTGAACCCCGCAAGGAAAACGTCCATCCACCCCCAGCTCGTTCCTGGCTTCTCGTTCGGCGACATCAGCTCCCACGTGCTGTGGGACAGATGCTCCAACAGCTCGGCCGCTTCACCCGTGATGGCGCGCGGCACCGGACCCAGATTGAGAGGCGCAGGAAGGTTCGGCTTCGCGGCGCTCAGCGCGACCGTCTCAGACACCGCGGCGCCATGCCCCGAGAGCAGCGCGGCCCGAACGTCGCGCGCGGTGGGGAAACGATCGTTGGGCGCGGGCGCGAGCATTTGCGACAGCACGCGCCGAAGCGACTCCCCGCCGGGGAGCGACGCAGGCACCTCGAGTCGCCCCGCGTCCCCCATGAACTCTGGTGGCGCACGACCCGTCAACAAATGGAGGAACGTCGCGGCAAGCGCGTACAGATCGCTCGCTGGACTCGCCTGCCCCATGAGCTGCTCGTAGGGCATGTAGCCGTACGTTCCCGCAACCGTAGATCCGGATTCGTCCGGCGCGCGGAAGACGTTGCGCACCGCGCCGAAATCCACCAGCACAGGCGACCCGTCGGGACGAACGATGACGTTGCTCGGCTTGATATCGCGGTGCAGCACCGGCGGCGCGCGCGTGTGCAGATAGTCGAGCACACCGAGCATTTCGTCGAAGAGATGGAGCGCGTCGGACGTCCCGAGATGGCGGCGCGCGGAAATGATCTGAGCGACAGACTCGCCCTCGACGTATTCCATGACGAGGAACGACGTGTCGCCGCCATTCCACGCCGCGCGGAACGACTCGTGAACGATCGGAACGCCACGATGGCGCAGCGCGCTCAACGTCGCGACTTCGCGCTCGAACATCTCGTACGTCTTCCACTCGTCGACCGCACGCGCGTGCAGCGCCTTGATCGCGACGAGTCGGTCGTGTTTTGCGTCGCGAGCGAGAAGCGTCTGCGCAAACGAGCCGCGGCCGAGGGGGCGGACCACCTCGTACCGGTCGGCAATTCGTGCGTCAGCTTCTGCCACTGATCGTATCCCTCATGAGGCGAATGTACGGCTCGGGCGCAATGGGATTCCAGGGCTCGTGGCCGCGGATGAGATTTTGTCGATGCCAGATCACATCGTTGCGCGTCGGGTGCTTTCCGCGGACCACCGGGGCAGCTCGTGGCCCGTGCTCGTCGAAACCGACGGTGGGTTGCGTTTCACGAAGCTACGAGGTGCAGGCCATGGGACCGCCGCGCTCGTCGCCGAGATGATCGTCGCAACATTGGCCGAAATAATCGGGCTCAACGTGCCGGCGAGGTCCCTCGTGCAGGTCGACGCCGGCATCGAGTCGCTCGATCGCGACGGCGAGCTGCGCGCGCTTCTCGACGCGAGCGTTGGAGTCAACCTCGGGTTCACCTATCTCGAGAGCGCGCACGTGTTGCGCCCCGAGGAAATCGCTCGCGTGAGGCAGGACGATGCTGCCGCGATCGTGTGGCTCGATCGGTTCGTGATGAACCCCGATCGCACGGATCGGAATCCGAATCTCATGCTGTCGGGCAACACGTTGTGGCTGGTTGATCACGGTGCCGCGCTGGGCTTTCAGTATTCGTGGTCGTCCGTGACGGAGTCGTCTCCGAGGCGGGCGGATGTCTTTGAGCCGCATGTTCTGCGAGAGCGTGTGACCGATCTCGCGGAGTGGGATGCGATCTTGGCCGCGCGCATGGAACATGAGGTGATCGAGCGGGCGTTGGCCGAGGTGCCGGACAGCTTTCTCGAGTCGCTGTCAGCAGAGGGTGCGGATGGGCTGCGTCGTCGTCGGGCGGCGTACAGCGCGTTTTTGTGGAAGCGTCTCAAAGCGCCGCGGGATTGGCTGTTCGCGGAGCCGCTGGTGCGTCAGCGTCGACAGCCGAGGGTTGAGGGCTGAGGGTCGAGGGTCGAGGGTCGAGGGTCGAGGGTCGAGGGTCGAGGGACCTCGCCATAGTCCACCGTTCCACCGTTCATTCAAACGCCGGAGGTGCCTCGGCTGTCCGACATCGCGGACCCTCATCGCCCGTGCAATGATCGACGTTCTCCGCCAGGATATCCGCTACACCCTTCGCGGCCTCCGTCGCACTCCGGCATTCACCATCACGGTGATGCTCACCTTGGGACTCGGCATCGGTGCCAACGTCGCGATGTTCAGCGTCACCGACCGGCTGATGTTCCGTCCCTTCCCATACTTGCGCGATCCCTCGTCCGTGCATCGCGTCTATCTCCAGACGACGATTCGCGGCAAAACCGCGACGCGTTCCATCATGCCGTACAAGCGCTATCTGGACTTGCGCGGCGCGACGTCGTCGTTCGCGCAGTACGCGGGCTTCACCGAATGGCGACTCGCGGTCGGCGCGGGCGACGCCACGCGAGAACGACAGGTCGCTGGCGTCAACGCGTCGTTTTTTGATTTCTTCGACGCGCCGCCTGTCCTCGGGCGCTACTTCGGCGCCGCCGAGGATTCCGTTCCGCGCGGCGCAAACGTCTCCGTCGTCGGATACGGATACTGGATGACGGAGCTCGGCGGCCGAAACGTCCTCGGACAGCGGCTTCGGGTCGGACCGCTCCTGACGACGATCATCGGCGTGGCGCCGAAGGGATTCGTCGGCGTATCTGAAGGCGAGGCGCCGGCGGTGTTTCTGCCGATCACGACGCTCGCGTACGGCGTGAATCAAGGCGACGCCGAGTCGTTCGCGGTCAAGTACAACTGGGATTGGGCGTATGTGATGGCGCGACGCAAAGCTGGCGTTACGCGGGAACGCGCGACGGCGCACCTCACACACGCCTTCGTCCTGAGCCGCGACGCACAGCGCGCGACGATGCCTTCGGTGCTGCCGGCGAATCTCGCACATCCC
>Ga0126377_10001490_pt1 | contig 15440 bp, 13 predicted proteins | sample PanSoiMetPlot_22_FD_92647 | JGI IMG/M metagenome (GOLD analysis project Ga0126377, IMG submission 92647) | Tropical forest soil microbial communities from Panama - MetaG Plot_22 | ecosystem: Environmental > Terrestrial > Soil > Tropical forest > Bulk soil | place: Panama | collected 2016-02-17
AGGAACGTAAGTTGACTAAGTAATCCACAATACGTATGGAGTTCAAAATCTCCTACTTCAAAGAGGCTCTCAAAGAGCCGATTAATATTGGCGGGCTGCTGCTGTCGGCGGCGGCGGCGGCCTATTCCGCCACCACGAGCTTCATCGATCCGACGCTGGTGCTGGCCGGCGCGCTGGTGATGGAAGGCGTCTATCTTGCCACCGTCCCCGCCTCCACTTTCTACCGCCGCATAGTCGACCGTCGCTCGCGCCATCTTCTCGAAGAGCATCGCCGCAAACAGCGTGAGGAGTTGATCAAAACCTTCGATCCGCGCGAGCGCGAGGCCGTGGATTATCTGAGCTGGATGAAGAAGCAGATTCGCGATAATTACAAGAAATTCGCGCGCCTGACCGACGAGCCCCCGCAACTGCGCGAGTTGGAATCGACCTGGGAAGCCTTCGTCGATCTGCTCGACGAATACCGCCGGCGCAAGAACCACCTGCGCGCGATCAACCGCCAGACGGTCGAAAACCAGTTGCGCCAGGCCGAACGCGCCGCGCAATTCGCTGACGACGCGACGCGCCCTCTGCACGAAAAGAACGTTGAAATATTGCGCCGCCGTTTGCAGACGTTCGACGACATCGAACGCAGCGTCAAACGCGTCGAGGCGCAGTTGCAGATGATCGAGAATTTCTTCGGCCTGGTGAACGATCAGGTTGTTACGATGCCGACTCCCGAACACATCCTCTCCCTGGATTTCGACTCGTTGCTCACCTCCATCGAAATGACCAAAGAGATTCTGCAGCAGACGGCTCCGATCATGGGGCAACTGGACTCATTGAACCGCGACGCCAATCAATTGCGCCCTTCTCTAGCCGGCGACCATAGATAATCAAATAATCAATGGCTCAATCAGCGCCAGTAATTAAACCATCGGCTTTGCGCGACGGCGACGCCGTCGCCGTCATCGCCCCCGCCAGCAACTTGAAGGCTGATTACCTGGCGCGCGGCGTGGCCGAACTCGAACGCCTTGGGTTTCGGGCGCGATACGAGCCGGGGATTCTCGACAAAGCCAGATACACGGCGGGCGATGACGAACGCCGCGCCGGCGAATTAATGCGCGCCTTCGCCGACCCCGAAATCAAAGCCGTGTGGGCCGCGCGCGGCGGATACGGCTCGATGCGTCTGTTCAAACTGCTCGATGAAACCCTGATCGGCCGGCGCCCGAAGGTTTTCATCGGCTACAGTGACATGACCGCTTTAAGCCTGTACTTCTATCGCCGCTTCGGGTGGGTGACCTTTCACGGGCCGATGGCCGCTAAAGATCTGGCCGGAGGCGAAGAGCATTACGACCGTGAAACGCTGATCAAAGCGATAGGCGCCGGCGCGTCGCCGATCGGCGAGATTAAATCGAACAAGACCGAAATACTTCATCGCGGCGTTGAGGAGCGCGTAACCGGACGTTTGCTCGGCGGATGCCTGTCGTTGATCACGGCGATGATGGGCTCGCCCGACGAACTCGACACGCGAGGCTCGATCCTCTTCCTCGAAGACACCGCCACGCGGCCTTACGCGATTGACCGGATGCTGCAGCAGTTGAAACTGGCTGGAAAATTCGACGAAGTTCGCGGGATAGTCTTCGGCGAGATGATCGATTGCGTTCAACACGCCGATCAGGGCTATCGAATTCAGGACGTCCTGGCCGAATGTACGTCTGATTTAAACGTCCCGGTAATGTTCGGATTGCCCAGCGGCCACAGCCCACGCGGCAATCTGACTCTGCCGCTCGGCGTAACAGCGACGCTCGACGCCGGTCGCGGCTCGCTCAGTATTGATGAAGCCGCCGTGGAGTAAGAGGGAGTAGGGAGTAGGGAGTGGGGAGTGGGGATAGGGAAAAGATCATTCAGCTTCGATCGGAGGAAAATATGAAGATCGAATCTTATCAAGACCTGGATACTTGGAAACTGGGGATGGACATTGCAGAAGATTGTTATCGCGTGACCCGAAACTTTCCGAAAGAAGAGTTATTCGGAATGACCTTGTAAATTCGCAAAGCGAGCGCCTCGGTACCTGCGAATGTTGCGGAAGGATATGGCAGAGAGAGCACCAGAGATTACATTCGCTTTCTGCAAATCGCTCAGGGCAGTCTGAAGGAAAACGAAACCCACCTGATCCTTTCCAGACAGGTTGAACTCGGTCATCCGCAGCAAATCAACCCCATTCTGGAAAAATGCGCATGTCTGGGAAAGATGCTTCACAACCAGATACGCTCTTTGCAACAGAAATTGATGTAGGGATAGGGAGTGGGGAATAAGGAACAGCATCTTTTCCCCACTCCCCAGTCCCTACTTCACATCACCATCGAATCGTCACCCTGTACGAGCCGGTATTATCGCGGAAATAATCATCGTTGATGCCGAGGAAGAGGCGGCCGTATTCATTCGGCTCGCTCGTCGGCTCGCCGCGCGATCCGATGAAGACAAAGTTCGAATCTCGCCCGTCGCGGTAGCGAATCTTGCCGCTCCACGCGCCAACGCCGACGTCATTCATCGGGTAGTTCGAAGTACTGTTGTTCACGCTGCGGTTGCCGTTGGGATCGCTGCGGTTGCGGGAGTCAAGTTCAATCGTTCCCTCAGCGGTAATTGTGAACGTCATGTTAGGCTCGACATCGATGCCCGTATCGATCCATGGCTGATTGGCGTTGACAGTGATGGTCTTTTCGCGCCCTTCGCCCGCTGATCGACCGTCCGGCCTAGATCCGCCGCCCTGTCTCGATCCACCGCCCGGCTCGCCGACTCTGCGATCAATAATCACATTGACGAGGAAGGAGCCGCGGGCGTCGCGCGTCTCCCCATGATTGACCGTGAAATAGAGTACGCCGTCGCGGTCGGCGGTGATTTCGCGCGAAAGGCCAATGAAGATCGGAGGCGAATCAGAGTCCTTCCCGATGGCGGCGACAAGAGCGCCGTCGTTCTCTTGCGGCATAGGGGCATCGGGATCGCGCCGCCCCTGCAAGCCTTCAGGCCCGGTAGCCGTTCGCCCCCCAAGATAAATCGTTCCGCTGGCTTCAACGCGCACATGCTGTCCTCGCTCAACCTCGATCTGAGAGCGATACCACTGATCTTCGAGTTTCACGTCGAAAGTGCGGATCGGTTCCCGCCCATCAGATGGTGAATTGGGCGGATTGCCGGTATCGTTCGGCGGGCGACGGCCGCTCGACGGGCGACGATCGATCGACGGGCGACGATCGTCGCGCTCGACGACCAGCCGCGAAACCTGATCGGGGCGGAACTCCAGCCGGTTGCCTCCGGTCTCGAAAATGAACTTGCCGTTCTCATAGCCGACGAAGTTGCCATTGAGCACGCTACCGTTCTTCAGATAGAGCACATCGGCAAGCGACGCGCCCGCCATCAAAACGGTCAGAATCGCCACCGCAAAAATTTTTCGCATGGTTTTACCGCGCGTCGAAAGCCCATCTAGTGATTCGGTCCGACAGCGCGCCTCCAGAATTTGAGTTTCGAGGTACCACATCATAAACTCGCGCCTTCCCGTCCACAATTCAAAATACTTCCATAATTATTCTTCATCGGGAGGCTGAATGAACAAGAGCAGGTACCTGCAGGGCAAGCGGATCGCCCCGACGCCGATCGGCGGAGAGACGTCGATCGTTCAATTGATCGAGAACAACTTTCAAGCCTACAACGCCGCGCGGCTGCGCGAGGGCGCGCAACTTTTCGCCGAACGGATGTTGCAAGACGACGCCACCGTCTGCTTGACGCTGACCGGCGCGTTGACGCCCGCCGGTCTGGGTATTTCGGCGATCATCCCTTTGATCGAAGCCGGCTTCGTCGACTGGATCATCACCACCGGCGCCAATCTCTATCACGACACCCATTTCGGACTCGGCCTTTCGATGCACCGAGGCAGTCACCAGGCCAGCGACGTGGAGTTGCGCGAAGAAGGCGTCGTGCGCATCTACGACATCTTCTTCGATTACGAGGTGTTGCTTTCGACCGACGCCTTCTTCCGTGAGATCATTCGCGCCGAAGAATTCCAGCGCGAGATGTCGACGGCCGAGTTTCATCACCTCTGCGGCAAGTACGTCGCCGAACGCGAACGCGCGCTGGGTTTGAAGAATCACTCGCTGCTCGCCGCCGCTTATCATCACGGCGTCCCGGTCTACACTTCGTCGCCCGGCGACAGCTCGATCGGGATGAACGTGGCCGCCATGGAACTGCAGGGCGGCGGATTGCGCCTGAACCCTTCGGCGGACGTCAATGAGACGGCGGCGATTGTCCTCGCCGCCAAACGCGGCCTCTTTGGAAATGGGGGAAAATCGGCGGTCTTCATCTGCGGCGGAGGCAGTCCGAAAAACTTCGCGCTGCAAACCGAGCCGCAGATTCAAGAGGTGCTGGGTATCGAAGAGAAAGGCCATGATTACTTTTTGCAACTGACGGACGCCCGGCCCGACACGGGCGGATTGAGCGGCGCAACACCGGGCGAGGCGGTCAGTTGGGGCAAGATCGATCCTGATCAATTGCCGGGCGCGGTCGTCTGTTACCTCGATTCGACAGTGGCGTTGCCTCTGATCACGGCCTACGCCTTCGCGAAACGCGAACCGCGCAAGCTGAAGCGGCTGTATGATCGGCGGAAAGAGATGATGGAATTATTGAAGAGCGAGTACGCGAAGTCGGGACGCAAGTAAAATGAAAATCTCATCCACAAAGCCACACAAAGAGACACTAAGGATTGATTTCATCTTTGCGCCTCTTCGTGTGGCTTTGTGGAGGATTTTCTACGATGCAAGAAGCGGGAGATTGAGTTAGCATTACCTCTCTCCCCACAAAATCTAAAAATCAACAAGGAGTAATACGAACTTGAACAGAGCGCGAATATTCAATTTCATTTCAATAGTCTCCCTCTCAACCCTGGCGATCTTTTCGGCCTGCGCGTCCGCGCCGAAGGAAATCACGTCAGAACAATCGGCCGCGCCTGCTGCGACCAAGTCAACGCCGGAATCATCTACGATCGCTGTCGGTCACGATTCGAGCGGCTCCTCGGCGCCGGCGCCGATCGCGTCCGGTGGTCAGGACGGCGCTTCGGGCTCGGTCAAATGGACTGCGCCCGCGCGCTGGGAGGCCAAACCGGCCAGCGGGATGCGCGCGGCTACGTACACAGCTCCGGCCGCCAAAGGTGACACCGAAGGGGCTGAATGCGCGGTGTTCGAAAGATTGGGCGGCGGCGTCCAGGCCAACATCACTCGATGGATTGGGCAATTCGAGAAGACCGACGGCGAGCCGAAACAGAAGTCGGAGACGATCAACGGGCTGCCTGTAACGACCGTCGACGTGAGCGGCACGTTCAAAGGCGGCGGGCCAATGATGGGACAATCGAGCGGGCCAAAGGCAGGTTACCGGCTGATCGGCGCAATCGTCGAAGGGCCGGAGGGCGACATCTTTTTCAAATTGACCGGGCCTGCGAAGACCGTCGCGGCGGCGGAGAACGAGTTCCACGCGATGCTCAAATCGCTCAAGAAGTAAATCGATACCATACCGCTTGCCGCCCCCGTATGCACATTATGAAAACAAAACGGCGAGTGAATGAGCGTATCGCTCATCACTCGCCGGTCTCTTTTCTGATTGGCCGTCAGCCTATTTCTTCGCTGCCTTCGGCTTGAAACCCCGAATGTGTTTGACCAGCGCGTTGATCTGCGCGGGCGTGAGCACGTCTTTGAACGGAGGCATGGCGCCCTGGCCGTCTCGAATGCCTTTAGCGAGCGCGGCATTGGTGTTCGCCGATTGCCATTTCTCGTCGGTGAAGTTTGGCGGGCTTAGGCTTTCAAGCCCCTTGCCGTCCGCGAGATGGCATTTGACGCAATGCTTTGCATAAAGCGCGGCGGCCCCTCCGCCCGCGTTCTTGCCTTTAGCGGTTTGGGCGGCGGATTCGAGCCACGCGGAGGAGGCAAGAGCGGCGACGGATGAAAGAATTAAGACGAGTGACAGTGGTTTCCTCATTGATGTCTTCATACTCCTTAGGATTCGACGGGGGTGAAGCTGGTACACGAAGAGGTACGCGATGATATGGCAACGCCCGCGCTCGATATTGTAAAAGTGATTTTGGTCTGACCGACTTCAAGACGGGTCAAATCCTAAAGCTTGGTCAGCGTGAAAAGCAAGCAGGGGTTATTCCGGCAATTCCTCCTGCTTAGGCTCCGGCAGGAAGAAGCTCAAGATCAGATTGCCAGCGTAGACAAGAAAAGCTACGCCGGCCGCGGCGTAAGCGAGTTTCGTCTCGGGCGCTCCGGCGGTGGTCACCGCCGCCAATTGCGTGGTCAATAGCGGGGCGGACGCGCCGATCATCCGCCCGCCGATGTTCGCCGCGAAGCTCTCGCCGGTTCCGCGCAAATGCGTCGGATAGACCCGCGGCAGGTAATTTCCCCAGAAACTCAATTGCGCGACTGTGAACAGCCCCGCGATGAACATTCCCCATTGCAAGAGCCGCAGATCGCTCGTCCCCGGAAAGATGAAGATCAATGGGATAAGGATCAATCCAGGAATCAGGAAGACTCGCAGCAAATTTCTCCGTGAAAGGATGCGGACCGCCAGAAACGCCAGCAGGAATCGCCCCACAAGGCCGCCCATCTCCTGAAAGAACGACGTAGTTCCGACGGCGCTCGAAATGATCTTCTGACGCTCCGGCGCGGGCAGCAGACTGTCAACCTTGACGAGCGCGGGCACGATCTGTGGAATCTGTTGAATCGCGCCGAAAGCCGCGCCCAGACTGCATGCGAACATCGCAGCCGCGATGATTGTCGCTTTGCGATATTCGGGTATGAAGAGTTCGCTGAAACTGGGCCGCTTCAACGTCCCCGCGGCTCGCTTCTCCTGCCAGACTGGCGATTCGGGCAGGAACGGACGGATGATCATCAACGGGATCGCAGGAATCAAGCCCGAGATCAGCAGGTAGCGCCAGTTCTCATGAGCGCCGTGAATCGCCGGCAGCGACGCGGAGACCTTCGCAATCAGAACTGACATCCCGCTGATCATCACCCCGCCCAGGCTGGAGAAGGCCTGTGTATAACCCAGCACCGCCTCGCGCCGCTTCGAGTCGGCGAAGAGCTCCGCCAGCCACGCCACGGCCGCCACGAATTCAACGCACACGCCGATGAACGTCATGCAGCGGAAGAGCAACAGCGCGGGCAGCGAGGTCGCGAACGCCGCCGCTGCGGCAGAGAACGCGTAGACCAGAATGCTCCAAGTCAGCACTCGCCGCCGCCCCAGGCGGTCAGTCAAATATCCGCCCAGCAGCCCGAATATTCCTCCCGACACCGCCGGCGCATAAAAGAACAGATCGCGCCAGTATTTGAATTCGGGGCTGCCGAAGGGGTATCCGCCGAGCTTCGTAATCGCGTCGCGAATGATCAGCGGCAGCATCAATAGCTGGTATGTGTCGAAAGCGAAGCCGATGACGGCGATGATGCAAATGAGCCATTGGGTGGAGGTAAGACGCGGGACGACTTTTGACGTGTTGGTCATAGACGATTGAATTGATGATTGAATGTTTTGGATAGAGACAATCGAAATTACCGGATGAGATGGCGCCGCCTTCGCGGCGCCATCTCCCATCGTTCGAGGGGAAATCTAGCCCAGAAGCGCCGGGAGGTCAAAACAACGATCACTCGACTCTGTAATTCGGCGCTTCCTTCGTGATGACCACGTCGTGGACGTGCGATTCTTTCAAGCTGGCGGCGGTGATCTTCATGAAGCGCGCGTTGCGCTGCAAATCGCCGATTGTCCGGCAGCCGGTATAACCCATTCCCGCGCGCAGCCCGCCGACGAGTTGCGCCACGAGCGCAGCGAGCGAGCCTTTGTAAGTCACGCGTCCTTCGATGCCTTCGGGCACCAGTTTACTCTCGGCGTCCTCGCCCTCCTGTCCGTAACGATCCTTGCTCCCCTGCCTCATCGCGGCCAGGCTTCCCATTCCGCGATACGATTTGAAGTTGCGGCCCTGATACAAAATGATCTCGCCGGGCGATTCGTCGACGCCCGCCAGCAAAGAGCCGATCATCACAGTGTCGGCGCCGGCCGCGATGGCCTTGGTGATGTCGCCGGAATATTTGACGCCGCCGTCGGCGATCACCGGGACGCCTGAACCCGCCGCCCCGCGGACGCATTCCGTAATGGCCGTGATCTGCGGCACGCCCGCGCCGGTGACCACGCGAGTCGTGCATATGGAGCCAGGTCCTATGCCGCATTTAACCGCATCCGCGCCCGCTTGAATCAACGCTTTCGCGCCGTCGGCCGTGCCGATATTGCCGGCGATCAACTCTATTTCGGGGAAACGCTGTTTGACGCGTTTGACGGCTTCGACCACGCGCGAGCTGTGGCCGTGAGCGGTGTCGATAGCCAGGATGTCGACGCGCGCCCTGATCAGCTCCGCCGCGCGCTCCAGATAATCGCCCGTCGCGCCAATGGCCGCGACGCAGCGCAACCGGCCCAGACTGTCTTTCGCCGCGTTGGGATATTTGATCGCCTTTTGAATGTCTTTGACCGTGATCAGGCCCTTGAGGTGGTAGTTTTCATCGACGACCAGCAGCTTCTCAACGCGGTATTTTTGCAGGATGCCTTCGGCCTCGCGCAGCGTTGTGCCGACCGGAACGGTGATCAGATTCTCTCTGGTCATCACTTCCGAGATCGGCAGGTCGAGCCGCGTCTCGAAGCGCAAATCGCGGTTGGTCAGGATGCCTACGAGCCTCCCATGTTCGGCGATGACCGGCACGCCAGAGATCTTGTATCGTTCCATGACGGCCAGCGCTTCGCGGATCTTGCGGTCGGGGGTCATCGTCACCGGGTCGACGATCATCCCCGATTCTGACCGCTTGACCTTGTCCACCTCATCGCGCTGCGCCTCGATGGGCAGATTCTTGTGAATCACGCCGATCCCGCCCTGCTGCGCGATGGCGATCGCCATCGGGGCCTCGGTCACGGTGTCCATCGCCGCGCTGATGACAGGGATGTTGAGGTTGACGTTGCGTGTCAGGCGCGTCGTCGTGTCCGTCTCCGCCGGGAGGACCTCGGAATAGGCCGGAACAAGCAGTACGTCGTCGAATGTCAGAGCTTCTATCAGGTTTTCAGTTAACATAAGATTTCACCTAAAAACAAAAACCGCGCGAGATGAGTCTCGCGCGGCGCTATAATCTTGCGACGCGTGTGGGCGCGCGATCCGGCAGGCCATCGCCGCGCGCGCATCTTCTCATAAAGAAGCGGTGAAAGACTAATTGAGATACTGTTGATAGTTATCTTTGGTGAATTTGACATTACCTCTAGTAGCTTTCGGATTAGGCAGAAGTTTGATGAAATCCATATTGCGTCCGTTGACAGCGATCCTCAAGGATTGAATCCTGCCTATCGATAAAATAATCTCTTGATTCACGTCGAATTCGCGCGACTTGCCGGGTTGCAATAACAGCTGCTCGGCCTCTTTATTATCAGCTTTGACTTTGAGCCAGACCTCTTCGATCGGAGCAGTGATTTGCACGCGCATTGCGACGGCGGCCACATCCGGGGTCGGGCTGGGCGTCAGAGACCCCGCAGCATCCGACGTCGGACTGACGCCAGGCGATGGACTGCCCGAACTGCCCGGAATAGATGATGGCGACGCTGCAGCGCCCGGCGTGGGCGTCACACTCGGCGAAGCCGGAGTGTTTACCCCGATCGCAGCGCTTCCGCCTGAATCGGACACAGTTGGGGTGAAATATTGATAAGCGGCGTAGGCCATCGACCCCAAAATTATCAGCGCCACGAAACTGATGAGCAGACCGTTGCCTGATGTCGGTCTGGATTCAAACTCTTCGACGCCCAATTGGTAACCGCGCTCCGGCTCGCCGCCTTGTTCTTGCCATTGCTCTTGATACAAATTGACAGCCTGCTCCTCGTCGAAGCCGACCTGTCTGGCGAATTTGCGGACGAAGGCGCGGTTGAAAACACCGCCGGGTAGAACATCGTAAGCGTCGTTCTCTATCGCTTGGAGAAAACGAATGCTGATGTGGGTGGATTCGGCGATTTCCTGGAGCGAGATACTCTTCTCTTCACGCGACTGTTTCAGTTGCTGGCCTAAAGTTGCCATGTTGTTTAGACTTGACACCCCGATCTAATAAGGTGAAACCACTAAAAAACAGGAGGCTATCTTATTTAAACCGATCAGGGCTGTCAATTTTTGTCTTTGGCAGCCGTGGTTTTGGCGCTATTGGCCCGCTGCCAACGCTTCGGCCAGGCCGTCGGCGCGAGTCTGCGGCGCTTCGCAGTAAAAATTGCGGCAAACATAGGCCGTCGCCTTGCCATCGATCCTGCCCCTCCCTTCGAGCAACTTAATGGTCCCTGAGGCCTTTGAGTCGGCCTCCGGAGCGAAGGCGACCACCTTGTTCGGCAGATAGCGTTTGAAAACTATGTTGACCATTGCGCGCGTCTCTTCGTCATCAGGCGAGCCGATAATGGCGACCTCATATGGCGAGGCCAGAAACAGGTCGAGAGCCGAAAGCAGCCATCCGAACGCGCTCGGCGCGCGCGTCATCGTCGGCTTCATCAACCGGAGTATTGTTTCGGCCATCCTTCGGTAACGATCCTCTCCCGTGAGCAGTGATAGGCGCGTGAGCGCCGATGCGGCTACCGAATTCCCGGACGGAATCGCGTTATCGTAAAAATCCTTCGTACGCGTGATCAACCTTTCGTGATCAGCGCCGGTGAAGAAGAAGCCGCCGGCCTCGGCGTCCCAGAACTGCTCGATCATCGTCTCCGCCAACGCCCGCGCCTCTTCGAACCAGCGCGGGTCGAACGACGCCTCGTAAAGCGCGAGCAATCCGTCAATCACATAAGCGTAATCTTCAAGGTAACCGTTCAGCTTGCTCTCGCCGTCTTTGCTCGTCCTTAGCAATCGCCCGTCGCGTCGCAAACTCGTCAGCAGAAAGTCCGCGTTCCTGATCGCAATCTCCAGATAATCTTCCCGATCGAATGCGCGCGAGGCCTCGGCGAAGCTCCGCATCATCAATCCATTCCAGGCTGTCAATATCTTTTCATCGCGGTAGGGCTTGACGCGCTTCTCGCGCGCGTCGAACAGAACCGGGCGGCCGCGTTCGATGGCCTCAGCAAGACGCTCGCGCGACACCCCCATCAACCTGGCGATTACGTCGATGTCTTCGTCAACGTGCAGGATGCTGTGGCCTTCAAAATTTGGCGCCTCCGACACGTCGAAGTAGCGGTTGAACAGAGGCGCGTCGTCTTCGCCGAGCAGCGCCGCGACCTCTTCCGGCGTCCAGACGAAAAACTTCCCTTCCTCGCCCTCGCTGTCGGCGTCCTGCGTGGAATAAAAACCGCCGCCTTTGTCCGTCATTTCGCGCGCGACATAATCTAGCGTCTCGACGGCGACGCGCTTGTAGAACTCATTCCCGGTGGCCAGATAGGCGTCTGTGTAGATGCGGCTCAAGAGGGCGTTGTCATAGAGCATCTTCTCGAAGTGCGGAACGAGCCATTTTTCGTCAACCGAGTAGCGATGAAAGCCTCCGCCCAACTGATCGTATATTCCGCCGCGCGCCATCTTGTTCAGAGTCAATTCGACCGCTTTCAGCGCGCCGGCGTCTTTCGTTCGATGATAGTGGCGTAGCAGAAACTCCAGCGCCATCGAAGGGGGGAACTTGGGTTTGTTACCGAATCCGCCGTGAACCGGATCGAGCATTCTCGCCAGGTGGGTCGCCGCGTGATCGGCGACTTCGTAACTCAACTCGCCTTCCGGTTCCCCTTTCGGCGCGACGGCCCGATCCAGCCGCTTCAACTCGCTGAGCATCCCTTCGGCGCTGTTTTCGATCTCTTCGCGTTGCGCGCGATAGGCTTCGGCGACGGAGATCAGCACGCGCGGGAACCCCGGCATCCCGTAGCGGTCGGCCGGCGGAAAATAGGTCCCGCCGTAAAACGGTTTGCCTTCGGGCGTCAGAAAAACCGTCATCGGCCATCCTCCGCTCCCGGTCATCAGTTGCACGGCGTTCATATAAATCGCGTCCAGGTCGGGGCGCTCTTCGCGGTCAACCTTGATGTTGATGAAATTTTCGTTCATCAATTGCGCGATGGCTTCGTCCTCGAACGACTCATCCTCCATTACGTGACACCAATGGCACGCCCTGTAACCTATGCTCAGCAGAATCGGCTTGTCCTCTCGCCGCGCGCGCGTAAATGCTTCTTCACTCCAAGCATGCCAATCAACGGGATTATGCGCATGCTGCAAAAGATAAGGGCTGGTTTCATCGATCAAACGATTGGTGAATTTGTGTTGAGTGTCGTCCTGTTTGGACATTGTGATCCTTTCCTGATGATCGCCGTCAAAGCTGTAATGGGGAGCAATGTTCGCAATCGCGCTGGCTTCGCCCGCATTCGGATTGTAAACTGGGAAGTTAAAGATGACCTTTTCTTCAAAGGTCATACTACCGCTCTTTTGAGGGAAAACGAAAGTCGGATGAGTTATCAATGTTTGTTATTTGACCTTGACGGGACGTTGGTGGATTCGCGCGCCGATCTGGTCAACTCGGTAAACCTGATGCTGGCCGAACTCGGGCGCAGGACGCTGCCCGACACTCGCGTGCTCACATTCGTTGGCGAAGGCGCGCGACTGCTGGTTGAGCGCGCGTTGAGGGCCGGTCAGAACGGCGCGCCGTCAGACTATGATGTTGACCAAGCGCTCGAAATTTTTAGACGTCACTATCGCGATCATTTGCTGGATCAAACGCGCGTCTACCCCGGAGTCCGACAGACGCTCGCGCGACTTTGTCACATTCCGAAAGCCGTCGTCACCAACAAGTCTTACGAATTCACAATCCCGCTGCTCGAAGGCATCGGTCTGTCGTCGTATTTCGAGGTCGTTATCGGCGGAGATTGTCTGCCGGAACGCAAACCTTCGCCGTTAATGCTCTTCGAAGCGGCGAGCAGATGTGGCGTTCAGGCGTCTGAATGTCTGATGGTCGGCGACAGTCGCGTCGATATCGAGGCCGGGAGGGCGGCGCATATGAAAACCTGTGGCTACATTCCCGGTTTTTGCGGGCGCACGGAACTGGTCAACGCCGGAGTCGATTACGTGATCGAACGTTTCAGCGAATTGTGCGCGCTGGTCGAATGCGCCAGAGCGAGCTCATTTTCTCTAGACTCCAGGAAAGGGAATTTCAGCAGCGGATGAACAGGAATGAACACAAATCTTTTTCCTGGTCTCAATGATTCATCTGTTTTCCGACGCTTACCGCTTTTCGTGAACATTCGTGTTCATTCGTGGCTGAAATTCGTTTCAGGAATTTGACAAAGAATGAGCCGCCACGCACGGGCGGATTCCCGAGGGCCTTGGCCAATGTGAGCCAACGCGATTTGGAGACAAGGAAACCCGATCGAGAATGGCGGCTCGTCAAAAAGCCATTATTGGAGGTTGAATATTCACGTCATCAGGGGGCCATCAGGGCGCCGGGCCCTTCAGCTCTCGTTCGAGTGAGCGAGTTTGCGAAACACCATCCATGCCAGGTAGAAGATTCCGCCGAAGATCGCCAGCTTGATGAGCAGCGGGATCAGAGTGATGACGATCCCGAGCAAACCCAGGACAAAATTGAGAACCGCCGCGACCGCCACCAGCGCCAGAACCACGAAAATGATAGTGCCGATTGTCTGAGCCATAAGTTACTCTCCTTTTACGCCTCTGCTAATTCAGGTCTTGGTCGAAATTCCATCTGATAGCAACGGGTTATACGCGGTTCTGGGAACGGATGTTTCAGCAATTTCAACCGCTCTCTCTTGCGCCGGCGAGCCGCGCGGCGGCGGCGCCCCGCTTGCTGACGCGCTACTATCTGTCATCCGCCCTCCGCCTCCGATACAGTGCCGCGCGCGTCAGCAAGTGGGGCCGCGCTGATCATCTGCTCTCTTTCAGCCGTTTGAAGAAATAGACCGGATCGTTCGGCGAGCCATGGACGCTGACCAATTGCCATCCTTTAGCGCCGAGCTTATCGAAGTTGCGTTCGAGCGGATAATATTCACGGCTGAATGAGCCATCCGTCTGTTTCCGCATACTTGGGTAATTTTCATTGCCCGAGGTCGAAAGATTGACCGAGCCTCCGGAAACGATCAGGTACTCCCATTGCGTTTCATTTCCGCTCGTCCGATCATCCGAATCATCTTTGCGCTGGCCATACGCCGCGAACGCGATGAAGAGAGCCAGCGAAACCGATACAGCGGCCAGCGAAATACGTGTTCCTGTTTTCATATCATTTTCCTCTGATGTGGTTTGAGATGTGTCGCGGCGCTAGCGAATGAATAGGTCGTTGACACCATTAAATCGCGGTTTCTATAATCTCGTCTCGAATATTACAGAGCCGCCATCGCTACGCGCCGCCTGTTACCGCTCCGAATGAATTCCGAATAAGCATTTCACGCGTAAACAGACCGTTCGGCGCAACTTTTTTGAGGGAGTTTTTACTATTTTGCTCGACAATCAGGAGATTGACCAGATTCAACAGCGTCGCCGCCATCTGGAAGAGATCGCGCAGATGGGCCACGACGTCTACCCGAACCGCTTCGACCGTACCCACACCATTTCGCAAATAGTTGAGCGATTCCAGAGCTACGCCGTCAGGAGGGACGATGAGGCCGAAGCCGCGCGAGTCAATGAAGAGTTGAAATCCGCGGAAGGCGGCGAGGTCAGAATCGCCGGACGCATTATAAACACGCGCTCCGCCTTCGCGCTCTTGTCCGATGGTCTGCGTTTGCTGCAGGTTTATATCCACAAAAAAAACGTGGGCGACGCGGACTGGCGCCTTTACCAGAAACTGGACTTTGGCGACTGGATCGGCGTTGCCGGATATCTATTCGTCACCAAAGCCGGCGGATTGGCTGTGCATGCCACGCGCTTGCAGTTCCTGGCCAAGGCGCTACTGCCCATGCCGGACAAGTATCACGGCGTCGCGGACAAGGAGTTGCGCTACAGGCAGCGTTACGTTGATTTGATCGCCAGCGGCGCCGCGGAACTGAACAAGGAAAAGCGTATGACGGGCGAGTTGACTTCCCGCGAGGTCTTCGAGCGTCGCGCGAAGATCATCCGCGAGATCCGCCGCTATTTCGACGACCGCGGCTACGTCGAGGTCGAAACGCCGATGCTTTCGCCCCTGGCGACCGGCGCGACAGCGCGCCCGTTCGTAACGCATCACAACGCGCTCGACATCGATCTCTACGCGCGCATCGCGCCCGAGCTTTATCTGAAGAGGCTGGTCGTCGGCGGCTTCGAGAAGGTCTACGAAATCAACCGCAACTTCCGCAACGAAGGGCTGTCGTACAAGCACAATCCCGAATTCACGATGCTCGAATGGTATCAGGCCTATTCGGATTTCAACGACCTCATGGATTTGACGCAGGACCTGATCACGACGCTGGTGGACAAGGTCTGCGGGACG
>Ga0126377_10001491_pt1 | contig 15421 bp, 8 predicted proteins | sample PanSoiMetPlot_22_FD_92647 | JGI IMG/M metagenome (GOLD analysis project Ga0126377, IMG submission 92647) | Tropical forest soil microbial communities from Panama - MetaG Plot_22 | ecosystem: Environmental > Terrestrial > Soil > Tropical forest > Bulk soil | place: Panama | collected 2016-02-17
CCAGGGGGTGGAACGCGCGGAGCGCGGCGACAGCCGTGGCGCCAGCGCCTCCTTCGAGTACCTGCTGACCATCGACCCGCTGCACGAGGAGGCGCACGCGCACCTGATGCGCCTTGCCGCGCTGAACGGCCAGCGCCACGTCGCGGTCCGCTGGTACGGCCGGCTCGTCGAGCAACTGCGCGAGGAGATGGGCGTCCCGCCCAACGCCGACGTCCAAAGGCTGTACGCCGACATCCTGGCCGACCGGCCGGCCGCCGAACCAACCGCGGTATCGCAGGACGGGGACGAGCCCCCGCCGGCGGAGCCCGCCGCCGTCGTGACCGAGGAGCGCAAGCTGGTCACCGTGCTGGCCGCCGACCTCCGCGGCGTACGTGGGGAGCGCGGCGACCCGGAACGTGCCCGGCGGGAGACCGCCACGTGGACCGACGCGCTGTGCGAGGCGGTGGACCGCTGGGGCGGCACCGCGGATCGCCTGGTCGGCGGCGGGGTGCTCGCGGTCTTCGGCTATCCGGCGGCACGCGAGGACCACGCGGCGCGGGCGCTGTGGGCGGCCTCCGAGATCCTCCGGCGGGTGCCCGTGCCGGTCCGGCTCGGGGTGGACACAGGGGAGGTCATCGCGCCGGGCGGGGAGGCCGGGTCGCTGTCCGGACTGGGCGGCGACGTGCTCGACATGGCCGCGTGGCTGCGGGAGCGGGCCCAGCCGAGGACCGTGCTGGTCTCCGACCGGGCCCGGATGGCCGCGCACGGCGAGTTCCGGTTCGGTCCGCCGGTCCGGCTCGGCGGGTCGAACGCCCGCCGGCTGCTCGCCGCGGACTGGGCCGTCGGCCGGGCCCGGCCGCAGGCCGAACCGCCGATGGTCGGGCGGGAGGACGAGACCCGTGTGGTGCTGAGCGTGATCGACGAGGCCGCGGCCAGCGGTCGCCCGCGCCTGCTCACGGTCGTCGCGCCCGCGGGCGTCGGCAAGAGCCGGCTGATCCGCGAGGTGGTCTCGACCGCCCTCGAGCGCCGGCCCGACATCCGGGTCCTGCGCGGGCGCTGCCTGCCCGCCGGCGACGGCGTGACGTACTGGGCGCTCGGCGAGATCCTGCGCGACGCGTGCGGCATCTCGCTGGGCGATCCGGGCGAGGCCGCCCAGCGGAAGCTGACCACCCGGCTGGGACAGCTGCTGTCCACGCTCGAGTCCGACGTGGACGAGACCGTCTTCGCGCTGGCCGCCACGGCGGCGATCGAAGTGCCCGGCAACCCGCTCGACGACGCGCCGCCGCGCGCGGTCGCCGACGCGCTCGCCCAGGCATGGCCTCGGTTCGCCACCGCGCTGGCGGCCGGCGGCCCGCTCATCATGGTCGTCGAGGACCTGCACTGGGCCGGCCAGCCGTTGCTGGAGATGCTGGTGCGGCTGGTGGGCCGGGCGACCGGGCCGGTCGTGGTGCTCGCCTCGGCCCGCCCCGAGTTCCTGGAGCGGAACCTCGGGTTCGGCGCCGCGTCGGCGGACGTTTCGATGATCTCGCTCCGTTCGCTGACCGAGGAGTCCAGCCGGAAGCTGATGGACAGCCTGCCCCGGGCGTCCGGGCTGGACGAACGGCGCCGGCAGGAGATCCTGGCGCGGGCGGAGGGCAACCCGTACTTCCTGGAGCAGCTCGTCGCGCACGTGGCCGACGGCGGTTCCGGCGTGCTGCCGGACACGCTCCACGCGCTGCTGGCGGCGCGGGTGGACGCGCTGCCCGTACCCGAGAAGCGCCTGTTGCAGGTCGCGGCCGTGGTGGGCCGGCTGTTCTGGGCGCAGCCGCTGCGCGACAGCCTGGGCTACGACATCGCCGAGCCGCTCACCGCGCTGGAGAGCCGCGGGCTGGTCCTGGCCCGCCCCACGTCCAGCCTCGCCGGGCAGGCGGAGTACGCGTTCAAGCACGTACTCCTGCGCGACGTCGCGTACGCGTCCCTCCCCGCGGCACAGCGCGCACGTCGCCACGCGGAGGTGGCCGAGTGGCTGGAGGACATCTCCCAGGACCGCGTCGGCGAGGTGATGGAGCTGGTCGCGTACCACTACGCGGGCGCGGCGGACGGTTGGGACGCCGAGGACGACGAGGCCGAGCTCATCACCGCGAACGCGTTCCGCGCGCTGATGAGGGCCGGCCTCGGCGCCCGCCGGCGGTACGCCATCACCAAGGCGGTGGAGCTGCACCGCCGCGCCCTCGACTACGCGGCGGACGTCGGCGAGCGGGCCGAGGCCATGGAGGCGGTCGGCGACGACCACGAGGTCGCGTTCGACGGCGACGCGGCCGTCCCGGCCTGGCAGGACGCGGTCGCGATGCTGCGACAGGAGCCCGACCACGACGGCCGGCGGGCGGCGCTGTGCCTGAAGGCGGCACTGATGGCCGGGTGCCGGTGGGGCGGTTTCCGGGGACCACCCGAGCCGACGCTGACCGACCGGGCGGTGGACGAGGGCCTGTCCGTGGTGCGGGATCCCGCGGACCGGGCGCAGCTGCTGACCCTCCGCGCACTGTGCGCGGCCCGCTGGTCCTGGACCGGCCGGCCGGACCCGGTACCCGTGCCGGAGCGGCGGCGCGCCGCCGAAGCGGGACTCCAGCTCGCCGAGCAGATCGGCGAGCTGCCGCTACGGGGCTTCGCGCTGCGCGGCATGGCCGCCGTGCACCTGGTCGAGGGCGCGTACGAGGACGCCGTGGTCGCCATGCTCGACCAGGTCGACCTGCTGGCGCAGGGCGGACGTGCCCGTGAGCTCGCACTCGCCCACACGATCGCGAGCATCTTCGTCGGCGACATCCGCGGCGACTACGCGCAGGCACTCGCCCATGCCCGCAGCTCGTACGAGGTGGCCGCCGGGCTGTTCCCGCACGACAAGATGCACGGCACCTTCTTCATCATGTCCTGCCTGGAGCATCTCGGCCGATGGTCGGAGATCGCGCCCTACCTGGCCGAGCACGTCCAACTCGTGGCCGGCCCGGAGGCGGCGGCCAGCTGCCCGTACATCCGGGGCGGACCGCTGCTCGGGGCCCTCGCGCTGGCCCGGGCCGGCGACGTACGGAGGGCCCGGCGGCTGGCCGACCAGACGCCCGCCGACCTCGACAACCCGGCCCAGGCCGAGGTGGTCCGGTCCCGGCTCGCGGTCGAGCTCGACGACCACGCCACGGCGCGGGAGCTGGCCGAGCGGTTGGTACGGCTGGGCCGCAGGCCGGCACCGGAAGAGATCCCGAACGAGACGCTCGCGCTGGTCGAGGCGATGGAGGCGCAGGGCGACCACGACGCGCTGACGCGCTTCCTGCCGGCCGCGCGTGCCGCGAGCGGCTACCTCGCGGTCCTGACGCCGACCTGCGACCGGAGCGAGGGGCTGGCGCTCGCCGCGGCGGGGGACACCCGGGCGGCCGAGAAGCTGCTCCGCCGGGCGGTCACCGGGTTCGACCGCATGTCGGTGCCGCTGCAGGCCGCACGGACCCGGGAACACCTGGCCCGGCTACGTCCGGACCAGGCGGAACGGCTCCTGCGCGCCGCGCTCCAGTGCTACGCCAAGTTGGGTGCCAGGCGCGACGCGGCACGCGTTGAGTCCGCGCTCTGAATCAGCTCCAGCTCCGCGGCCATCGTGACGCTGAGCTCACGCAGCTCGCGCTGCAGCTGGTCGGTGTCCCACCCGTAGCTGGCGATCCGGTCGACGACATCGTGCATCGGCCCGATCAGCAGGTCCCGCTCGGCTGCGTACATGTCGAGGTCGTCCCCGGCGCGGGCGAGCAGCTCGGCGTCGCGCAGGGCGTCGGTGATGCCGTGCGTGCTCAGCGGGTCGAGGAACGACCCGGCGTCGCCGACCAGCGCCCACCCGGGGCCGGTCGCCTGCCGCATGAAGCTCGGCCGGCCCACCCAGGTGCGGAGCCGTCGCGGCGGGCGTGCCGCGGCGAGCCGGCCGCCCGCCCCGCCGGTGGCGGCGGCGAGCATCGCGAGGTAGTCGCGACCGCGGTCGCGCTCCGGCACGCCGGCGAACGCGCAGACCTCCCCGTCGTTGGTGGGGATCAGCCCGGCGCTGTGCCCCGGCCGGTAGAACCACTCGTAGCCGTCGACCGGCAGGTCCGACCAGTAGCCGTAGATGATCGCGCCGGCACCCCGTCCCGTACGCGTTCTCGTAGCGCCGGCCTCGCGGGCGACCGTCGACCGGATCCCGTCCGCGCCGATGGTCAGCCCCGCCCGTACGACCACGTCGGACCCGTCCCGGTCGCGGCCGTTGACCCCGACGACCCGGCCGTTGCCGTCGCGGAGCAGCCCGGTGACGGTCACGCCGTACCGGACCACCGCGCCGGCCCCGGCCGCCGCGTCCACGAGCACCGGATCGAGCACCGTGCGGCGCGGTGCGTAGAGCGCGTCGACCCCGGGCGAGGGTTTGATCGCCACGGTCACCTGGTCGGCGCCGTAGTCGAAGAGCGTCTGGCGCACCGGCGGCGTACCCGCCGCGACGATCCGGTCGAGCAGTCCCCACCGCGACAGCAGGAGGACGCCACCGCGCATCAGGGCGTGGGTGGACGTGGTGTCCGTGCCGTACCGGTCGCGGTCGAGCAGCAGGACCCGCTTGCCCTGGCGGGCCAGCAGCATCGCGGTCGCGGCGCCCGCCGGCCGGGCGCCCACCACGACGACGTCGTAGGAGCTCACCTCACACACCCCACCTTCTGTTCGGCGATCTCCTCGGCGAGGTAGCTCGCGTCGTGGCGGGCGCCGTCGACGAATGTCGAGTTGCGCCGGTACTGGAAACGCAGGCCGATGGCGTACAGCCCGGGCACCCCCGTGACGCCCCGGCTGTGCCGGATGTAGCCGTCCGCGTCGAGAACCGGCACGTCCAGCCACGGGTACCAGGGCCGGTAGCCGGTCGCCCAGACGACCGAGCCGATGCCGGCCCGGCGAAGGTCGATCGCCGACGGCGTCGCCGGTACGTGGATCGCCGGCGGCCGGTCGGGCCGACCGCCCACCCCGTTGGCGTACGCGTCGATCGCGGCGAGCATGCGGTCGAGCCGGCGCTGCGCGGCGCCGACCGTGTCCGCCAGGTCGTCGGCGAACTCCGCCTTCGTATCGGTGAGCGCACGCAGCCGGCCGACCGGCCGTACGCCCGCCTCGCGCAGCACGTCAAGGTCCAGCCCGCGACCGTCGTCCGTGCCGGCGAGTTGCAGCGACGGCTCCGTCCTGGCGCCGTCCGGGTCGGGCACCTGGTCGATGGTCCGGTCGAGCGAGCCGATCCGGTCCAGCCACCACAGGATGTCGCGGTCGCGGTAGCTGCGCGGCAGCCGCGTGTGGCGGCCGACGGCCAGGATCACCCGGCGTCCCGCCCGCGCCAGCTCGTACGCGATCTGCGCGCCGGACGCCGACGCACCGACGACCAGTACCCCGCGGTCGGGCAGGCTCTTCGGCGAGCGGTACGCGGCGGTGGTGAGCTGGGCCACCTCCGGCGTCAACCCGCCGGCGAGGCGTGGCACCCGGGCCCGGCTGTGGTACCCGGTCGCGATGACCACGCAGCGCGCCGACCAGACGGCGTCGTCGGTGTGCACCGCGAAGCCGGTGCCGGCGCGCTGCACGCTGGTGACCAGCGTGTGCGGCCGGACCGGGGCGTCGAAGGAGCCGGCGTAGTCCGACAGGTAGTCGACGAACTCCGCCGCGGACATGAAGCCGTCCGGGTTCGACCCGGCGTACCGCCAGCCCGGCAGCCGGGTCAGCCAGTTCGGGGTGAGCATGCGGAAGCTGTCCCACCGGGCGGTGCGCCAGCGTTCACCGACGCACCCCCGGTCCAGCACCACGTGGCGGACGTCGCGGTCGGACAGGCACCGGCTCATGGCCAGGCCGGCGTGTCCGGCACCGATGATCACCGTGTCGGTGGACGGCATGGTGTCACCCGGTCGTGACGTCGACCGAAACAGGGACGCCGTTGGTGAGCACGTCGTACACGGCCGATCGGGCCTTTGAGCGCTCGACCAGGTTGCGCAGGACGTCGGCGGGTGCGTCACCCTCGATCTCGAAGCTGACCCGGATCCCCTGGTAGCCGTTGCGGACCTGGTCCGACAGGCCGAGGATGCCGAGCAGGTCGATGTCGCCCTCGACGGTGGAACGCACCGCGCGCAGCGGCACACCGCGGGCCGCGGCGACGTTGGCGATGCCGGCGGTCAGGCAGGCCGCGATCGCGTGCAGCAGGAACTCGACGGGCGTCGGGCCGTTGCCGGTCCCGACCAGGACGGCCGGGTGGTCGGCGTCGTACGCGAAGTCGGCTGTCCGGGTGCTGTCCTCCTGGCCGGCGCCGAAGAAGCCGCGGATGGTGCTGCGGTTGTGCGTTCCGTTGATCCACCGGTTGGTGGCGCGGAACTGGAACTTCGCCAGCTCAGGGTTCGACTTGACGGCGTCGAGCGTGGCGAACAGGGTAGGCGTGTCCACTCCGTTGAGCGGCGGACGGGTGGTACTGGTGGTCATCGCAATCTCCTAGCGTGTGTGTCACCGGTTGTGACTCAGCGACGCTAGAAGGACGACCTTCCCCCGGCGTTCCTCCGGCGTTCCCCCGCGTTGCCCGCGCCGGCGGCAGCGGTCGGCCGGGGAGCGGGGCGCGGCCCTATTCATTGACCTTCATCGAATGTTTGGCACGCCGACTACTTGACGTAGTCGACGATTTTCGATAAGTTACCAGTTGGTAATGGGAGCGCTCCCACGCTCGACGCCCCGACTCCGCGACCGCCCCCCACGAACGCCGGCAGGTGACCGGCACCGGCCCTGTCCGGCCCCGTAGCGGCTCGGCGGTCAGTGACGGTGGTACGCGCGCACGGAACCCTTCCGCCGACTCCCCATGGGCAGAGTCGCCCTTCAGAGATCCATGATCTTCGATTGATCGCTAGGGTTCGAGAGGAGAGATCATCACATGACTGTCCTGACTGAGCGTCGACGCAGGCGACGGCCGCTGGCGAAGGCAACGGTACGAGCGGGGCTGATGATCCTGGCCATGATCGCAACGCTCGCGGTCATGACACCGGCGCGGGCGGCGGAGCCGCACATGGACAACCCGTACGCCGGAGCGACGACGTACGTCGATCCGCACTGGGCCGCGAACGTCGAGGCCACCGCGGTGGCCACCACCGACCCGACGCTGGCCGCGCGGATGCGCACCGTCGAGACGTACCCGACGGCCGTGTGGATGGACCGCATCGCCGCCGTCACCGGAGCCGACGGCAGTCCGGGCCTCGCCGGGCACCTGAACGAGGCACTGGCACAGCGGCACGGCAGCACCCCCGAGGTCTTCGAGGTCGTCGTCTACGACCTGCCGGGCCGCGACTGCGCCGCCCTGGCCTCCAACGGCGAGCTGCCGGCCACGGCCGACGGCCTCAACACCTACGAGCACACCTACATCGACCAGATCGCGACGATCCTCGGCGACCCGGCGTACTCGAGCCTGCGCATCGTCGCGGTGATCGAGCCCGACTCGCTGCCGAACATCGTCACCAACATGAGCATGCAGACCTGCTCGACCGCCGCCCCGCTGTACGAGGCCGGCGTCGAGTACGCGCTGAACAAGCTGCACCCGATCTCGAACGTCTACAACTACCTCGACATGGCGCACTCGGGATGGCTGGGCTGGTCCAACAATGCCAGCGGCGCGGTGACCGAGTTCGTCAAGGTGCTGAACGCCACCACCGCCGGCAAGGCCAGCATCGACGGCTTCATCAGCGACACCGCGAACTACACGCCGGTCAAGGAGCCGTACATGACCGCGACCCAGCAGGTGGGCGGCCAGCAGGTCCAGTCGGCGAACTTCTACCAGTTCGACCCCGACATCGACGAGGCCGACTTCGCCGCCGACATGTACTCGCGGCTGGTCGCCGCCGGGTTCTCCAGCGGCATCGGCATGCTGATCGACACCTCGCGCGACGGGTGGGGCGGCACCGCGCGGCCGACCGGCCCCAGCACCAGTACGGACGTCAACACGTTCGTCAACGCGACCAAGATTGACCGGCGGCCGCACCGCGGCGGGTGGTGCAACCAGAGCGGCGCCGGGCTCGGCGCTCCGCCCGTGGCCTCGCCGACCGACAACCCCTCCGCGCACCTGGACGCCTATGTCTGGATCAAGCCACCGGGGGAGTCGGACGGCACCAGCGACCCGAACGCCACCCGGTTCGACGCGATGTGCGACCCCAACGCGCAGAACCGCTACGACAACTCGGTGAAGACCAACGCGCTGCCGGGAGCGCCGCAGGCCGGACAGTGGTTCGCCGCGCAGTTCACCCAGCTGGTGCAGAACGCCTTCCCGCCGGTACCCACCTCGAGCGGCGGTGACACGCAGCCCCCGTCGGCACCGTCGAACCTCACCGTGACCGGTACGACATCGTCCTCGGTGTCGTTGTCCTGGTCAGCCTCGACCGACAACGTCGGCGTCGCGGGCTACGACGTGTTCCAGGGCGGCACGCTGTCGATGACGGTCAGCGCGACCACCGCCACGATCACCGGCCTGTCGCCGTCGACGACGTACCCGTTCACCGTGAAGGCGCGTGATGCCGCCGGCAACGTGTCGACCGCGTCGAACTCTGTGAACGCGACCACCCAGGCATCTTCGGACACGCAGGCACCGTCGGCTCCGGCGAACCTCGCGGTCACCGGGACGACGACCTCGTCGGTGTCGCTGTCGTGGTCCCCGTCAACCGACAACGTCGGGGTCACCGCCTACAACGTGTTCCAGGGGACCACCCTGGCGGCGACGGTCACCACCAACAGCGCGACGGTGTCGGGCCTGTCGCCGTCGACGACGTACTCGTTCACCGTCAAGGCGCGGGACGCGGCCGGGAACGTGTCCGCGGCGTCGAACGCCGTCAGCGCGACGACCCAGGCCACCGGTACGGTGACCGACTGCACCCAGTTCGGCACGACGAGCCTGCAGGGCGGGGAGTACCTGTACCAGCAGAACGAGTGGAACTCCACGGCCACCCAGTGCGCCGGCATCAACCCGTCCACCGGCGCCTGGTCGATCACCCAGGCGAACTTCAACCTGGCGACCAACGGTGCCCCGGCGACATACCCGTCGAGCTACAAGGGCTGCCACTGGGGCACCTGCACCACCGTCAACAGCGGCCTGCCGATCCAGGTGAGCAAGCTCGCCACGGTGACGACGTCCTGGAGCACGACCCAGGTGGCGTCGGGAGCCTACGACGTCGCGTACGACGTCTGGTTCAACTCGACGCCGACCACGAACGGCCAGCCGGACGGCACCGAGCTGATGATCTGGCTGAACAGCCGCGGCGGTGTCCAGCCCTTCGGCTCCCAGACGGGCACGGCCAACCTGGCCGGCATGTCGTGGAACGTGTGGACCGGGCAGCAGACGAGCTGGAAGATCATCTCGTACGTCCTGCAGGGGGGCGGCACGTCCTTCACGAACCTCAACATGAAGGCGCTGATCGACGACGCCGTCGCGCGCGGTTCGCTCAACCCGGCGCACTACCTGATCGACTCCGAGGCCGGTTTCGAGATCTGGCAGGGCGGCCAGGGGCTCGGCGTGAACTCCTACTCGTTCAGCGCGACCGCGCAGTCCGGGTCGGACACGCAGGCCCCGACGGCTCCGTCGAACCTGGCGGTGACGGGTACGACCTCGTCGTCGGTGTCGCTGTCCTGGTCGGCGGCCACGGACAACGTGGGCGTCACGGCCTACGACGTGTACCGGAACGGCACGCTCGCGATGACCGTGACGGGCACGACCGCCACGATCACCGGGCTGTCGCCCTCGACGACGTACTCGTTCACGGTCAAGGCCCGTGACGCGGCCGGCAACACGTCGGCGGCCTCGAACACCGCCACGGCGACCACCCAGGCGGCGTCGGACACGCAGGCCCCGACGGTGCCGGCCAACCTCGGCGTGACCGGCACGACCTCGTCGTCGGTGTCGCTGTCGTGGTCGGCGTCGACGGACAACGTCGGCGTGGCGGCCTACGACGTGTTCCAGGGCGGCACGCTGGCGATGTCGGTGACGGGCACGACAGCGACGGTGTCCGGGCTGTCGCCGTCGACGACGTACACGTTCACGGTCAAGGCCCGTGACGCGGCCGGCAACGTCTCGGCTGCCTCGACCGCGGTGAGCGCGACCACGCAGGCCGGCTCGCCGCCGCCGACCGGGTTGTCCGGGCAGTACCGCAACTACGACGCGGCCGCGCCCAACGACAACCAGATCAAGCCCGGGTTGTCGCTGGTCAACCACGGCACCACCGCGGTAGGCCTGTCCACCGTCACGATCCGGTACTGGTTCACCGGCGAACCGGGTGCCACCACGTACAGCCTGTGGTGCGACTACGCGCTGGTCGGGTGCGCCAACATCACCAGGCAGGTGGTGGCGCTGTCGACGCCGCGTACCGGTGCCGACCACTACCTGGAGGTCGGGTTCACCAGTGGCACCGGGACGCTGGGTGCCGGGGCTTCTCTCGGCGACGCCCAGCTTCGGCTGAACAAGACCGACTGGTCGCCGTTCACCGAGTCGAACGACTACTCCTGGTCGGGTACGCAGACCAGCTACGGCGACTCGACCAAGGTCACCGTGTACGTCAACGGGGCCCTGGTCTGGGGCACCGAACCCTGACACATCCCCGCGAACGAGTGATGTCGGAGGGGGGTGGGCCATGGCCCGCCCCCCTCCGACAGGTACCGGAGAACGCCGGCCTGCCACCGGGCGTTCGAGCGACTTGGTGTCGTCCGACGAAGATCATGGCCAATTTTGTTCGAGCGGCCTAGCCGCATCCTCCCGGCGCCGGGTGAAGCTGTGGCGACGACTCGACGGAGGGGACGCGACCATGGCGCCGACATTGCACGAGAAGGTCACCGAGCTGGCCCGGGAGTTCGAGGTGCCCGGCGTCGCCGTCGGCGTCTGGTCCGCCGGCCAGGAGAGCTACGCGTACGCCGGCGTGACCAGTGTCGACAACCCGCTGCCGGTCGACGGGGGCACGCTGTTCCAGTTCGGCTCGACCGGCAAGACGTACACCTCGAGCGCGCTGCTGCGCCTCGTCGAGCGCGGCGATGTCGACCTGGACGCGCCGGTGCGCCGGTACCTGCCGGACTTCAAGCTCCGCGACGACGAGGTCGCCCGTACGGTGACCGTCCTCCAGCTGCTCAACCACACCGCCGGGTGGGAGGGCGACATGATGGACCACACCGGCGACGGTGACGACGCGCTCGCCAAGTACGTGGCGCTCATGGAGAAGCTGGTCCAGGTGAACCAGCCGGGCGAGGTGGTGTCCTACAACAACGCGTCGCTGTCGGTCGCCGGCCTGATCATCGAGCGCATCACCGGCACCACGTACGAGAAGGCCATCCGCGATCTGCTGCTGGCGCCGCTCGGCCTCGACGCCACCTACTTCTTCCCGAACGACGTGATGACCCGCCGGTTCGTGGTGGGCCACCGCAAAGACGACCAGACCGGCAAGATCACCGTCAGCCGGCCCTGGGCGCTTCCGCGCGGCAACAGCCCGGCCGGCGGCATGTCGGCCACGGCGCGCGACCAGATCGGGTGGGCCCGGTTCCACCTCGGCGGCGGCGTCGCCCCGGACGGAACCCGGCTGCTGTCGGCCGAGATGGTCGCCCGGATGCAGCAGCCGACCGTTTCGATGCCGGGCAGCGCGCTCGGCGACCACGTCGGGATCAGCTGGCTCCTGCGCGAGGCCGACGGGGTGAAGATCGTCGCGCACGGCGGCACCACGATCGGCCAGCACTCCGAGTTCGTCATGGCCCCGGAACGCGACTTCGCGGTGATCTCGATGACCAACTGCGGGCCGAACGGACCTCGGTTCAACGACGAGGTGGTCCGCTGGGCGCTCGAGCACTACGCCGGCATCGTCGAGCGCGACCCGGAACCGGTGTCGCTGCCCGACGAGGCGCTCGCGGCCTATGTCGGCCGGTACGAGACCATTGCCGTCACCTGCGACATCACGTCCGGAGACGGGCGCCTGACGGTGACCATAAAGGTCAAGCCGGAGATGGCCGAGGTGCTGCGGGAGGCGGGGGAGGACCCGGACGAGCCGCAGCCGCCGATTCCGCTCGCGCTGCTGGCCTCCGACGGCGACAAGTACATCGTGCCGGAGGGCGACGCGAAGGGCATGAAGGGCTACTTCGTGCGCGGGGACGACGGCACGGTCACCGGTGTGCACATGGGCGGCCGGCTCGCCACCCGGGTGGCGGCATGACCGACGCCTCGCGCCTGGCCGGTCAGCTCGACCGGTTCCGGGTGCCGGCGGTCCAGCTCACGGTGGTGCACGGCGGCGACGTGCGGTACGCGGGCGTCGTCAGCGCCGGGGGCGCGGCGCCGGGTGGGGCGCGCACGCTGTTCCACCACGGGTCCTGCGGGAAGGCGTACACCGCCCTGCTGGCCACCACGCTGGCCGAGCGTGGCCTGCTCGACCTGGACAAGCCGGTCCGGACGTACGTGCCCGAGCTGCGCCTGCCGGATCCGGTGATCGCGGACCGGGCGACCGTCCGCGACCTGCTGAGCCACCGGTCCGGCCTGGACCGGCACGACCTGGCCTGGATCTTCAACCCGTCCTGGGACCGGTCGGAGATCCTCGGGCGCCTTGCCCACCTGACCATGGCCGGTGACCTGCGGGCCGGGATGGTGTACTCCAACTTCGGCTACGCGCTGGCCGGGTTGGCCGTCGAGCGGGTCGGTGGGGCGTCGTGGGACGACCAGCTGCGGGCGGAGGTGCTGGCGCCGGCCGGGATGGATCGCACCTACACCTCCGCCAAGGCGGTCGCCGACGACCCGGACCGTGCCGGCGCGTACCGGCTGAGCCGGGGCTCGGTGGTGGAGACGCCGTGGCGGCACATCAACGGCGTCGCGCCGGCCGGTGAGCTGATCACCTGCGCGGAGGACGCCGCGAAGTGGCTCATGGTGCAGCTGTCCGGCTCGCCGGCGGTGGCCGCGACGCACCGGCTGCACGTACCGTTCCCGGCGGACCTGTCCGACCATCCCGAGCTGCGGTGGCTCGGGTACGGGCTGGGCTGGGTGGTCGGCACGTTCCGCAACCGGCCGGTGCTCTGGCACTCCGGCGGCATCGACGGGTTCCTCACCAACATCCTGCTGGTCCCCGACGCCGGCCTCGGCATCGCGGTCTGCGCCAACCTGCACTTCTCCGACCTGCCGCTGGCGACGGTCCTGCAGATCGCCGACGAACTGCTGGAGTCGCCGGAGTCCACCGACTGGTACGACCGGATCCACACCGATCCACCCGCGACGCCGGACGCCGCCGCCGCTGACGCCGTCGAGCACCCCGGGCCGGCGCGGCCGTTGTCCGACTACGCCGGGCGGTACACCAACGCGGGCTACGGCGACCTCGTCGTGGCAGCGGCCGGTCCCGGCCCTGGTGTCCCGGCCGGCGAGGCCGGCCTCGCGGTCCGGGCCGGCGAGGCCGACCTGATCGCGAGCCACCGCGGTTACGACACCTGGGATCTGCGGTACGAGCCACTGGACGTCGACCTGGTCGTCACGTTCGCCGGCGGCCCGGACGGCGACGTTGCCGAGGCGTCGGTCGTGCTCGACGACCCGGAACAGCCCATCCGGTACCGCCGGACCGCGGAGGCATAGCCGTGCGTGTGTTCATCTCGATCGACATGGAGGGCGTGGCCGGCGTGGCGACGCTCGACCAGATCCTGCGGGGCGGCAGCGGGTATCCGCGCGCCCAGGAACTGATGACCGCCGAGGCCAACGCGGCGATCCGCGGCGCGTTGGCCGGCGGCGCCACCGACATCCTGGTCAACGACAGTCACGGCACGATGGACAACCTGCTGGCGGACCGCCTGGACCGGCGGGCGCGGCTGCTGCTCGGCGCCCCGAAGGCCAGCTGCATGGCCCAGGGCGTCCGGGTCGGCGACGCGTGCGCGGTGTTCATCGGGTACCACGCCGCGGCCGGTACGACCGGCGTGCTCGCGCACAGCTTCTCGGTCGGGTTCACCGAGGTCCGCCTCAACGGGGTGCCGGTGAGCGAGGCCGAGGTGAACGGCGTGTACGTCGGTTCGCGCGGGGTTCCGGTGGCCGCGCTGTCCGGCGACGACCACATCTGCAAGGTCGCCCGGAACGCGTTCCCCGGCGTCGCCGCGATCGAGGTCAAGACGTCGGTCAGCTTCGCGGCGGCCGACGCGCTGGCTCCGGCCGAGGCGTGCGAGCGCATCGAGGAAGCGGTGGCCGCGGCCGTGGCCGGATCCGCGGAGCTGCCCCGTCCGGTCACTCCGGAGCGGCTGGCCCTCGAGGTCGACTTCGCCACGCCGCTCGCGGCGGACCTGGCCGGCGGCGTACCCGGATCGCGGCGGACCGGCGGGCGGACGCTGGCACGCGACGCGGCCGACGTCGACGAGCTGATGAGCACCGTGATGGCCTGGTACCACCTGGGCGGGCTGGCCGCGCAGCAGATCGCGGCGATCACCACCCGGCGATGAGCGGTGGACGAGCCGTGGTCAAGGTCGATCACTGTCACCGACATCGAGGCGGCCGAGTCCGCCTCCGCGGCCGCGGCCGCCGCCGGGGTCACCATCCAGGACCTCCACCACCCGGCGGACACCGCCGAGGCTATGCGGCTGTTCCGCTCGGTGTGGCAGCTGGGCCCGGACGACGCGACTCCGGTCTCCGCGGACCTGATGCGGGCGTTCGCGCACACCGGCAACTACGTTGCCGGTGCCTTCCGCGACGGCGCGATGGTGGCGGCCTCGACCGGCTTCCTCACCGGCGACGGTGAGCTGCACTCGCACATCTCCGGCGTGCTGCCGGCGCTCCGTGACCGCAACGTCGGGTTCGCCCTGAAGCTGTACCAGCGAGCATGGGCGCTGCGGCGCGGGATCACCACCATCAGCTGGACGTTCGACCCGCTGGTCCGGCGCAACGTCTACTTCAACCTGGTCCGCCTCGGTGCCCGTGCGGTGGACTACCTGCCCGACTTCTACGGCGCCATGGAAGGCGGCGTCAACGGCGGCGACGAAAGCGACCGGCTACTGCTGTCCTGGCCGCTCACCGCCGACGAGGTACGGGCGGCGTGTGCGGGCCGGCCGGTCGTTCCGCCGGTGGCCGCTCCCCGGCCCGGCGAACCCCTGCTGCTCGCGGTCGGCACGAACGGATGGCCCCGCCTCGGCGGCGCCGGATCGCTGCCCTGGTGCCAGATCCCGGCCGACATTGTGGCCCTGCGGGCCGCGCAACCCGACGCGGCCCGGGCCTGGCGGACCGCACTTCGGGAAACGCTCGGCGCGGCGATCCGGGACGGTGCCCGGGTCCTGGCGTTCAGCCGCGAGGGCGGCTACCTGTTGCCCGGACCGCGCTGAGCCACCGGGGGCAGGTCCCGGTCGGTGGCGTCGACCTGGGTCGGCAGCGACGGCGGCTCTTCGCCGTCGACCGCGAAGTGGCAGGCGGCGGCGTGCGGCCGGTCCGCGGCACCGGGCTGCGGATCGTCGGTGACGCAGA
>Ga0126377_10001492_pt1 | contig 15420 bp, 13 predicted proteins | sample PanSoiMetPlot_22_FD_92647 | JGI IMG/M metagenome (GOLD analysis project Ga0126377, IMG submission 92647) | Tropical forest soil microbial communities from Panama - MetaG Plot_22 | ecosystem: Environmental > Terrestrial > Soil > Tropical forest > Bulk soil | place: Panama | collected 2016-02-17
CCGCACGTCGAACCCCGGCGCGCGCGACTTCCAGGACTTGAACGTCGGGCCCGGCCGCAAGCTCTTCCAGCACGTGGCCGAGACGGTAGCGAAGGACTGGAACAGCGCGGGCAACTGCATGCTGGTGGTCGGCGCCACGTATCCCGAGGAGCTCGCGGACATTCGGGGGCGCGTAGGCGATCTGCCATTCCTGGTGCCGGGCGTCGGCGCGCAGGGCGGTGACGTGGCGAAAGCGGTGACCGCCGGCAAGACGCGCGCCGGGACTGGCATGGTGATCAGCTCATCGCGCGCCATTCTCTACGCCAGCTCGGGCGATGATTTCGCCGGTGCGGCGCGTAAAGCGGCGCAGGAACTGAAGGACTCGATCAACGCGCACCGGTAGCGGTGAAGAAATGGGGACATTCCTCATTTCCCCGCGCAGCGGGCAAAAGGGGACGTACCTGCTTCAGGTGCGTCCCCTTTTGCTAGGAAATGAGGAATGTCCCCATTTCTTCACCGCGCATCGCTGAGCACCGCCTCGAGCACCGGGTCACGCCCGGCCGCGTAGTCCGCAAATTTCACGGGGACGCGCAGCGTCGTCTCGAGTGAAATTCCCGCTGGCCCGAAGGCCGTGTTGGCCCAGTAACAGGTGTCGCGGTCGGTGCACGCCTTTTCCCAGTTGTGCTTTTTCATGGCCGTGCTGACCGAGATGCCGGAGCGCGGCAACTCCAGGTCGCGCCCCTCGGACCAGAATTCCGCGAAGTCGCCCAGGGTGTCGCCCGCCAGCACCGTGCGCATGCCGCCCGCGTCCTTCAGCACGGCGGCCGTGACGATGGCCGCGGAGAAAGTGTCCGGTCCTACCAGAACGTAGATGCGACCGTCGGGCGGAATCAGCTTCGGCAACGCCTGCGCAAAGAGAAGGGTGTTGAACAAGTCGCCGCCATGGTTCAGGCGCAGGTCGACGATGGCGAATTTCGGCCGCCGCTCGGCGACCTCCGCCTGCAATACGCCGATGAGATTGTCGAACAACTCGTAGCGTTTATCCCGGCTGCTGCCCCAGACGATGTTGCTGCGCAGGTAGAGCACCTGGTTGTCGCGCCACCACTCGCGCTCGAGATTCGTCCGCGCGTGATACACCGGGGGAATCTGCGCCGCGGCGTCGAGCACGTGAGCCCAGCGGCCCGGCAGGTCGCGCGGCGCGGGTACCAGGCTCATCCATTCCGGCTGCTTCAGCGGATCGGGAGACTGTTCGACGCCCAGCTTGACCCGCTGCGTGCGTCCATCGCGCAACTGGAGCGCAAGCGTTGCCGACGTCGCGTCACGCGACGCGCCGATGTGCTGGAGTACTTCGAGTCTGCGCAGCAGCGCGGCGCTTTCGCTGCGCACGCGCGCCTCGTTTCCCGGAATGAATGCCGCGACGCGGGCGCGCGCGTCTTCCGGCGTGAGCGCGCCTAGCTTCTCGACGCGCGCACCCAGCAGTCCGGCATGGCCCGGATCCGCGCGCACGATGAACAGCCCGTCGGCAAACCAGGCGAAGCCCACGGGCATGCCGTGCAGGTACGCGTCGATGTCCGCGGCCGAGTGGCCATTGTTGGCCGTGGCCACGGCGCGCGCGACTTCGAGCGCGAACCCGGCGGGCGATAGCGAGCGGCTCCGCTCGAGCGCGCTGTCGACTACGGCGTCGAATTTCCGGCGCTCGTCCTCGTCCAGGGTGCGATCCGTGTGCGACCAGGTGTCACGCAGGTAGCGGAGATCCTCCTGCATGTCGGCGGCGGTCAGCGGTGCCGCAGACGCAGCGCCATGGAAAGCGAGCAGCAGCATCGCGAGCAATGATCGCGTTTTCATCGTGAGTATCCGTTCGCGCGGATTGCGCAACGGTTCTAACCGCCGGGTACGCCGGCGGGTTGCAGTGCCTGCTGGCTAAGGTCCCCAGCGGAACTCGCGCTCGGGCACCGGGCTCGGCGGGCCTGAGCCGACGCCATTCGGATCCGGCAGGAAAAGGCGCCAGGCGGTATCCGGGTGCCGGAACAGCGAGTAGTAAGCGCCCAGGCCTTCGGGCAAAGGCTGCTCCGACTTCAGCTTTGGAATCGGCCGGTCGCCCTGCACGATGATGGTGGTCTTTTCCGCATCGGCCGCGCTGAGCGCGTCGATGAACTCATTCGGCATCATGTACTTGCGGACATCGCCGACCTGCAGCTTGAGCGGCGCGCGCGGCGTCGCCGGTTTGGCCGCGGGTGCCGGTGCCGTAGCGGCCGAAGCGGGCTTGTTCGGCTTCTTTGCCGCGGCGGGTGGCTCGGCGGACCGCGCCGCCGCGCTGACCATTAACGCAACTGCAATTGCGATCAGGACCTGCATTGCCTTCTCCGGGGCTTTCCAGTTGCGACTCTCATGGCTGGGCCGAGGTTCCGCCATGGGCAGGAGGACTTAGTCGCATCACGTCCGACAGCCGGTTGGCCGCCTCCCGGGCGCGCCGACTGGAGTTGGCGACCGCGAGCTTCGCGTCTTCGAGTTCCTGTCCGCTTTCCTTGATTTCGAGCCTGCGTGCGGTCAGCGTGATGTTCTGCAGCATGCTACTCGAAAAGTCCTGGTAGGCCTCGCGCCACCGGGCCTGCAGCGGCGTGAGCCCGGACGAAGGAGATTCGAGCAATGCCTTCGAGGAAGTTTCCCAAGGGTCCACGACCTCACTCCGGATGAGCGCGGCGGCAGCCGGACCGCCCAGCTTTCCGGTGTCGGCAGCGGCGACAAGGGCCTCGAAGCGCTTCACGAGCTCGAACTGCCGGATCACGATTCCCTGGGTCTGCCAGCCGTGGAACTCGCGCCAGCTTGGTCGCGGCGCGATCAGCGCGAGCACCGCGCAGATCCCCACAGCCACCGCCGTGATGCGCCAGGGCTGCGGCCTGGCGCGCGCCGCGGGCTCGAAGGGCCGCACCAGCAGCAGCCCCGCCAGTGCGCCGCCCAGCAGGCCGCCGACGTGCGCGGCATTGTCGACGAAGGGCATCGCGAAGCCCATCGCCAGCGAGTACACGCACAGCGAGATGGCGCCGCCGCGCACCGCCTTGAGCACGTCGCGCGGGATGTCCTTCGGCCGCCGCAGCACGAACACCAGCAGCGCGCCGTACACGCCGAACACCGCGCCGGAGGCGCCCGCGCTGTTGCGCGACCCGTCCCACAGGCCGCTGGCCACGCTGCCGGCCAGCGCCGCGAGTAGATAGATGACCGCGAAGCGGGCGCTGCCGTACAGGCGCTCCGTGGTGTTGCCGCCGCTGTACAGCGCGTACATGTTGAATGCCAGGTGGAACACGCCGAAGTGCACGAATGCGGCCGTGATCAGCCGCCAGTACTGGCCATCCCAGGTGAGCGGCCCGTAGTTCGTGAAGGGAAACTCGACCCGGCCGTCCGAGTAGCCGAAGCCCGCGCCGGCGATCAGCAGCAGCACGAACACCACGACGTTGATGCCGATGATGACGTGGGTGACCGGCGCACGCGGCGCCAGCGCCTTCAGGTTCTCGCGGAATCGGCGATGGTCTTCGACGTGCGCCAGGAATTCCGGCGTGGTCTCCTTCGGCAGCAGTTCCAGCAGCGCGGCCGCCTCCTGCTTCGACGCCATCCACAGGGCCGCGTGGCGGTCGTCGTTGCGCGTGCGCAGCACCACGATGAATCCGCCGTCGTCCTCGCCGTAGCCCACGTTGGCGATGTCCGCCAGCAGGAAGGCGCGCCGTCCTTCGGGCGGTGCGCCCCGGCTGTCGGAGAGCGTCACCGAATCCGCGGAAACGGCCAGCGAGCCGGACCCGGCCAGCCCAAGGTTGTTAGGCCACTGCTCGCCGGGAGAGCCGGGCTGGTCGGGTCCATAGCGCACGTCGAAAACGCGCGCGCCGGCAAGGTCATTCGAGGCGTTCAGGGGTGGTTTCCCATCGTAAGACACAGGCATGGCGGCTGCGGCTACAATACCGCCCCCATGAAGATCGTGATACTTGGCGCCGGGCAGGTCGGGCGCACGGCGGCCTACCACCTGTCGCGCGAAGAGTCGAACGAGGTCACGGTCGTCGACACCAACGAAGAAGTCCTGCGCGACCTGCAGGACCGACTGGACATCCGCACCGTGGCGGGCAACGCGGCCTATCCATCGGTGCTCGAGGCCGCGGGCTGCGCCTCCGCGGATATCATCGTTGCGCTGACCTCGAGCGACGAGGTCAACATGATGGCCTGCGAGGTGGCGTACACGCTGTACCGCACGCGCACGAAGATCGCGCGCATCCGCTCGGCCGAATACACGCGCCACCCCAAGCTGTTCGCCGACGAGGCGCTGTCGGTGGACGTGTGGATCAGTCCCGAGCAGCTGGTCACGGAATACATCGCGCAGTTGATCAAGTTCCCCGGCGCGCTGCAGGTGCTGGACTTCGCCGACGGGCGGGTGCGGCTGGTGGGACTGCGCGCGCGCAAGGGCGGCCTGATGGTCGGCCAGAAGCTGCGCGCGCTCAAGGAGCACCACCCGAACACCGAGGCGCGCATGGTGGCTATCTACCGTGCCGGCCGCAGCATGATCCCCGACGGCGAAACCGTCATCGAGGAGAACGACGAGGTGTTCTTCCTCGCGGCGCGCGACGACATCCGCAAGTTCATGGGAGAGATCCGTAAGGAGGAGGCGCCGGCGCGGCGCGTGGTCATTGCCGGGGGCGGCAACATCGGGCTGTCGCTGGCCAGGAAGCTCGAAGAGCAGAACCAGGTCAAGGTCATCGAGCGCGATCCGAAGCGCGCGCGGCGCATCTCGGAACAGTTGCTCAACAGCATCGTGCTGAGCGGCGACGCCGCCGACGAAGAGCTGCTCATCGAGGAGAACATCGACAGCTGCGACGTGTTCGCCGCGCTGACGAATTCCGAGGAAGCCAACATACTTTCCGCCATGCTGGCCAAGCGGCTGGGTGCGAAGAAGGTCATGGCGTTGATCAACAAGCCCTCATACGCGGATCTCATGGAGAGCGGCAGCATCGACATCGCGATCTCGCCGCAGACCATCACCATCGGCTCGCTGCTCGCGCACGTGCGGCGTGGCGACGTGGTGCGCGTGCATTCCCTGCGGCGCGGCGCCGCCGAGGCGCTCGAGGCCGTGGTGCACGGCACCGACAAGAGCTCGCGCGTGGTCGGGCGGCGCGTCGGCGAGATCCAGCTGCCCGAGGGCACGACCATCGGTGCGGTGGTGCGCGGCGACGAGGTGCACATCGCACACCACGACACGCTGATCGCCAACGACGACCACGTGATCGTGTTCCTCTCCGACCGGCGCCACGTCGAACAGGTCGAGCGCCTGTTCTCGGGCCCCGGCGGACGCTGAGAGAGTAGTTAGTGCTCGCCGTCGCCCACGTCCTCGGCCTCATGATGGCCTTCTTCGGGCTGCTCTACGTGCTGCCCATCGCCTGGTCGCTGGGCGTGCAGGATGGCGCCGTGCTGGATTTCGTGGTGGCGGCGTTGATCAATGCCCTGTTCGGGCTGGGCGTGGCGGGCGCCACCTACCGCTTCCGCCGCGAACTGAAGCCGCGCGATGGATTCCTGCTGGTGTCGCTGGCCTGGACGCTGATGTCGGCCTCGGCCTCGGTGCCCTTCATGATCTCGATGCCGGACATCAGCTTCACCGATGCGTACTTCGAGGCCATGTCCGGGCTGACGACCACGGGCTCCACCGTGCTGAGTCACCTCGATGACCTGCCGCAGTCCATCAACCTGTGGCGCCACCTGCTGCACTGGATAGGCGGCGTCGGCATCATCGTGCTGGCGGTGGCGGTGCTGCCGCTGCTGGGCGTGGGCGGCATGCAGCTCTACAAGGCGGAGACGCCCGGGCCGGTCAAGGACGAGAAGCTCACGCCGCGCATCACCGAGACCGCCAAGGCGCTGTGGTTCACGTATCTCGCGCTGACATTGATAGGGATCGTGGCGTTGCACATCGCCGGCATGAGCTGGTTCGATGCCATCTGCCATTGCTTCTCGGCCATCTCGCTGGGCGGATTCTCCACGCACGACCGCAGCGTGGCCTGGTTCGACAACGCGGGCATCGAGCTGGTGCTCGTGGTGATCATGGTCATCGCGTCGCTGAACTTCGCGCGCCACTTCCTGGCATTCCGCAATCTCTCGCTCAGGCCCTACCGGTCGGATTCCGAGGCCAAGGCCGTGCTCATCGTGCTCGGCGGCTCGGTGCTGATGGTGACTCTGGCCTTGTGGTGGGGCGGCTTCTATCCCGGCTTCGCGCAGGCCTTCCGCCACTCGCTGTTCAACGTGGTGTCCATCGCCACCACCACCGGCTTCGTCACCGAGAACTACGATCGCTGGCCGGCGTTCATCCCGGTGTGGATGCTGTTCCTGAGCTGCATCACCTGCAGCACCGGCTCCACCGGTGGCGGCATCAAGATGTTCCGCACGCTGCTGCTGGTGCGCCAGGCGCGCCGCGAGCTCAAACTACTCGTGCATCCCAGCGCGGTGATCCCGATCCGCATCGGCGGCGTCGCGATTCCCGACCGCGTGGCCTACTCGGTGCTGGCGTTCATCTTTCTCTACTTCGGCACCGTGCTGGTGCTGACCTTCGCCATGCTGGCCACCGGGCTCGACCTCGTGTCCTCGTTCTCGGCCATCATCAGCTCGGTGAACAGCGTGGGGCCGGGACTAGGGCAGGTGGGTCCCGCGGTGAACTTCACGCAGTTGAGCAATGCCCAGACGTGGATTTGCACGGCGGCCATGCTCATCGGCCGCCTGGAGATCTTCAGCGTGCTGGTGCTGTTCACCGCCACATTCTGGCGGCGCTGAAATCAAGCTGCGCGGAGCTGCATTCCCGGCGTGATTTCCAAAGACGCCGCGTATTCGAAATGCAGCACCCGCCGCGGCTGCGCTGCCACGCTCTTCGACGAGGCGTGAATGATCAGCGGCCGCATGGCGACCACGCCCCCCGCACGCACGCAGCATTCGCGCGATTCAATGCGTCGTGAGTGTTCGTGCACCTGCGCATCGGTCAGCACGCCAAAGTCCTGGGTACCTGGCAGGACTTTCAGTGGTCCATTGTCAGGGCCGCAGTCATCCAGATGCAGCCGCAGCGCAATCACGCGCTCGAGCGCGCCGGTGGGCGCATGCGCGTAGTGAATCCCGTCCTTCACGGACCATGGGCCCCAGCCAGCATCCGTGACCGGTGATGCCATCGGCAACGCAGTGTCCTGGTGCCACGCCACCAGCCAGTTGGAATCCGGATTCTTGTCGAAGAGCGTTGCCTTGAACGGCAGCGCGGGTGCATCCAGCCAGCTGGAGGCGATCGCTTTCAGACGCGAGTCGTTGGCGACCTCCGCCACGGGGGTGCAACCGAGCATGTGCCGTGCGCCGGCGCGGGAACGCGAAAGTGGCAGCGCGTCGATTTCTGCCATCAACCGGTGGACTTCGGATGTTGAAAGTACGTCCTCGTAGAGGGCGTACCCTTCGTGGTGCGCGGTCATCTCAGCCGTGGATGTACGTCTCCAGGTCCGCGATCGTGCGTTCCTGTTCCTCGATGACGGCCCGCACCAGGTCGCCGATCGACAGCACGCCGATGACGCGTTCCCCGGACATGACCGGCAGATGGCGGATGCGCCGGTCGGTCATCAGCCGCATGCAGTCGTGCGCATCCTGCTTCGGGCTGACGGTGAACACCTTGGGGGTCATGATCTCGGCGACCCGCGTTTCGGTGGACGACCGGCCTAACAAGACCACCTTCCGGGCGTAGTCGCGTTCCGAGACGATGCCGACCAGCTGGTCGCCGGTCATGACCAGCAGCGCGCCGATGTGGTGTTCCGCCATTTTCCTGATGGCTGCCATCACCGGCTCGTCTGGCTGGACGGAAAAGATGCCCTTGGGCTTCTGATCGAGCAATTGCTGCACGGAAAGCATGGCGACCTCCGGCGGCGCATCCCGGCGCCGTCTTCATGACTCGATGTCGCAGAATGATACGCCCCGGGTCCGAAACTCCAATACCAATGACGCCGAATCCGCACGTAGCCGCGCGGCGACATGGGCATACCGGGGAGACTCTGGGATGATGCCCACCGTCGATTCGGCCCGCGAGGACCCCGCCGCAGAAGTTGGGCGCGCGCCGGGGCAGAAAGGTCTCTAGTATCACCAGCCGTGCCAGAAGCTCCCGTTCCGGAAATCAGGGTTGAGCCCGATCATTTCGACATCGCGAACCGCGATGTCGTCCTGGTTGCGGAGCTGAATTCGACCTTCGCGTTATGTCTGTATGACGCGGTGCTCGAATCCGGCGCCCTCGTGCATCTGCGCGTCGGCCCGCCGGGCCGGGTGCAGGATCCCGAGCTCACCGACACCACGCTCTCCACCGACCTGTTGTTGCTCGATCGCTGCTTCGTGGAGCTGCGCAAGAGCGAGCCGCGCGCGCAGCACTGGCAGGCCAAGGTGGTCGGCCAGGTGCAGGATTCCCCGGGTGCGCGCGAGCGCTTCGACGGCGTGCAGAGTTTTCTGTCCGCGTTCCTCAGCGACACGAACGTCAAGCTGATTTCCTGCGACACGCACATCGACCAGGTGCATCTGCTGCGCTTCCGTCCCGCCATGGGGCACGTGCGTAGCGAGCCCCTTGCCGCTCCCCGCTCGGGTAGCTGAGAATGCGGCGCACTATGCGCCGCAAATTAGCCGTTTTCCTGGCCCCGCTCGTGGGAACCCTGATCCTCGCCCCGGCCTTCGCCGCCAAGGCTCCCAAGTCCAACAACGGACCGCTGCTCAAGCTCTTCGACCAGACCTGGGATGAGGACCTGGCGGACGACCCGCTGCAGGCCACGCAGGTCGGCGATCCGCGCTTCAACGACAAGCTGCCGGACATGACGCAGCTGGCCATCGACGCGCGCCAGAAGAAGAACTACGCGCGCCTGCAGTCGCTGGCCAAGATCAACCGCGACAAGCTCGAGAAAGAAGACCAGCTCAACTACGACCTCTACCAGCGCGACATCAAGACGCGCATCGGCGAGTACCAGTTCAAGCCGTGGATGTTCGCCGTCACCACCGGCAGCGGCCCGCAGCAGCTGGCCAATGTCGCCGAGTACGCGCCGTTCAACACCGCCAAGGACTACGACAACTGGATCGCGCGCATCAATGCCTCGGGTCCGTTCATCGACCAGTGGATCCTGCTGCTGACGCAGGGCACCACGGAGAAGCTGACGCAGCCGCGCATCATCATCAACAAGGTGCTCGAGCAGCTGAAGGGCCCGCTGACCGCCGACGTCGAGGCGAACCCGTTCTACGCGCCGTTCAAGCGCATGCCGGCCGGCATCGCCGAGGCCGACAAGGCGCGGCTCACCGGCGCCGCGAAGACCGCCATCCAGACGGTGGCCATCCCGGCCTTCCAGCGCTTCGACAAGTTCCTGCGCGAGGTCTATCTACCCGCCTCGCGTGACACGGTCGGCATCTACGACATCCCGGGCGGCGACCAGTACTACCGCAACCGCATCGCGTACTTCACCACCATCGACAACCCGGATCCGGCGCGCATCCACAACCTGGGTCTCGACGAGGTGAAGCGCATCCGCGCCGAGATGGAGAAGACGCTGGCGGGCATCAACTTCGTCGGCAGCGACAATGACAAGCGCTCGGAGCTCGACCAGTTCCTGAGCTTCATCCGCAACGATCCGCGCTTCTTCTTCAAGTCGTCGGACGAGCTGCTGGCGGCGTACACCAAGACCGCGAATGCCATCAAGCCCGAGCTGCCAAAGCTCTTCGGCCGCCTGCCGAAGTCGGACTTCGACATCAAGGTGATCCCGGCCGCCACGGCGCCGACCACCACCACGGCCTTCTACCAGCCTCCGTCGCTGGACGGCGCGCGCAAGGGCGCGTTCTACGTGAACCTCTACAAGCCGGAGACGCGGCCGACCTGGGAAGTCGAAGCGCTGACGGCGCACGAATCCATCCCGGGCCACCACCTGCAGATCGCGCTGCAGTACGAGCTCACCGGCCTGCCGAATTTCCGCCGCAATGCCGAATACTCGGCGTACGTCGAAGGTTGGGCGCTGTATTCGGAAAAGCTCGGCTACGACCTCGGCCTCTACAAGGATGACTTCTCCAAGTTCGGCCAGCTCAATTACGACATGTGGCGCGCCGTGCGCCTGGTGGTCGACACCGGCATGCACGCGTTCCACTGGACGCGCGACCAGGCCGTCTATTACTTCAAGACGAACACCGGCCGCAGCGATCTCGACATCCAGAACGAGATCGACCGCTACATCTCCTGGCCCGGCCAGGCGCTGTCGTACAAGTTAGGTCAGCTGAAGATCCAGGCGCTGCGCGAAGAAGCCGAGAAGGCGCTGGGCGAACGCTTCGACCTGCGCGCCTTCCACGACAAGCTCCTGGGTTCGGGCGCATTGCCGTTGTCGGTGCTCGAAGTCGAGATGCGGGCCTGGATCGCGGAGCAGAGCGCGCGCCGATAGTCGTCGATCGATCGGCGCATCAGTCTGCCTCGAAGACCGGGTTGACGAGACGATCTTCCAGCGCGTCGATGGCGCGCAGCAGTTCGTGGCTGCGCGTCTCGGCCGCGGCACGCTGGCGCCGTGCCAGCTCCAGGATGTTCGCGCCGACGTCGCCGCACTTTTCCAGCTGCTCGACTTCGTAGCGCGCGCGTGATGCGGCGCGCGCGGCGGCCGCGTAGCGCCGCTGCAGCTGCTCGAGCTGTTCGTCGAGCGCGCACTCGGCCACGTCGACGACTTCGTGGAATTCCGGGGGTACGAACGGCACCCCGGCGCCCGTGTACGAAGCAGAATCCTTCACGATGACTCCTTGACGGCGAGTGAGCCTTGCCTCGCCGGTGCGGGCGCATCATCGCGGAGCTGTGTGTCTGCCGGATGTCGGCCTGCCGACGGAGGCGTGTCAGTCGCGCGAAGATCCGTGCTGTCGGACGTCTTCCATCCTGCTGTCAGCCCAGCGCGAGGTCCTGGGAGTAGTAGACGTTCATGACGTTGTCATACCAGCCGCGCACCTCGGGCTTCACCAGGTGCTTGTTGACGTAGAAATACAGGGGAATCAGCGGGTGGTCTTCGAGCATCAGGCGCTCGGTGAGCTCCATGAGCTCGCGGCGTCTGGCGGGCTCCACCTGGGCTGCCGCGTTTTGCAGGCTGCCGTCGTAGGGATTGCTCCGGTAGTGCGGCAGGTTGATGCCGAAGTCGCTCTTGAAGTACTGCAGGAAGGTATAGGGATCGTTGTAGTCGCCCTGCCAGGAAAGCCTGAAGAGATCCACGTCGCGCCGGTCGATGTCCTGCATCAGCGATTTGAACTCGACGCCCGCCAGGCGCGCTTCCACGCCCAGCGCCTCTTTCCACATCGACGCCACGGCCACCGCGCACTTGGTGTGCACCTCGCCATTGTTGTAGCGCAGCTCGAAGTCCAGCGGCTTTCCAGGCCCGTAGCCCGCTGATGAAAGCAGCTGCCGCGCTTCGGCGATGCGCGATTCCATGGGTTTGCCGGCATAGTCGAAAGTCTGCGCGGTGTAGTCGTGAACTCCCGGCGGCACCCAACCGTAGGCAGGCAACTCGCCGACGCGCAGCACCGAATTCGCCAGTCGTTCGCGATCGATGACCATGGACAGCGCGCGGCGCAGTCCGGGGTTGAAGAATTTCGGGCGATCGAAGTTGAAGCCGTAGTAGTAGGTGCTCATCTGCGGCGAGACGTGCAGCTCGGAAGCCAGGTTCGCCTTGATCCAGTCGAACTGCCCACGCGGCACCACTGCCGAAATGTGCACTTCGCCGGCGCGGTAGGCGCGCAGCTCCGCGTTCTCGTCGGCGAACTGCAGGAACTTCACGCCGGCGAGCTGCGTGGCGCCGGCGTTCCAGTAGTTCGGATTGCGTTTCGCGCGGATGAAACTGCCCTGCAGCCATTCCTCGAGCACGAACGCGCCGTTCGACACCTGCTGTCCGGGGCGCGCGAACTGGTCGCCGAGCGCCGCCAGCGAGCGGCGATGCAATGGCGAGCACGACGGATGCGCCATGAGTCCGGCCAGGTACGGCGCGGGTGTTTCCAGCCGGATTTCCACCGTGAGCTCGTCCGGCGCCGCGGCGCCGAGCGTGTCGACCGGCTTCTTGCCCGCGACGATGTCGCTGGCATTGACGATGACGTTCACCACTTGCGCGTACTGCGAAGCGGTGGCCGGGTCGACCAGCCGCCGCAGGCCGGCGACGAAATCCTCCGCGACCAGCGGATCGCCATTCGACCAGCGCAGACCGGGCCGCAGCTTGAAGGCGTATTGAAGTCCATCGGCACTGGAGGTCCAGCTCGCCGCCGCGCCCGGAATCGGCGCCGCGTGCCGGTCGAGGCGCGTCAGGCCCTCGAACAGGTCGCGCAGCACCTGCATGGATTCGAACGAGCGGCCCCGGTGTGGATCCAGTGAATCCGGATCCGGACCATTGCCGCGCAGCAGGATCTTCGGGGCATGGGGATCGGCACCGCGGCGGCCGCAGGCGCTGAGCGCCAGCGCGGCCAGCGGTGCCGCGATTGCGTGGCGCCTGGTGAACTTGTGATTCAAGCGGCGCGGCTGCGCTTCAGGTGCACCAGCAGGATGGACACCGCGGCCGGCGTCACGCCGGCGATGCGCGCGGCCTGCCCCACCGTGGCGGGCCGCACCTGCGCCAGCTTCTGGCGCACTTCGTTCGACAGCCCCGCGACGCGTGAATAGTCGAGGTCATCGGGCAGGCGGGTTTCCTCGTTGCGCCGCTGGCGCGCGATCTCCTCTTCCTGGCGCTCGATGTAGCCGGCGTACTTCGCCGCCACCTCGATCTGCGCACGCACCTGCGCGGCGATCCGGTCATCATCGGAAGGCGTCGTGCCGATGAGCTCGACCACGTCGTCATAGCTCACCTCGGGACGGCGCAGCAGGTCGAAGGCCGAGACCACGTCGCGCATGGCGGAATCGCCGAGCACTCGTGCCTGCCACTGGGCCGGAATGTCCACCGCCTTGAGGCGCGTGGTCTCGAAGCGCGCGATCTCGGCGGCGCTGCCCGCGCGCTTGGCTTCGAAGAATGCCCAGCGCTGGTCGTCGACCAGGCCGAGCTCGCGGCCCCGGGGCGTGAGCCGCAGGTCGGCGTTGTCCTCGCGCAGCAGCAGGCGGTGCTCGGCGCGGCTGGTGAACATGCGGTAGGGCTCGCGCGTGCCGCGCGTGACCAGGTCGTCGATGAGCACGCCCACGTAGCTCTCGCTGCGCCGGGGCACGAAGGGCTCCGCCGCGCGCGCGCAACGTGCCGCGTTGATGCCGGCGATGAGCCCCTGCGCCGCAGCCTCTTCGTAACCCGTGGTGCCGTTGATCTGGCCCGCGAAGAACAGACCCGGCAGCGACTTCGTCTCCAGCGACGACTTCAGGTCACGCGGATCGAAGAAATCGTACTCGATGGCATAGCCCGGCCGCGTGATGTGCGCGTTCTCGAATCCCGGGATGGTGCGCACGAACTCCACCTGCACGTCGTACGGCAGGCTGGTCGAGATGCCGTTCGGGTACACCTCGTGGGTGTTCAGCCCCTCGGGCTCGATGAAGATCTGGTGCGAGGCCTTGTCCGCGAATCTAACTACCTTGTCCTCGACGCTGGGGCAGTAGCGCGGCCCGACGCCTTCGATCTTGCCGGTGAACATCGGCGAGCGGTCGGTGGCGGCGCGGATGATGTCGTGCGTGCGCGCCGTGGTGGCCGTGATGTGGCAGGGCAGCTGGCGCGGATGGTCGCTGTCGCGACCCAGGTAGCTGAACACCGGGCGCGGCTCGTCGGAGTACTGCGCCGCAAGATGCGCGTAGTCGATGCTGCGGCCGTCGATGCGCGGTGGCGTGCCGGTCTTGAGCCGCGCGGTGCGGAACGACAGCGCGCGCAGGCGCTCGGCCAGCTTGTTGGATGGCGGGTCGCCGGCGCGGCCGCCCGCGTAGTTGTCGAGCCCGACGTGGATGCGGCCCGCGAGGAAAGTGCCAACGGTCAAGACCACGGCCCGGGACTCGAATACGATGCCGGTCACCGTGACGACGCCGCGCACGGTGTCGTTCTCCACGACGAGATCGCCGCATTCCTGCTGGAACAGCGTGAGGTTGGGCTGGTTCTCCAGCGTGCGGCGGATGAAGGCCTTGTAGAGCTGGCGATCCGCCTGCACGCGCGTCGCACGCACCGCCGGGCCCTTGCTCGCGTTCAGCGTGCGCGCCTGGATGGCCGCGGCGTCCGCGGCGCGCGCCATCACACCGCCGAGCGCGTCGATCTCCTTCACCAAGTGTCCCTTGCCGATGCCGCCGATGGCCGGGTTGCAGCTCATCTGGCCCAGGGTCTCGATGGATTGCGTCAGCAACAGTGTGCGCGCGCCCATGCGCGCAGCCGCCAGCGCGGCCTCGGTGCCCGCATGCCCGCCACCCACCACGATTACGTCAAAGGAGCCCGCCGAAGTCACTTAGTGATGCCAGATCAAAGAGTTAAGGCCGCGGATTGTAGGCCGGGAGGGCGGTCAACGCCACCGCAGCCAGGGCGTTGTTAGTGACAGGAGGTACATCATGACGAAGTCACTGAAGCGGATGACGATCCTGGCGGCCCTGGCCGTCATTGCCACGGTCCCGGCCATGGCCGGAACCCAGCGCCTCGATACTCGCGAAGCAAACCAGCGTGCGCGTATCCACCAGGGCGTGAAGACCGGTGAGCTGACCCGGCCCGAAGCTCGACGGCTGCGAGTGGGCGAAGCCCGCCTCAACTACAACGAGGCGCGCGCCAAGGCCGATGGCGTGGTCACGCCGGCCGAACGCGCACGGCTGCACAACGAGGCGAACCGCGAGTCGGCGCGCATCCATACGCAGAAGCACGACGCGCAGGACCGGAACTAAACCTTTGATTGACTCCTGATCGAGCGGCGGACGCGCCTCTCCGAGGCGCGTCCTTGCTCGTCCGTTAGCTCGTGTATCCTGCCGGCCGCATGATGCGACTCGGCGTTCTGGCAGGACTCCTTCTCGGGCTACCGCTCGCCGCCGGCGCCGCACCTGTCGCTCCCGCGCTCACGCTGAAGCCGTGCCGCCTCGAACATCCGGCGCGCATGCTGGCGGTCACCGCCGAGTGCGGCGCCTTCGAAGTCGCGGAAAATCCCGACGCGCCGAATGGCCGCAAGATCCAGCTGTTCGTCGCACGCGTGCCGGCCATCAGTCTCAACAAGGCGCCGGATCCGCTGTTCCTGATTGCCGGTGGCCCGGGTACTTCGGCCGTGGACCTCTACACCTCGTCTGCGCCACCGTTCGATCGCGTGCGGCGCGATCGCGACATCGTGCTGGTCGACCAGCGTGGCACCGGGCGCTCGAACCGGCTCGATTGCAAGTACGAAGACCGCGACCTGTTCGAACGTCTCGACGACGTCGAAGTCGGGCCCGAGAACATCAAGTGCCGCGATGAGCTCTCGAAGACTTCCGACCTGCGCATGTACACCACCAGCATCGCGGTGCGTGACCTCGAC
>Ga0126377_10001494_pt1 | contig 15404 bp, 10 predicted proteins | sample PanSoiMetPlot_22_FD_92647 | JGI IMG/M metagenome (GOLD analysis project Ga0126377, IMG submission 92647) | Tropical forest soil microbial communities from Panama - MetaG Plot_22 | ecosystem: Environmental > Terrestrial > Soil > Tropical forest > Bulk soil | place: Panama | collected 2016-02-17
CACGGCGCCGCGCTCCTCCTCGTCGTCCTCGAACTCCGCCTCGGTCTCCAGCAGGGCGAGCCCGAGCTGCGAGCGCACCCGACCGAGCTGCTCGATCGTGACCTGGCGGAGCATCGCCAGCCGCTCGGTCTCGGTCTCGACCAGCAGGCGCTTGCGCTCGGCCTTCTGCCACGCCAGCCGCGCCTCGTCCAGCGCCTCGGCGACGACCGCCTTGGCCTCCTGCTCGGCCTGCGAGCGCACCTGCTCGGCGGTGTCGGCGGCGTCCGCCTCGAGCTGCGCCCGCTCGGCCTGGGAGTCCTCCAGGGTCTGGCGGGCCGCAGCCTCCAGCTCGGCGGCGTGCTCCTCGGCCTCGCCGATCCGGTCCTCGGCCTTCTGCTCGGCCGCGTCGACGATCGCCTGGGCGCGGGCCGCGGCCTCGCCGAGCAGCTTCTCCGCGGCCGTCCCCGCCTGCTCCAGGACCTTGGCGGCCTCCTCGCCGAGGTTGACGAACGACGGCTGGCTGGCCCGGGTCTTGCTGTCGCGCTGCAGCTTGTAGAGGGCCCGGGTCGTCTCCTCCGAGCGCTGGCGCTCCTGCTCCAGCTGCTCGACCAGGTCGCCCACCACCTGGTCCACCTGCTGACGGTCGTAGCCGCGCATGGCCGTCTGGAAGTTGCGCGCGCCGCTGGTGGACTCTCCTACCCTATCCGCCTCGAAGGCGCTCACTGTGACCTCCCACGTCGAAAACGTACGGTGCTATCGGGGCCGGCCGGCGCGCTCACCCCGCGCGCCGTTGCGTCCGCGGTTGTCCAAGCCGGTCCCCGGCGCCGCCGGGACCGTGGTCATTCCTTGCTCGGCGGCCACCTTGCTCAGCCGCTCGCGTGGTGCCAACGGGGCGTCGTACTCGCGCAGGAGCTGCTTGGCCCTGGCCAGGTCGATCGTGATGCCCTTGTCCGCGAGGGCCGCGGCCAGCTCCTCGGCGGTCTTGGCCTCTCCCGGCCGGCGCCCGACCGGCGCGTCCAGCTCCCGCAGCAGGCGCTTGGCGGTGCGCAGGTCGATCGTGAGCCCCCTGTCGGCCAGCGCGGCCGCCAGGTCCTCGGCGCTCACCTGCTCGCCCGCGCGCTCGTCGAGGATCCGGTAGGCGAGCAGGCTGGCGACCGCGTAGTCCGACGGGGGCCTGCTGCCGCCGTTGCGCCGCGGCAGGCCGGACGCGAGCCTGCCGGTGGAGCCGCCGACCGGCGGCGCGGTGCGCGGGGCCAGCTCGTCGCCCGGCTCCACGAGCATGGAGGTCTGCTCGCGGGGCCGGCCGGCCAGCGCGACGCTCGCCCGCCCGGCGGCGCTGAGCCGGGTGGACGACCTGCCGCTGGCAGGCAGCAGCGCGGGCATCCGCAGCGCGCTGTAGTCGCGGTCGGCGACCGAGGCGCGGGTGGGGGCGCCCACCTCGGCCGGCTTGCGCCGGGTGAGCGAGCCGACGGTCGTCTCCGCCACCGGCAGGCCGTCGCGCTGCTCCCCGTAGGCCGCCTCGTAGGCCAGCCGAACCCGGACCGCGCGCATCTTGGTCGCCCGGCGCAGGACCATCATGAGCAGCTCGACGCCGAGCACGAGCGCCGCCGGGGGGATCGCGGCGACGCCCCGGGCCGCCAGGGTGTGATCGGCGTGCGCGACGTTGAGCACGAAGCTGACCGAGGCGGCGCTGGCGAGCAGCACCTTCGGCCAGAGCACCTCCCACCATGCCCGGGTCTTGCGGGTCGTGACGAACCAGAGGTCGGCACCGGTCGCCACGATGATGAAGGAGTCCACGAGCAGCGGGATCGCCCACGCGTGCTGGGGGGTGATCCCGTCCGAGCGCACCGCGAACGCACGGATGGCCTCGAAGCTCGTGTAGAACGCCAGACAGGCGATGCCGCCGACGGCGGTGCCGAGGATGACGACCAAAGCGGTTCGGAATCGCTCCAGCCAGGGGTCCGAGTTGACGGTCAGGGACGGCAGAGGACCGGCCACGTATGGACTCTCCCTCGTTCAGGGAACGGGCGGTGCAAGTGAGACTTCTACACCATCCCTCCCCAGGAGGACGAACCAGCAGGTTCTCGGGCCGGCCCCCGGAGCAGAAATGTGGTGGCCCGGCCACCGTTGGCGGAATTGCGAAAGACCGCCGGTCGATTTGCGATCGGGCGGCGGTTCGGTCGTCACCCGGCGGGATGATCCCGCGGCCCGGCCCGGACGCGGCGGTGCGCGGCGTCTCGCGGTAGGCTTCCCAGCCGGCGCGTGTGCCTGCCCGCTGCCGCCCCCGGTCCCTCTCCGCTTGCAGCCCGGAGTGAACATGGCGTCCCTGTACAGCAGGATCTTCCGCCGTCGCGGCGTGCACGCCGCGCGCGGCGAGGCAAGGCGGATCGCCCGCAACCACCTCGGGTTCCACCGGCTGCGGCCGGGCCAGGCGGAGGCCGTCGAGGCCGTGGTGGGCGGCCACGACACGCTGGTGGTCATGCCGACCGGCGCGGGCAAGTCGGCGATCTACCAGATCGCGGCGCTGCTCCTGCCGGGCCCGACGGTCGTGGTCAGCCCGCTGATCGCGCTCCAGCGCGACCAGGTGGCCGCCGCCGGGCGGCACGGCGGGATCCCCGCCGCGCAGGCCAACTCGCACGTCGGCGCCGCCCGGCGGCGCGAGGCCCTCGAGGACTTCGAGGAGGGCGACCTGGAGCTGCTGTTCCTCGCCCCCGAGCAGTTCGGCGACCCGCGCCTGGTCGAGACGCTGCGCGCCGCGCGACCGTCGCTGGTCGTGGTCGACGAGGCGCACTGCATCAGCTCCTGGGGCCACGACTTCCGCCCCGAGTACCTGCGCATCGGCGGGGTCGTCGAGGCACTCGGCCACCCGCGGGTGCTGGCGCTCACCGCGACCGCGGCGCCGCCGGTGCGCGAGGAGATCATCGAGCGGCTGGGCATGCGCGACCCGCGGGTGCTGGTGCGCGAGTTCGACCGGCCCAACCTCCACCTCGGGGTGCGCTGGGTCAGCGACGAGGAGGCCAAGCGCTCGGCCGTGGTCGACTGGGTGGTGGCGGCGCCCAGGCCGGGGCTGGTGTACACCGCGACCCGGCGGTCGGCCGAGGCGCTGGCCGCGCGCCTGCGCGCGCACGGGGTGGCGGCGGCCGCCTACCACGCGGGCATGGCCGCCGGCGAGCGCGAGCGGGCGCAGCAGGCGTTCATGGAGGACCGGACCGAGGTGGTCGTGGCGACCACCGCGTTCGGGATGGGGATCGACAAGCCCGACGTCCGCTTCGTCGCGCACGCCGAGGTGGCGGACTCGCCCGACTCGTACTACCAGGAGATCGGCCGCGCCGGGCGGGACGGGCGGCCGGCCGAGGCGATGCTCTTCTACCGCCCGCAGGACCTCGGGATCCGCCGCTTCTTCGCGGGCGGCGGCCAGCTCGACCACGGCGACCTCGAGCGGGTCGCCGCGTACGTCCAGCTCGCCGGCCGCCCGGTCCGGCAGGAGGAGCTGGAGCGGGCGACGGAGCTGCCGGGCGGCCGGGTGACGGCCGCGCTCGACCGGCTGCAGGACGCGGGAGCGGTGCGCCTGCTGCCGTCCCGGGAGGTCGCCTGGGTCGACGACGGCCCGGGATGGGCGGAGGCCGCCGGCGAGGCCTCGACCGCGCAGGCGGCGCGGCGCGGCGCCGACCGGTCGCGCGTGGAGATGATGCGCGCCTACGCGGAGACCGGCGACTGCCGGCGGGAGTTCTTGCTCACCTACCTCGGCGAACCGTTCGAGGGGCCGTGCGGCGACTGCGACAACTGCCTGGCGGGGCACGGCGCCACCCAGGTCCGCGCCGCGCAGCCCTTCCCGGTCGGGTCCCGGGTCCGGCATCCGGGATGGGGCGCCGGCCAGGTGCTGCGCTACGACGAGGACCGGGTGACCGTGCTGTTCGACGACGGCGCCTACCGGACGCTGGGCGTGCCGCTGGTGCTGGAGCGCGGCCTGCTCGCCGCCGACCGGGCCGGCGAGGCCGGCAGCCGGCCGTCCGGCGGCTCCAAGCGGGAGCTGTACGAGCGCGCCAGGCGGCTCGGCATCGCCGGCCGCTCCAGGATGACCAAGGAGGAGCTGCAGCGGGCGCTGCGCGAGCACCGCTAGCCTCGCCGTGCGGGTCCGGTCCAGCCGCGGCCGGCGGTCCGCTCCGGGGCGTCTCGCGTCCCGGCCGGCGGGCGGCGGCCACGACGGCAGGAGGCAGGGATGGGGAGCCAGGCGCGGCCGTCGCCCGCGGGCCGGCACCTCCCGCCGCGCGCCGTGCTGTTCGACCGCGACGGGACGCTGGTGGAGAACGTCCCGTACAACGGCGACCCCGCCAGGGTCGTGCCGATGCCGGGCGCGCGGCGCGCGCTCGACCGCCTGCGCGGCGGGGGCGTGGCGACCGCGGTCGTCTCCAACCAGAGCGCGGTCGCCCGCGGGCTGGTCACCACCGCGCAGGTCGAGGCGGTCAACCGGCGGGTCGAGGAGCTGCTCGGCCCGCTCGGGCCGTGGTGCTGGTGCCCGCACGGCCCCGACGACGGCTGCGCCTGCCGCAAGCCCGCGCCCGGCCTGGTGCGGCGCGCCGCCGCCGAGCTGGGCGTGGAGCCCGCGGCCTGCGTGGTCGTCGGTGACGTCGGCGCGGACCTCGCCGCGGCCCGCGCCGCCGGCGCCCGCGGGGTGCTGGTGCCGACCGCGCAGACCCGCCCGGCGGAGGTCGCCGCCGCGCCCGCCGTCGCCCCGGACCTCGCCGGCGCCGTCGACCTGATCCTGCGGTGGCGGTCGGTGTGAGCGTCGCGGCAGGTGGCGGGCCCACCACTCCCGGGCCCCGGCGGCGCGGGCCGCGGCGCGCAAACCGCTCCGATCGATCCCGGATGCGCTCGGCCGCGGCCGATTCCCCACCGCAACCCTTGAAGGTCTCCCGCGGTACCCCCACCCTGGGAGCACCCGGTCGCGGTGAGGCGTGCCCGGGAACGCAAAGGCTCGTGGACCCGGGGCGGGACGTCGTTCGTCCGCGCCACCGACGGTTGCAGGGCGTGCCCGGACCCCGCACGACGCCGCAGCCGATGGACCCGGCGCCGGCCTCGCCCGGCCGAGAGGGGGCACGCTGCAGACCCGCGTACACGCCAGCATCGTCTCGTTCCGTCTGGGCGGCCCGGACGGGGTCTCCGTCGAGGCCGCCAAGTGGGGTCGCGCCCTCGCCCAGCTCGGCTTCACCGTCCGCACCGTCGCGGGTGGTGGCATGGCCGGGACCGTCGTCCCCGGGCTCGGGATCGACGCCCGCGAAGCCCCCGACGAGGACGCGCTGCGCGCGGCGCTCCACGGCAGCGACCTCGTCGTCGTCGAGAACGCCTGCTCGCTGCCGCTCCACCCCGCCGCGGGGACCGCGATCGCGCGGGCGCTGCGCGGGCGGCGGGCGATCCTGCACCACCACGACCTGCCCTGGCAGCGCCCGCACCTCGGGCCCCGGCCCGGCTGGCCGCCCGACGACCCCGCCTGGCTGCACGTCACCATCAACGAGCTGAGCCGCCTGGAGCTGGCCGAGCGTGGGATCCACGCGATCACGGTCTACAACTCCTTCGACACCGGCGCCCCGCCCGGCCGCCGCGACCACGCGCGGCGGCTGCTCGGGATCGCCGGCCACGAGCGGCTCCTGCTCCAGCCGACCAGGGCGATCCGGCGCAAGAACATCCCCGCGGGCGTCGCGCTCGCCAACGCGCTCGGCGCCGCGTACTGGCTGACCGGACCGGCCGAGGACGGCTACGGGCAGGAGCTGGCCAGGGCGCTGGCCGGTTGCCGGCAGCGGGTGATCCAGGGCATCGGCGGGCTGGACATGCGCGACGCGTACGCCGCCGCCGACGCGGTCGCGTTCGGCTCGACCTGGGAGGGGTTCGGCAACCCGCTGATCGAGGCGGCGATCCACCGCCGGCCGCTCGCGGTCGGTCGCTACCCGGTCCTGAACGAGATCGCCAGGCTCGGCTTCCGCTGGTTCGGCACGGACGACCCGGGGCCGCTGCGGCGCTGGCTGGACCACCCCGACCAGGGGCTGCTGGAGCACAACCGGCGGCTCGCCGACCGCCACTTCTCCATCCGCACCCTGCCGCGCCGCCTCGCGTCGATCATGGAGGACGCGGGCTGGCTGGACCTGCTCGCCCGCGCGGGCACGACCGCGGCGGGCGTCGCTGCGGCGGTGCGCGAGCCGCGTGCCGCGCTCGGCCGGGAGGTGGTCGTCTGACCGAATCGGCGCGCGCGGGCGGCGGGCACCCGCCCGCCCGCGACGCGGCGGCGCGCACGATCCGGGCGGAAGCCGATACGCTTGGCGAGAGGGCACGCCCCGCTCCCGGTGAGGGTCGCCGATCGGACCAGCCACCAGAGGTCGCCCGTGTTCCCCTTCGACTCGCTCGAACCGCTGCGCGAGGCCGTCCGGCTGTCTCCGGACAACGTGCCGCTGCGCCGCCACCTGGCCGACATGCTGCTCGCGGCCGGCCTGCCCGCCGAGGCGGAGGACGCCTACCGCCAGGCGCTCGCGCGCGCGCCCGCCGACCGCGACGTCAGCCTCGGGCTCGCCGCCGCCTTCTTCCAGCAGGACAAGCACTCCGAGGCGATGGTCGTCCTGGAGGGCCTGCTCGAGGCCGAGCAGGCCCCGGCCCGCGCGCGCCTGCTGGCCGCGCGGGTGCTGCTGGCGACCGGCGAGACCGCGGAGGCGGCGCGTCACTACCTCCAGGCGGTGGCCCAGGAGCCGGAGCTGGCCGACGCGGAGCTTGCCGACCGGCTGGGCGCCGCCGAGCCCGCGGCCGACGCCGACGACGGCCCCGAGGACCCGTTCGTGGTCGGCGGCAAGCTGCGCGCAGCGGTGACCGAGCCGGTCTTCGCCGAGCCCGCGCCCGAGCGTCCCATGGTGACCTTCGCCGACGTCGGCGGGATGGACGAGGTCAAGGAGGAGATCCGCATGAAGATCCTCCTCCCCCTCCAGCACCCCGAGCTGTACCGCGCCTACGGCAAGGAGATCGGCGGCGGGATCCTGCTGTACGGGCCGCCGGGCTGCGGGAAGACGCACCTCGCGCGGGCGACCGCCGGGGAGGCCGGGGCGGACTTCATCGCGGTCGGGCTCGACGAGATCCTGGACATGTGGATCGGTTCCAGCGAGCGCAACCTCCACGAGGTGTTCGAGCGCGCCCGCTTCCGCAAGCCGGCGGTGCTGTTCTTCGACGAGGTGGACGCGCTCGGCGCGAGCCGCTCGGACATGCGCGGCGCGCACGGCCGCCAGGTGATCAACCAGTTCCTGGCGGAGCTGGACGGCGTGAAGGCGTCCAACCAGGGCGTGCTCGTCCTGGCCGCGACCAACGCGCCCTGGCACCTGGACCCGGCGTTCCGCCGTCCCGGCCGCTTCGACCGGGTGCTGTTCGTGCCGCCGCCGGACGCCCCTGCGCGCGCCGCGATCCTGCGGGTGCTCTGCCGGGGCAGGCCCGTCGACGCGCTCGACTACGAGCACCTGGCCGCGCGCACGCGCGGCTTCTCCGGGGCCGACCTCAAGGCCGTGGTCGACCGGTGCGTCGAGGACAAGCTGCGCGAGGCGTTGCGGACCGGCTCGCCGACGCCGCTGACCAGCCGCGACCTCGCGGGGGTGGTGCGCAAGGTCAAGCCGTCCACGCGCGAGTGGTTCGCCACCGCCCGCAACTACGCGCTCCACGCCAACCAGAGCGGGGTGTACGACGAGATCCTCGAGTGGCTCGAGCGGCGCTGAGCGGGCGCTGACGGAGCCGACCGACCGGAGGCCTGCGGCATGACCGCGTGGGTGGAGCGGGCCCAGCTGCTGCTGCGCCAGTCGCGCCCGGAGGAGGCCGAGCGCGAGCTGCGTCAGGAGCTGGCGGCCCGCCCCGACGACCCCACCGCGCACGGGCTGCTGGCGCTCACGCTGGCGATGCGCAAGCGGCACGAGGAGGCGACGGCGGCCGCGGCCCAGGCGGTCCGGCTGGCGCCCGACTGGTCGTTCCCCCACTACGCGCTGGCGCACGTGCTCCTGGACCGCGGGCGGCTCGACCAGGCCGAGCAGGCGATCCAGGAGGCGATCCGGCTCAGCCCCACCAACGCCAGGATGTTCGCCACCCTCGGCTGGATCCGCGCGCACCAGGAGCGCTGGCCGGCGGCGCTGGAGGCGGCCGAGCGCGGGCTGGCGCTGGACCCCGAGGAGGTCGACTGCGCCAACGTGCGCGCGATGGCGTTGGTCCGGCTCGGCCGGCGCGACGACGCCCGGGCCACGCTCGACAGCGCGCTCGCCCATCAGCCTGACAACGCGCTCACCCACGCCAACCAGGGGTGGGCGCTGATGCACGCGGGGGACCACCGCGCCGCCCTCGACCGGTTCAAGGAGGCGCTGCGGCTGGACCCGCAGCTGGACTGGGCGCGCGCGGGGCTGGTCAAGGCGCTCAAGGCTCGCAACCCGCTGTACGGGGCGCTGCTGCGCTACTTCCTGTGGATGTCGCGCCTGCCCGCCAGGACCCGCTGGGCGGTCCTGATCGGGGCGCTCCTGGTCGCCCGCGTGCTCGGCCCGCTGGCGCCGCTGTACCTGCTGTTCCTGTGGCTGACCTGGACCGCCGAGCCGATGAGCAACCTGCTGCTGCGGCTGAGCCGGTACGGCCGGCTGGCCCTGTCGCGCGAGGAGACGGTCGCGTCGAACTGGCTCGGCGGCTGCCTGGCGGTCGCGCTCGCCCTGGCCGCGCTCGCCCTGCCGCTGCGCAGCGTGCGGGTCCTCGCCGGCGCCGGGGCGTTCGCCCTGCTCACGATCCCGCTGGCGGCGGTGTTCGAGTGCGACCGGGGGTGGCCGCGCACCACGATGGCCGCCTACACGGGCGCGCTCGCGCTGCTCGCGCTGCTCGGGGTCGCGGCCTCGCCGCTCACGGGATCCGGGACCGCCTGGCCCGCGGTGCTGATCGGCGTGGCCGCCCTGGGCGCGCTGCTCGGGACCTGGGTCGGCACCTGGCTGATCACGCGCCGGGTGCGAGCCTAGGGGCCTGGAGTGCCCACCGGGGCCGGCGCCTGCGTGCAGCCCCGGCGGGCGGCCCGGCCGGCGCGGGGACGGGCGGCTGACGCGCCCGCCGCGCGGCGGCGGCGTCTGCGCCGCACCGTCCAGCAGCCGGACCGGGAGACAGATTCTTCACATTCGGCACCTTCGTGGCAAATTGCGGCCCGCGCCCGGCGGCCGCACGCCCGGCGTCCCTATCCGGCGAGCTGCCCGGCGAGGTCGGCGGGGGTGGTCACCGGCCGGCGGCAGGCGAACCGCTCGCACACGTAGGCGGTCGCGCGGCCGTCGACGGCCGGCCGGCCGCGCAGCAGCGGCGCCAGCTCCGCGGCGGGCCCGTCCCCCGCGGGTGCGGCCGCCAGCACCTTGGCGGGCAGGTAGCGCTCCCACACCACCTCGACCAGCGCGCGCGTCCCCGCCGCCGCCGGGTCGCCGACGATCGCGATCTCCCGCGCCCCGCCGAGGTACAGGTCCAGCGCGCCGAGCGCGTACCCGGTGAGCGTGGGCGCCCGCTCCATCGCCTGCGCGACCAGGCGCAGCGCGGACGCGCCGGTGGCCTCCAGGCCGACGTCGCCGGTGAGGAGGGCGAGCCGCAGCAGGACCTCGGCGGCGACCGAGTTGCCGGCCGGGACCGCGTTGTCCAGCAGCTCCCGGGGCCGCACCACGAGCGCCTCGGCGTCGGTGCCCGTCTGGAAGAAGCCGCCCTGGTCGGGGTCGGCGAACAGGCGCCGCAGGTCGGCGGCGAGCCGGTGGGCCTCCTCCAGCCAGCGCAGCTCGAACGTGGTCTCGTACAGGGTCAGGCAGGCCTCCGCCATGAGGGCGTGGTCGTCCAGGTACCCCGGGCCGCCCCGCCGCCCGTCGCGCCAGGCACGCGCCAGCCGCCCCGACGGGGCGCGCATGGTGCCGAGCACGAACGCCGCGGCGTCGGTGGCCGCGGCGACCCAGGCGCGCTCGCCGAAGACCCGCCCCGCCTCGGCCAGCGCGGCGACCGCGAGCCCGTTCCAGGCCGCGAGGACCTTGTCGTCGGTGGCCGGGCGGGGCCGCCGCTCGCGCGCCTCGAACAGCGCCGCGCGCCCGGCCTCGACCTGGCGGGCCAGCTCGGCGGCGCTGAGCCCGGCCTCGGCGGCGACGGCGGCCGCGTCCCGCGGCGTCCACAGGACGTTCGCGCCCTCCCAGTTGCCCTCGGGAACGGCCCCGAACCAGGCGGCGACCGGCTCGCCGGCGAGGCGGACCAGCTCCTCGTGCGACCACACGAAGAACCGGCCCTCGACGCCCTCGGAGTCGGCGTCGGCGCTGGAGAAGAAGCCTCCGTCGGGGTGGCGCAGCTCCCGCAGCAGGTAGGCGACGGTCCCGGCGACCACCTGCCGGTAGCGCTCGTCGCGGGTGACCTGCCAGGCGTGGGTGTACACGCGCGCGAGCTGCGCGTTGTCGTAGAGCATCTTCTCGAAGTGCGGCACCAGCCAGCGCCGGTCGGTCGAGTAGCGGTGGAAGCCGCCGCCGAGCTGGTCGTGGATGCCGCCCGCGGCCATCCGGTCCAGGGTCAGCGTGACCAGCGCGAGCGCGCCGTCGTCGCCGCGGGCGGCGCGGCGCAGCGCGAACTCCAGCGCCATCGGCTGCGGGAACTTCGGCGCCTGGCCGAACCCGCCCCAGTCCGGGTCGAGCTCCCGCCGCAGCGCCGCCAGCGCCGACCGCAGCAGGCCCTCCTGCAGCGGCTCGGGCGAGGCTGCGGCGCGGGCCACCAGCCGGAGCTGGTCGAGCACGCGGCCGCCCTGGCGGACGACCTCCTCGCGCTGCTCGCGCCAGGCGGCGGCGATCGCCTCGAGCACCCGGCGGAACGAGGGCATCCCCAGCCGCTCGGTGGCCGGGAAATAGGTGCCGGCGAAGAACGGCGCCCCGTCGGGGGTGCAGAAGACGGTCATCGGCCAGCCGCCCTGGCCGGTCATCGCCTGCACCGCGCCCATGTAGACGCCGTCCAGGTCGGGCCGCTCCTCCCGGTCGACCTTGACCGGCACGAAGCTGGCGTTCATGAGCGCGGCTGTGGCGGGATCCTCGAACGACTCGCGCTCCATCACGTGGCACCAGTGGCAGGCGGCGTAGCCGACCGACAGCAGGATCGGCTTGTCCTCGCGCCGCGCACGCTCCAGCGCCTCGGGTCCCCAGGGGTGCCAGTCCACCGGGTTGTACGCGTGCTGCAGCAGGTAGGGACTGGTCTGGTGGATCAGCCGGTTGGGCGTCCGTCCCCTGCGCTCCGCGTCACCGTCGGGTGCGTGCATGCACACCATTGTCCGGGTCTTGTGCGGGCGGGTCCAAGGCGTCCGCGACGCGCCCCGGCCCGGCCACCCCGCCCGGTGCACCCGCAGGACGGCCTCCGTCTCCGTAGACTCGTGCAGGTCGGGTGGGAGGTGCCGGTGGCCGAGGACGTGCGGGCCGGGGACGCTCGGGCCGGGGAGGAGCGCGGAGCGGACGGGCCGCCGGGGGTGCCCCTGCGCCGCCCGCCGCTGAGCCGCCCGCTCGACTTCTTCGAGTTCTGGACCGGCACGCTCGCCGAGCTGGAGCGCGTCCCGGTCGGGCTGCGCCCGGAGCCGCCCGGCGGGGCGCCCGGGGCGGCCGGCGGGCCGATCGCGCTCGAGCGCTTCTCGTTCGCGTCGCTCGGCGGCGCCCGCGTGCACGGCCACCTGCTGCGCTGGCGGGACGGGCCGCCGCGCCCGCTGGTCGTGCACGGCCACGGCTACGGCGGCCACAGCCTGCCCGGGTGGGCGTGGGCGCGGGCGGGGCTGCACGTCGCCGGCGTCGACGTGCGCGGCTTCGGCCGGTCGCGCGCGGCGCTGCCGTCGCGGTCCCGCTGGGGCTACGTCCTCACCGGGATCCAGTCGCCCGAGCGGCACGTCCTGCGCGGCGCGGTCTGCGACTACCTGCGCGCCGCGCGCGCCGCCCGCGAGCGCCTCGGCGGCCTGGCCGGACGGACGGTGCTGCACGGGGCCAGCTTCGCCGGCGGGCTGGCGCTCATGGCCGAGGCGGTCGCGCCGCTCGCCGACCTGCTCGTCGTCGCGGTGCCGAGCCTCGGGTGGGCGGAGGGGCGGCACTTCTTCGCCCGCTCGGGATCGGGCGCGGAGATCAACCGCTACCTCGAGCGGCGACCCCAGCACGCCGCCGAGGACCTGATGGTGGTGCTGCGCTACTTCGACCCGGTGAACTTCGCCGAGCGCGTGCGCTGCCCCACGCTCGTCGGCGTCGGCATGGCCGACGAGGTGGTCCCCGCGCCGACCGTGCTCGCGATCGCGGCGCGCCTGGGCGGCCCGCACGAGGTGCTGCGCTTCCCCGTCAGCCACTCCGACGCGCCCGAGCGGCGCGAGTGGGCCCGGTTCGAGCGCCGCTGGCTTGCGCTCGCGCTGGAGGGGGCGCCCGCCGGGTTCGGCACCGCCCCGACCACGGCCTGACCCGCGCACGGACGGGCCGCTCGCCCGCCGTCAGGCACCGGCCGCCGACGGTCGCGGCCCGCGGCTCAGCGGTCCGGCCCGCCGTCAGCCTCGGCGACCGCGGCGGCGTCGCGGACCCAGCCGCGGAACCAGCGCCCGACCTCGCCGTTGACGAAGCCCAGCAGCGCGCGGGCGTCGCCGGCGTCGGGAACGTGGTCCGAGAGCCGGAACGGCTCGTGGACCACCGCGACCGTGGTCGTGCGCATGAGCCGCTTGTCGAAGTTCGCCACCGCGACCGGGACGATCAGCGGCTCGGGCCGCACGTGCGCGGCCAGCCGGAACGCGCCCGGCCGCATGCGCAGCGGCGACCGCTCGGTCGAGGTGCACGAGCCCTCGGGGCAGATCACCACGTTCCTGCCCGCCGCCAGGTGCGCGCCGGCCGCGTCCAGCAGGTGGCGGTGGCGCGCCTCGGGGGTGCCGGGGGGGTCCCGCCCGTCCGCGCCCGCGGCGGACCCCGGGGAGGCGTAGACGTACCCGAGCCGGTCGTAGAAGCGCTGGTGGCCGTGCTCGTCAGGCCGGGACCTGCGGATCACCCTGATGGGCGCCTCCCCGTAGCGGGCGAGCAGGATCATGCTCGAGACGAAGTGCGTGTCGAGCGTGAGGATGAAGTTGTTCGGCAGCAGGTTGTCCGGGTGGTTGCTGAGGTGGTTCATGACGAACACGTGCCCGGGCCGGGGCGGGAGGCGCCCGGTGCCGAGGATCCGGTGGCGCGTGCCCGCGAACAGCCGCTGGAACGCCAGCGCGCAGTCGCGGCGCAGGTCCTCGGGAGCCGTCCCCGGCGGCGCGCCGGCGACGATCTCGTAGATGGCCTGGAGCTGCTGGTAGAGCCACAGCTCCCGGCGCACGCCGCGGAGGCTGTCGGCGCACAGCGAGGCCAGGTGCCGCTCGACGGGGTCGCCGTGCAGCTCCACCTGGTCCAGGGTGTGGAAGGCGTCGGCGACCGTCAGCCGGTTCTGCAGGTAGTGCGGCAGCTTGTGCAGCGGCGAGGCGACGCTGAGCTGCGTCCCGCTCTGCTCGAGCAGGTCGCGGATGGCGAGCACGTGGTCGTCGTAGCGGCGCGCGACCAGGCGCAGCCGGGTGGCGCGCAGGCGGTCGCCCACCAGCCCCAGGACCGCCCGTGCCAGCGCCACCCCGAACGCCGGCCGCGCCCGCGAGCGCTCCTCCAGGCAGGCGCGGTCCAGCGCCAGCAGCCGGGTCGGCCGGGTCGCGGTCGCCGTCGCCCGGTAGGCGTACGGCTCCACCAGCGCCGACCAGCCGATCGGGTAGCCGGCGTGCCCGACGAGCTGGAGCGGCAGGCCGCCGCCGCGCCGCTCGACCGGTCCGTCCGGCGGCGCCTCCCCGGCCGGCGGCGTGAACGCCAGCCGCACCGCCCCCGCGACCAGCAGGTACAGGGTCGTCGCCGGCTCGCCCTCGGCGAAGACCCGCTCGCCGGCACCGAACGGCACGACCCGGGCGGCGGCCGCGAGCGCGGCGAGGTCGTCGGGGGCGAACGCCTCGAAGAACGGCGACCGCTCGAGCAGCCCCGCCGCGCCGGCGGCCGGCGTGGTCACCGCGCCGCCGCCCCGACCGCGGGCGGGCGTCCCCGGGGCCGGCGCCGCGGCCGGCCCCGGCGGGCCGCGCAGGGCGCCGCGGGCGCGCTCCAGCCGGTCGGCCACCGCCGCGGCCACGCGCCGCAGGACGAGCTGCTCGAGCGCCGGGTCGCGCTCGAACAGCTCGGCGAGCGCCTCGGCCGGGACGCGCACCAGGCGCGTGCGCTCCTCGCAGCGGATCGAGGCGGTGTACCGGTACGGCGGCCGCAGCGCCGACCAGCCGATCAGCTCACCCTGGTCGCGCAGGACGGCGACGAGCAGGTCCTCGCCACCGACCCGGATGAGGACCTGGACCGCGCCGGAGCACAGCAGCCAGGCGCTGCGCGCGTGGTCGTACTGGCGCAGCACCACCCGCCCGGGCTCCAGCTCCTGCTCCTCGGCGGCCTCCGCGAGGCGGACCAGCGCCGGGCGCGGCAGCCCGCGGAGGAACGCGAGCTGCGCCAGCCGGGTCAGCTCGATCACGCTCGACCCCTTCCGCGTCCGCGCCGGAGCCGTCCGCGCCGCCCGCCGCGCCGGTGGCCACCCGCCGGCGGGACGGCGTCCCCGGCAGCCTCGATCGTCCGCCGCGGCCGGTGGGGATGGCGAGAGTCGAGGGTCCCCCCGGCGGCGGGCCGGCGGTCACGGCTCCGGCGGGAACGCGGTCATGGCTCGAACGAGAACCAGGCGGCCCGCTCCAGGCGGCCGTCGCGCCGGACCAGGGCCTGGCCCAGGTACAGCCCCTCGCCGACCCGGACCAGCTCGTCGAGGACCTTGCGCACAGGCCGGGCGGGGTTGTCGGGCAGGTCGTAGTCGAGCTTGAGCACCCGCAGCCCGGGGACCGTCGCGCTGGTGCCGGTCCCGGTCCGGAACGGGAAGGCGAGCACGTCGCCGCGCACGTCGCGCTCGAGCTGGTGGTCGCGGAACGCCAGGCGCAGGGCGGCCCCGCCGGCGGCGGTGAACAGGTTGCGGCCGCGCGCGGCGGCCGCGTCGAACGCCTTGCCCCGCCACGGCAGCCACAGGCGCGCCAGCCCGTCGAGCACCGGGTCCAGGCCCCGCCGCACGGTCGCGGCGAGGTACCTCCCCCGGTAGCGGCCGTCGAGCTGGTCGGGCTCGCTGCCGGCGGCGAACACCGCCTCCAGCTCCCCGAGCGCCGCCGCCCGGTCGACGGGCAGCCGGGCGACCGCCCGCCAGTAGGCCGCCTCCCCTCCCGCGCCGGCGGCGGGTGGCACTCCGGCTGACTGGTGTTCGGTCACGGCAACCTCCAGACTTGCGCACGGCTCCGGCCAGCGTCTCGCCCCCCATGCTGCCGGATGCCGGCAGGCACGGCGAGGTGCGGACCGCCCGGCGGATCGAGGTGCGGACCGCCCGGC
>Ga0126377_10001495_pt1 | contig 15397 bp, 12 predicted proteins | sample PanSoiMetPlot_22_FD_92647 | JGI IMG/M metagenome (GOLD analysis project Ga0126377, IMG submission 92647) | Tropical forest soil microbial communities from Panama - MetaG Plot_22 | ecosystem: Environmental > Terrestrial > Soil > Tropical forest > Bulk soil | place: Panama | collected 2016-02-17
CTCGACCGCGTGGAGCGCGATGGCCTCGCGGGGCTCGTCATCGGCAACGATGACCCGCGGACGTTCACCGCGGGCGCGGATCTTTCGATGGTGCTTCGCCTGCTGGCCGCTGGTGATTGGAAGCAGCTCGAGCAGGCGGTCGAGCAGTTTCAGAACACGTCGCTGCGCATCCGGCAGTCGCCATTTCCCGTCGTTGCCGCGCCATTCGGCCTCACCCTCGGCGGCGGTGCGGAGTTTTCGCTGCACGCGGATCACGTGCAGTCGCATGCCGAGTTGTACATGGGCCTCGTGGAAGTTGGCGTTGGGCTTATCCCGGCGGGTGGTGGAACGACCGAGCTGTTGTTCCGCTTCGCCGGCGAGCTCGCGCCGTACGCCGAAGCGGATCCGTTCGAGGGAGTGAAGCGGGCGTTTCAGGTCATCGCGATGGCGACGACGAGCACGAGCGCGCTCGAGGCGAGAACGCTTGGCTTCTTGCGCGACTGCGATCGCATCACGATGAATCGCGATCGGCTGATCGCGGACGCGGCGGCGCGTGTGGTGGACCTTGCGCCGGACTATGTCGCACCGCCGCCGAGGACGATCATGGCACTCGGCAAGGAAGCACTTGGGAACCTCAAATACGCTGCGTGGGCGATGCGCGAGGCGGGCCAGATCACCGATTACGAGGTGGAGATCGCGTCGAAGCTGGCGTACGTGTTGTCGGGTGGCGACGGTCCGCCACGCGCGGTGACCGAGCGGGACATTCTCGCGCTCGAGCGGGAAGCGTTCCTGTCGTTGCTGGGTACGAAACAGACGCAAGAACGAATGCAATACACTCTAAAAACTGGCAAACCCCTTAGAAACTAGGCGCTAGGCACTGGGCACTAGTTTGGGCGCTCGATGTTAGGCGCTAGTTGCTGGCTCTAAACCCTCGACCCTCGACCCTAAACCCTCGACCCTTAGTAGTATGAAAGAAGTCGTAATAGTTTCCGCGGTTCGTAGCGCGGTCGGCAAAGGGAAGAAAGACGGCGCGCTCGCGAATGTGCACGCTGTCGATCTTTCCGCGCACATGATGCGCGCGGCGATCGACAAAGTCGGCGTCGATCCGATGACGATCGACGACGTGTTCTGGGGCTGTGCGATGCCCGAAGCCACGCAGGGGCTCAACGTTGCGCGGCTCGCGTGGCTACGCGCTGGACTGCCCGTTGACGTGCCCGCGGCCACAATCAATCGATTCTGCTCTTCGGGATTGCAGACCGTGGCGCTTGCGGCCCAGGAGATCATGAGCGGGATGGCGGACGTCGCCCTCGCGGGTGGCGTCGAGATGATGAGCCAAGTGCCCATGTCCGGCTACCACACCCGGCTCGATCCTGAGATCACCGAGTCGTACATCGGCATGGGGTTCACCGCGGAGCGTGTCGCCGAACGCTGGAAGGTCACACGCGAAGATCAGGACCGCTGGGCGCTCTGCAGTCAGCAGAAGGCGGCGCGGGCGTGGAGCAACGGTGCATTTGCCGATCAAATCACCGGCGTGCCCGTCGAGCGCGTGACGTGGAATGGGGCGGAAAAAAAGACGTCGACATCGGACTTCGCACGTGACGAGCTTCCGCGAGCCGACACGACGATGGAGGGACTGGCGAAGCTTCGTCCTGCGTTCAAGCAGAACGGCACCGTCACGGCGGGCAATGCGAGTCCTTACTCGGACGGCGCGGCAGCTCTGTTGCTCATGACCGCGGAGCGCGCGAAGGAGCTTGGCCTGAAGCCGCTGGCGCGGTTCATCACGTTCGCGGCGGCCGGGGTTGAACCCGACGTGATGGGTGTCGGTCCGATCAAAGCGGTTCCCAAAGCGCTCAAGCGCGCCGGGTTGACGATGAAGGACATCAAGCTGATCGAGTTCAACGAGGCATTTGCGGCGCAGGTGGTCGCGGTCGTGCGCGATCTCGAGATGCCCGAGGAAATCGTCAACGTGAACGGCGGCGCGATTGCGCTCGGCCATCCGCTGGGCGCGACCGGGTCGAAGCTGACGACGCAGCTGATTCACGAACTTGGGAAACGCGGCGGCGGGACCGGTCTGGTGACGATGTGTATCGGAGGTGGGATGGGCGCTGCTGGGCTCTTCGAGGTGTTCCCAGCCTGATGACTGTGTAAGAGTTCATGCCAATGGCAACAGCAGTGTACTGCGTGCTCCTCAGAACGCTGAGCCAAGCCGCGTCATTCAAGCCTTCGCCGCTGTTCAGTTAGTGTCCGTTGCTCTTTCAATTAGTGTCCGTTTCTTCTTGTTGAAACATTAATGAACGGACACTAACGGAGAGGGACGGACACTAACGGGGACTGCTCTCACGTGAAGTGTCGGATCCTCGTGTTCAGCATTTCGGGCAGTCTCTCGCTCGGGATGACACACAGCTCGTGGCGCACCGCGTGGGGTGACGCAGTCATTGATTTCCTCCCATGCCGGGGATAAGCTCTCGCGTCGCTCACGGGAGCAACCATGCGCTCGCTCTTCCTCCTCGCCGTCGCTGCGGCGCCATGTGTGGCGCAAATGCAAAACAAACCAATCGTCATTCACGCCGACCGTGTGCTCGACGGCCGCGGAAAGGTCCTTCCTGGCGCGAGCGTGGTCGTCGAAGGCGACAAGATCACGAAGGTCGACCCCAGCGGAGATGTCGCCGCGACGTACGACCTCAAGGGCTATACACTCCTGCCCGGGCTGATCGACGCGCACTCGCATCTCACCTGGTACTTCAATCGCCAGGGGCGTTTCCACCAAGGCAACGACGGCGACACGCCAGTCCAATCGATGCTCTCGACCGCGGCGAACGCGTATGCGACGCTGATGGCCGGCATCACGACGATTCAGAGTCCAGGTTCCCCGGAAGACAAGGATCTGCGCGAGTGGATCGCGAACGGACAGGTCCCGGGACCACGAGTCATCACGTCGCTCGGCCCATTGAGTCAGGCGCGTATGTCGCCGGACACGCTTCGAGCCATCGTGCGTCGCCGCAAAGCGGAAGGCGCGGACGTCATCAAGGTGTTCGCATCGGGCAGCATTCGCGACGGCGGCGAGCAGACGATGACCGACGAACAGCTCCGCGCGATCTGCGGCGAAGCGAAGACGCTCGGCATTCGGACGATGGTGCACGCGCACAGCGCGGCGAGCATCAAGGCCTCGGTGCTCGCGGGGTGCGATCAGATCGAGCACGGCGTGTTCGCCGATGCTGAAACGCTCAAGTTGATGGCCGAGCGGCACGTGTACTTCGATCCGCAGATCTGTCTGGTGTTCACGAACTACTTGGACAATCGCGCGAAATACGAAGGCATCGGTAACTACAACGAGGCGGGCTTCGCGGCGATGCAGAAGGCCATCCCCATCGCGACGGAGATGTTCAAGCGGGCGATCAAGACGCCCGGTCTCAAGGTGATCTTCGGGACCGACGCGGTTGCCGGTGCGCACGGCCGCAACGTCGAGGAGCTCGTGTGCCGAGTGCAGGCTGGCGGACAATCACCGATCGACGCAATCACGTCGGCCACCGCCCTCGGCGCCGAAGCGCTGCGGATGGACAAGCAGATCGGCGCAATCGCGCCTGGGCTTCAGGCGGACCTGATCGCGGTGCAAGGAGACCCGACGAAGGACATCACTGCCCTTCGTCGGGTGATGTTTGTCATGAAGGGCGGGAGGGTGTACAAAAACGACAGACCCTAGGTGCTGGGCACTGGGCGCTAGCGGTAGGCGCTAGAGAAATCGGAAAAGGCCGGGGCGCGAAGCGCTCCGGCCTTCCTTTGTTTCTAGCGCCTTTATCTAGTGCCTAGCGCCCAGTGCCTAGGGTCTGGCCGTTAGGCGCGCTGTTCCGCGTACCAGCGCGCGTACGCGCGCGGTGAGATTTCCGACGGTTTGATCTCGCTGCGTCCGCCCCAGAACACGTTCGTGTACGACACCGGCATGCCGATCGATTCCAGGTGTGCGTCGATCGCCGCCTTGTGCGCGAGGACCACGTTCTTCTCGGTACCGTGCGCAACCGCCATGATGTTCACGTTCGCGAATTCCGGCCCGCCCTCGCGCCAGTACGCGTGCGTGAGGATGTGATGACGGCCGATCTGACGGCCGGCTTCGATCTCGCGTCCCTCGGGGACGCGCCAGTGGAACAGCGCGTTGTACCGCGTGACGCGAGTGCCAGTGCTCGACGGCTTCACGTGCTCGAGGAACGTCGAGAAGCGGCCGATCACACCGCGCTCTTGCAGCGAGCGCGCAACGCGGGCGAAGTCGTCGATCGACAGACCCGCTTCGGCGGCGCGTGCAGCCCACGGATCGAATCCGATCTCGTCGACCGCGAATTCGCGCTTGAGTGGCTCGAGCACGCGCCAGTCTTCATCGCTCATCTCGACGACGTTCGTGTCGAAGACCTGGCCAAGCTCGTCCGTCTTGCTACCCGGCTCCATCCCGCGGCGACGCACGTGTCCGACACCCAACGCGAACAACCGCTTCGCCGGCATCGCACGGAACGACTCGGCGCCGATGCGCTCCATGAGGAGCTCGCAATGTGCCGTGAGCGAAAAGCCCTGCGGCACCTTCAGGGTCGTCCACAACCGATAGGCTGAGCCCGGAGTCTCGGCATCGGTGGAGCGAATCACGATGTGGCCGGAAAACGGATCGTGCTTCCAGAGAAACTCGAAGCCCGCGTCGAGACGCTCGGACGGAATGCGCCAGGCGACGAGCGCCCCCGGCGCGAGATTCGTCGCCATGAGCGTTTGTCGAATTCGGCGAATCGTCCCGGCCGCGAGCATGGCGCGCAGCCGCTCGTGCACGGTTGCGACGTCGAGGTTGCTCAGTCGAGCAATCTCCTCGAACGGATCGAGCAGGAAACCCGCGACGCGGTCCTCGGAAACCGTGAGAATGCGCGCGTTGATCGGATCGGTGATTTCGACAGGGGTCGCAGCGAGCATGACGTAAGATAAAGCCGCGCACGCCGCAACGAGTTCAAAACGAAAGGCCGACTCGATAGCCGCCGTCCGCAGTCGGCGTAACCCTCGTTCGCAGCATTACTCGGTCGATGATGTTTCCCGGGTGGCCGTGCACGTACTGCACGACTTTGCGGCCGCTGAACGTTCCAATGGCCGCGCCAAGGACGACGTCGCTTCCCCAGTGTTTGTTGTGATACATGCGCGAGAGGCCAACCGCCGTTGCGCCCGTGTACATGATGGGCCCAACGATCCACGTCGATCTCGGCCACCAGCGGGTAGTCTCGTTCGTCACTGCTGCGGCCGCTGCGAACGCTGTCGACGTATGACCGGAAGGAAACGAGGTCCAGTCGCCCGACACCCATCCGCGCGCGAAAACCCAATCGTCAGGATCCCGTCCTTTAGAGAGAGACGGCCGAGCACGTCCGGCGAATCCCTTCACCACCTGTGTGAGACCCTGCGCAAACACCACCGCCTCGGTGCCGTGCCAGCCGAGGTCGGCAATGCGCTCCATTTTGCCGACCCGGCCAACGACGTAGAGCGAGCCACCGATGATGTACGCACCAGGGCTCGCGATTGCCTCGAATCCGGTCGACGCGTTCTTGAAAAACCGATTCGCCTGCGTGTTTGGATCGTTCAGCGACGTCGCGATGCTACGGTCGAGCGGAAACAATACGATCGTACCCACGACGAAGCCGGCGGCGAGATACGCGTCTTTCGCAATGAAGAACGGCGCTTGGTGCTGCGCGTGGGTGGTGTCGCGCGGATCCTTCACGTCCTGCGCGCCGAGCACAACCGGCTGGAGCACCGTTGCAGATAGCGAGATTGCGATCAGCGCGCGCGAAGCACGCGACTGCACCTTCCGTCTGTCGACTTCCATTACGGGCTCTACGTGACGATACCTGCCCGTTAGGAATGCACAAACTGGACAACCGGGAGCCACAGCGAGAAGCGCGAGCCCAGGCCAAAGGTACTTTCGACTGTGATCTCTCCTCCCATCATCTGCGCCAATCCGCGGCTGATAGTGAGGCCAAGACCGGTTCCGCCATGCGAGCGCGTGTATCCGCCCTCGACCTGGACAAAAGCATCGAACACGCGATCGATGTCGTCGGCAGCGATGCCCACCCCGGTGTCTTCGACGACGATGCGCGCCCAATCGTGCTCGCGGAGATGATCCGCCACATCGTGGCGCTTGCTCGTGTCGCAGCTCACGCTCACTCGGCCGCCGGTCGGCGTGAACTTCACCGCGTTCGACAGAAGGTTCGCGAGAATCTGCTGAACGCGCTGAGGATCCCCGACGTATTCGACGCGTGGTTCGGCGTCGATGCGTCCGTTGAGCTCGATGCCCTTTGTCGCCGCCTGCGGGCGAATCAGCGCCAGCGCCGCTTCGACGGCGTCGTTCGCGATGCTGTTCGTCGGCTCCATGCTTATGCGCCCGGCCTCGATCTTTGCGAGGTCGAGGACCTCGTTGATGACGGACGTGAGGTGCTCACCACTCGCGCGAATGCGTGAGAGCTGTTTCGCCTGGCCGGACGATACCGGACCCGCGATCCCCATCTCCAGAAGCTCGGCGTAGCCCATCATCGCGTTGATGGGTGTCCGGATCTCGTGGCTCATCTTTGCGAGGAAGTCGGACTTCGCGGTGTTCGCCGCTTCTGCCTCGAGACGCAGCGCGAGAGACGTGCGATAGATCTGCGCGTTGTCGACCGCGACCGCCGTTCGCCGAGCGAGCTCCATGGCGAGATCGAGGTCGCGCGGCGAGAACACGCGTCCCGAGTCGCTCATCGTGAGCGAGATGGCACCCAGCGCAAGTCCGCGGGCGATCAGCGGAACACACATGAACGATCGCGGACGGATCTGATCGAGCAGGGCGATCGTCTCCTCGCTGCCCGCAGCCGCGGCTTTGATGGCTACGAGGTCGAGCGCTGGAATGAGGAGTGGTTGCTGCGACCGCATCACTCCCGGCACTTCTCCCGGGCCGTCGATGCGGTACGGATACAGTCCAACCAACCGCTGCAAGGCCTCTTGCTTGGCGGGGTCATGGTGCGCGGTCTCGACGCGACGCAAGGTTCCATCGTCGTCGGCGATGAAGAGACTGCAGTAGTCCGCAATCCTCGGTACGCAGAGGCGGGCGAGGTCAGCCAGCAGCATCTGGTCGGACAGCGACATTGCGAGAATTCGACTCGCGTCGGACAGGAACTGCTGCGTCGCGGCCGTCTGGGTGAGCTGATCGACCGCCTCGGCCGAGTGGTCCGATGCCTCCTGAACCTTCGCGGCCATCTGGTTGAAGGCCGACCCGAGTCGGCCGATCTCGTCATGGCCGTCCGTCTCGACGCGCTTGGAGTAATCGCCTACGGCGATCGCTTCGGCGGCTTGCGTGAGCTCGTCGAGCGGACGCACGACTTGCCGGCTTATGATCCACGCCACGATTCCTCCGAGGACGATGAGGAGGATCGAGATCGTTGCGAGCGCTCGGATGGTGGCGATGGGCCGCTCGAGAATGGCGTCCATGCGACGCACCACCGCGACAGAGAAGGGCGCGCCGCGCACCGGGACCGTCGCGGAGAGCGCCCGTCCGCGCTTACCCAGGTTCACCATGTCGACGCTGTCGCCATATACGCGCGGCTCGCGGGGCGTTGCGCCAGGATCGCCCATCAGGAGCGACCAGAGCTTGTCGGCTGGACTCCGCGCGTAGAGATCGATGTCTGGTCCCATCAAGTCGCGAAGCTGTTGGAAGATCGGTGTCGACATGCCGAAACGCCGTTCCTGCACGATGTAGCCGACCGATTCGCCGAAACGGTGGACCGGAACACCCTGCCAGAACGCCACGTGTCCGTCGACGAGGTACAGCTTGCTGACGAACGGGCTGTCGCTCGCGGCGAGTTGGCGAATTTGGTCGGGCACCTGGCGATCTTCGACCGACTGATCCTGACTTGCGCCCCCGACGATATGGCCGTCCTTCGTCCACAGCTCGGGCGGGGTGAGCCTGTCGCTCCGACCCTGCATTGGCAGGAGCGCCGCCGCAGCAGCCTCACTCAACGGACGGCCCGGCGAACGCACCGCGTTGATGATCGCCGTGTCGCCCGATGCGCGGAGCATTGCCGATGTGCGCGTGCTGATCATCTGCTGCACGCTGGTCGACAGGACGTGCGACAGACTTGTGAGTCGCTCGCTGGCCGAAAGCACCGTCGCTCGCCGCACCGTGTAGTACGAAATGCCGAGCGACAGCGTGAGCACGAGGGTGAGCACGCCGAGGATCAACAGCGGGAGCTTCCGCGACAGCGGAAGTGAGCGAATCCGGGAGAGCGACGTCTCAGTCGGCTCCGAGCTGACCATCTCCATTCTCTAGTGACCGCCACAAGTACCAACAGGCAACTGAACTATGCGGGCTCCACCTGGCGCCGATCTTCTTCACCTGCTTGGGCGAGGGGCGCTTGCGCATACCATAGACGCGCCGGATCGCGTTTTGTATCCCGAGATCGAGCTCGGGGAGGACGTCGGGGCGTCCGAGGCGGAACATCAGAAACATCTGGGCGGTCCAGCGGCCGATTCCCTTTACCTGGACGAGGTGGGTTATGAGATCGTCATCGTCCATCGATTCCACGGCATCGAGGGGCAGCTCCCCGGAGAGGACTTTTGCGGAGAGATCTCTGAGATAGGCGATCTTCTGGCGCGACATTCCGACCGATCGCAATTGCTCATCGTTTGTAGCGAGCACAGCCTTGGGCGCGATCCCGTCAACTGGGTATAAAGCGTTGAGGCGCGCGAAGATGGTCCCCGCAGCCTTGCCCGAGAGCTGCTGAAAGACGATAGCGCGGGCGAGCGCCTGGAAATGTGTTCCTTCGGTGCGCAACTGCAGTCGGCAGGCGCCGACCGATTCGATTACTCGCGCGAGCTTGGGGTCGACGCGCTTGAGGTGGTTGACCGACCGCCGGTGGTTTGCCATGTGGCAAATCTACGAGCGGAACGTTCAGTCGGCTTTCTTTCGGCACGTGCGAGCTCCTTCGCCACCCTTCGCACGTCCGCCACGAACATTCGCTCGGCGCGGCCGCGCTCTTCGGGCGGGACACGAAGCACTGCCGCGGGATGGACGGTTGCTACGACCGCTTCTGCCCATTCGGACTCCACCGGCACGCCGCGCTTTTTCATCACACTGAACGAGGCGCCGAGGAGCGCCTTCGCCGCGGTTGCGCCGAGGCAGAGGATGACGCGGGGTCGAACGAGTGCGATCTCGCTCTCGAGCCACGGGAAGCAGGCGCGCACCTCGGCCCGATTGGGTGTCTTGTGAATGCGTCGTTTCGATCGCGCTTCGCGCGCCCACTTGAAGTGTTTTACGGCGTTGGTGACGTAGACATCGTCGCGGTCGATGCCGGACGCCTCGAGTGCGCGGTCGAGCAGTCGGCCGGCTGGTCCGACGAACGGTCGTCCGGCGCGGTCCTCTGCATCTCCGGGTTGTTCGCCGACGACGAGTAGCGACGCGCGCGACGGTCCTTCGCCGAAGACAGTTTGCGTCCCGACTTTGTAGAGGTGGCAACCGCGACAGTTTTTGGCCGCGGCGCGCAGTTTGGTGATGGTCGGACGCTCAGGAAGGAAGTCAGCCGCCGAGCTTTTCGAGGCGGTTCGCTTCGCTGTTTTTCTCGGCTTCGTCATGCTGCTGGCGATCTTCCTGAAGGCGGTGACGTCCGGTGATGGGCTGTCCGAATTCGTCGACGTCGGTCGGGTGGGGAACGTCGGGTTCTTCGGAGCCGGCGAGCTCTTTGATGAACTCGTTGTGGGTTTTGTCGCCGTGTTGGCCTTCGGCGTGATTCTGGACGGTGCGCGGGGCGCGACGCTTTCCCATGGCTGGCCTCATGGATCGTGAGTCGTTGCGCGATTCATTCGGGCAAGGCGAAGGCCAGTGGAGCGCTCGCTGTGGAGCGCTCACTTCGTTCGCTGTGAAGCGGTCGCTTCGCTCCCTGTAAAGCGCGGCATTCGCCGCTGTTAAACAGCGGAGCGCTGAACGGCGAGCGTCAGCGAGCGCTTTACAGCGAAGCGCTTTACAGCGAGCGCGAGCGAGCGCTGCACCCGGACCGGCTTTACGTTTCAGGGGCCATGACCAGGCTCCTCAATTACTTCCTGCGCGGTCTCGTCGTCGTCGTCCCGCTGGCGCTGACGATCTACGTTTGCGCGCTCATCTTTTACACGATCGACAGCTGGCTGGCGCTGCCGATTCGCGGCGCTGGTTTCCTCCTCGCGCTCGTGATGATCACGATCGTCGGCGCGCTGGCGTCGTCGATCGTGACGCGCAGCCTGCTGACCGCGGTGGACAGCCTGTTCGAGCGCCTCCCGTTGGTGCGGCTGCTCTATTCGTCGGCGAAGGACATGCTCAACGCGTTCGTCGGCGAGAAGCGTCGGTTCGACAAACCCGTATTGGTGTCGATCTCGAACGACCGCACAGTGAAAGTGCTCGCCTTCCTGACGTCGGATTCGCTCGCGTCGCTCGGCCTCGAGGACCACGCGACGGTCTACATGCCGCAGTCGTACGGCTTTGCCGGCCACATCGTCGTCGTGCCGGCCGACCGCGTGCAGCGCATCGACGCCGATGCCGCCGAAGTCATGGCGTTCATCATCTCCGGCGGCGTGACGAACGTCGAGACGCGGGACGAAACACGTCGAGTGGCGAGCCGATCGTCGTCTTGACGGACATGCCGTTCGAGATTCGGACGTCGCCGATTCAAGGCCTCGGCGCGTTTGCCACGCGGCGGATTCCGGCTGGCGTTCGGTTGATCGAATATGCCGGTGAGCGCTTGACGCCGGACCAGGCGGACTCGCGATATCCGGACGTCCTCGGTGAGCGACATCATACCTATCTGTTCGCGATCGACGACGATGTCGTGATCGACGCGGCGGTCGACGGCAACGATGCGCGGTTCATCAACCATTCGTGCGATCCGAACTGCGATGCGGTGATCGACGACGCGCGCATCTGGATCGAAACGATTCGCGACATCGATCCAGGCGAGGAGCTGGCGTACGACTATGCGTACGTCCTGGAGGAGCGCCACTCGCCGGCGGCGAAGCGCCGTTTTCCGTGCCACTGCGGCGCAGTGAGTTGTCGGGGAACAATTCTGGCGAAGAAACGGTGAAGCGGTGGAGCGGCAGAGCGCAAACCGTTCGGGCAACGGTAGTGAACGGAAAGACCAAAACGGCAAGCCAACGGAAAACTCGGAAAGGCAACATCAGATGGCACAAGGCGTCTCACGCTCTTGCCGTCGCCATTCCGTTTCGGTTGCTCAGTTCACTTCCGTTGCCCGAACGGTTTTCTGTCCGACTACGACGCACATCGATTGGATTCGATGTGCGTCCGATGTTCGGCCTGTAGCGTTCCACCGCTAGTGCGGCTTCGTCGCAGGTTGTCGCGGCCAGACGTTGTTACTGCGATCGGTATCCGGCAAACGCTTATCCGGGTCAAGCTCGATCTTCGATAGCTTCTTCCCCTTGAGCTCGTAGATCCGCGGATAGAACAGCGTGTTCGTGCTCCACACCTCCGCCGGATAGTCGAAGTTCTGCGTCGAGCCGTCGGCGAAGATGAAGCGCGCATGGATCGGCATCACGCCGCGCGCGTGGTTCGAGTAAACGACCATCACCGAATCGCCGCCCGCGAACGGCTTCGTGATCAGCGTGTCGATCGCCTGGTCGAAATGCGGGTTCTCGATGAACCACTCCCGGAAGAACCAGTCGAGACGCCTGCCGCTCACGTCTTCCATCGTCTTGAAGAAGTCGGTTGGCGACGGATGCTTGAATGCCCAGCGACGCGTGTATTCCCGAAACGCTTCGTCGAACGCCACCGGCCCGAGGATCTCGTCGCGCAGCAGCGCGAGGCCGACCGCGGTTTTGACATACGCATTCTCTCCGAGAATCTGCGGATCGATACGGTCCGGGTTGATCTCGAGTGGTTCGTCCAGGTCGCGTTGCATGAACTGCACGACCTGCTCGCGATCGTGTCGCACGCGCTCGGCGTATGAGCCTTTTTCCGGAAAGCGGCGCGCTTCCGAGAAGTAGTTGATGAACGTGTTGAACCCTTCGTCCTGCCACATGTGCATCCGCTCGTTCGAGCCGACGATCATCGGATACCACATGTGTCCGATCTCGTGCGTGACCACGTTGTAGAGATCGTATTTGTCGTCGCTCTTGTTCTCCATCGCGACCATGGGGTATTCCATGCCGCTGATCGGGCCTTCGACCGCGCTGATCTGCGGATACGGATACGGGAACCAGCGCTCCGAGTATTCTTGAATCGACATGCGCGACATGTCGGCCGCGTCCTTCCACGTCTCGATGGCTGACGGACGATAGTAGGCGAACGCCATCTTCCCGTTCCAGCTCGACGCGTCCCACATGTAATCCGGCGACGCGGCCCACACGGCGTCGCGAACGTTCTGCGCCTTGAAGCGCCACGTCAGCGTCCCCGTTCTCTTCGGTCGAGCAGCCCCGCTTTTCAGCTCGGCGTCGGTGATGATGTTGACGGTTTTCTCGCTCCTCGCTGCCTGTGCGAGACGCGAGACCTGTGTCGGCGTCAAGACCTCGCTCGCGTTCGTGAGCATGCCCGTCCCCGCGACGATGTAGCCTGCGGGCACCGTGATCTCCATCGTGTAGTCGCCGTATTCGAGGTAGAACTCGCCCTGTCCGAGATACGGCTCGGTGTTCCAGCCGCGAAGGTCGTCGTACACGCTGACCCGCGGATACCACTGTGCGAGCTCGAACAGCGCGCCGTCGCGTCCCATGCGGTCGGCGCCGTGTTCAGGAATGTTGAAATGCCACGCCATGTCGAACGTCGCGGTGGCGCCCGGCGGCAGCGGCGCGGTGAGATCGACCTTCATCACCGTGCCCTCGACGCGCGACTTCAGCGCCGTCTTTCCCTTCGCCGTGACCTGATTCAGCCGATCGAACGTGGTGCCGCCCTCGAAGTTGCGAGCGCCAAAGCGCGATTCGGGCGGAAAGACGAACGAGTTGAGCGAGTTGGCCCGGAACGCGTTCTGCTCGACCTGAAACCAGATGAACCGCAGCGTGTCGACCGAATGGTTCGTGTACTGAAGCGTCAGTTCGCCGCGAAGGGATTTCGATCCAGTATCGAGTGTCCCGCGAAGGTCGTATGACGCGCGCTGCTGCCAATAGCGCGGTCCGGGCATGCCCGACCCGCTCCGGAACATCGTCCCCGGTTGGAGATTGAGCGGCGCGAAGATCGACGTGTCGGCGACGCCTGTCGGATCGAACGCGGGCCGCCCCGCCGCCGCTGGCGGTTGCTGGCCGGTGACTTGTGCGCCGGCGGGAGAAGCGAGCAACGCAGCGAACAACGCCGCGAGCGACAAACGCGTGGTCGGTGTCATGGTGCGGGAAACCGGCTGGGGATAGAAACGCTAAAAAAGCGACGAGGCTGCTCATGAAATCAAGCGGCCTCAAACACGCGAGCAAGAACGACGCCCGCTAATCCTTTGTAAGGGGATCCTGCGATTGTTATCGCTTTGCGTACACGCGGGATTTGCCCGTGCGATCGAACACCATGACGTTGTAGTGGTCGACGCGGCCGCCGCCTTCCATTCCCGGCGATCCCATTGGCATCCCACCGACCGCGAGTCCCAGCGCGGCAGGCTTCTCAGCGAGGAATTTTTTCACGACGTCGGCGGGCACGTGACCCTCGATGACGTATTTGTCGACGATGGCCGTGTGACACGACTGCAGCTGGGCGGGGACGTGCATCGTCTGCTTGATCTCGTCCATGTTGGAGACGTCTTTCGCGGTGACGACGAATCCGGATTTGCTCATGTGCTCGATCCACTTCACGCAGCACCCGCAGTTCGGATCTTTATAAACCGTGATGACCGAGGGCGGCGTTTCAGCGAAGAGCTGGGGGCGCGCAGCCACAAGAGCGGCGGCGGACACGAGAAATGAGCGGCGAGAGAGCATGCGCTCAATCTACTCGCCGTCCGCACCTCCGATAGTCGGCGTCTCCGCGTTTCAGCCCCGTCCTAGATTTCTCCATCAGATGTTCCTCGCCCGCATCTTCTCGACTTCGCGTCACGCCACAGCGGCGGTTCGCCTGGCGCTCTACATTCTCGCGCTGGGATCCGTTGCGGTCATGCTTGCGGCGTCGCTGTACAAGCCGTTCGATCTCGATCGCTACTTCGTTGCGAAGGAGTTGGTGCTGCACGTTTGCGCCGCCAGCGCCGCGTTGTTGTGCCTCGTGCGCTGTCGGCGGCTCGCGTTGTCGACGGTCGACCTCATGCTCGTCGGGTTTCTGCTGACGGGGCTGGTCTCGTCGGTGTGGCGCTCAACGGCTGGGTTGCGCAACGCGCATGGGCAGTCTCGTTCAGTGGCGCGGTGTTGTTCTGGACGGCCTCGCTGCTGCGTCGCGCCGGCCTAGTCCGCCCGTTGCTCATCGCGCTCTCGGCAGCCGTTGTGGTCGGCGCGGCGACGGCGCTCGCGCAGGCGTATGGCGTCGAGACTGAGCTTTTCAGCGTGAATCGCGCGCCTGGGGGAACGTTCGGCAATCGCAACTTCGTCGCGCATCTCGCGGCGATTGGAACGCCGGTCGTGATGCTCGTGGCGCTCACCGCGCGCCCTGGCCTCGGCAGTATGTACGGCGGCATCGCGATGGCTGTCGTCGCTGCGGCGTTGGTGCTGTCGCGAAGCCGTGCGGCCTGGCTTGCGGTGATTGCGCTGTCGATTCCGGCGGTGAGTCTGGCGTTTCTCACTCGCTCTCGCTGGCGCCGGCCGCGGACCGTGCGTCGACTCCTGGTGATGGGCGCCTCGGGCGCCATCGGCGCCGTGGCTGCGGTCTTCTTGCCCAATCAGCTCGATTGGAACAGCGATTCCCCTTATCTCGATTCAGCCGCGGGAATAGTAAACTATAAAGAGGGCAGCGGGCGCGGACGCATCGTGCAATACACGAACACCTTGCGCATGACGCGCGCGCATCCGTTGTTCGGGGTTGGACCGGGGAACTGGGCGGTGGCCTACCCCAAATACGCGTCGCGTGACGACCGCTCGATGTCATCGAGCGACGGTGTGACCGCAAACGCCTGGCCGAGCAGCGATTGGTTCGCGTTTCTGTCGGAGCGCGGCGTGATCGGCTTCGGCCTTCTTCTGGCGGTGATGCTCGGGTTGTTCGAGCGAGCCGTCAAAGAGCTTCGCGCAGGGGGTGGTCACAACCCCGAGCGGGTACTTACGGCCATTGCGCTGATCGCGACGTTGACGGCGACCGCGGTCGTGGGTGCGTTTGATGCAGTATTGTTGCTCGCGGCGCCGGCGTTTTTCTTCTGGACCGCAGTGGGGATCCTCGCGCCACCGCGCGCAGGATCGATCGACTGGAACAAGGGTGCTCGATTGGCGCCGACGGCGGCGTTGATGTTCGGCGGCGTTGCAGTCGTTCGGAGCGCCGCGCAACTCGTCGCAATGGGGACGTATGACGCGAATCAACGTCTCAGCA
>Ga0126377_10001496_pt1 | contig 15396 bp, 10 predicted proteins | sample PanSoiMetPlot_22_FD_92647 | JGI IMG/M metagenome (GOLD analysis project Ga0126377, IMG submission 92647) | Tropical forest soil microbial communities from Panama - MetaG Plot_22 | ecosystem: Environmental > Terrestrial > Soil > Tropical forest > Bulk soil | place: Panama | collected 2016-02-17
ACGGACTGCGCGCTGCCGATGGTCGAGGCGCTGAAGCATCGCTGGGAAGTCGACACGTTCGTCGTCTACACGGACAACGAAACGTGGGCTGGTGACATTCACCCGGCACAAGCACTCCGCGAGTATCGGGAGCGCATGGGCATCGCGGCAAAGCTGGTGGTTGTCGCGATGACGTCGAACGGATTCAGCATCGCCGATCCCGACGACGCCAGCATGCTCGACGTGGTTGGCTTCGACACGGCGACACCGCAGGTGATCAGCAATTTCATCGGGTAGTCACTAGGCACTAGCAACTACGCTAGTGCTTAGCGCCTAGCGCCTGTCGAACGACCTAAACCCTAAACCATAAATCCTAAACTGTACTCACATTTTGAATAGACTCAAGGAACTTCTAGAGAATCCTCGAGCACCGGAACTACCCGACGACTTCTACGAGCTCGAATGTCGTTGGAAGACATTTGCCATTTCGATGGAGACCGCGATGGCCGTCGAGCGTCAGCTCGATCAGCTGCCGCCGCCCACCTGGATCGTGTTCCAGAGTCTGACCGGTGCACGACACCGGATTCAGTTGGCGTACGTTACGCGAATCTCGCAAAGTACGGCCGCGCAGCGCGCGGCTGCCCGAGCGTTCGTGCGTGCTCGGGAGCTCGAGGAAAAGAAGGACGGGCCGCAGTGGGATGAGTGATCGCCCACTCGGCCTCGTCAAGCCCATTCCCAGGCCATCGCTTTTCGTGCCCTGCGGATTCGGCGCGAAGCGGTCCCTGGCTGAGCTTAGGGCAAAGCGTGGCGTAGCCCTGCCACGCTTACGCCATTCGTCCAATCGACTAGACCCACGTCCTGAGTAAGGTTCGGCATCATCGTGGGCGGACTGTCACTCCGACGTGCCGGTTGCTTTCTCATCGCGCTTTTGGCGGGCTGCAAGCGGTCAGAGGCGCCGCCACCGCCACCACCGGTCGTCGAAGTCGTCCAGGTCGAGCAGCGTGACGTGCCCATCCACAGCGAATGGACAGCAACGCTCGACGGATTCCTCAACGCGCAAATCCGAGCGCAAGTGACGGGCTATCTCATCTCGCAGAAAACACGTGAGGGCTCGTTCGTCCGGCGCGACGAAGTGTTGTTCGAGCTCGACCCGCGGCCCTTCCGCGCCGCGCTCAACCAGGCGAACGCGGAGCTGGGAGAACGCCTCGCCGACGAAGCACGTGCCAAGCGCGACGTCGAACGTGACGAACCCCTCGTCGAGGCGCGCGCCCTTCCAAAACAACAACTCGAGACCGACATCCAGGTCTATCGTGCAGCGGCCGCCGCGGTCGCTGCCGCGCGCGCGAACGTGCAGGGCGCCGCGCTCAACCTCGGATTCACGAAAGTGCGATCGCTCATCAGCGGGATCGTCGGCATCACCGAAGTCCAGATCGGCAACCTCGTCACGCCGGCGAGCGTGCTCACGACCGTGTCACAGATCGATCCGATCAAAGCCTGGTTCTCCGTCAGCGAGCAGGAGTATCTCGATACGACCAGCCGCATTCACGCCGCGGCGGTCGCGAGCACACGAAGCGACAGAGAGCCCATCGCGTTTTATCTCACGCTCACCGACGGTTCACAATATCCTCAGAAGGGTTCGTTCTTGTTCGCGAACCGGCAGATCGATTCGCTGACAGGCACCATTCGCCTCGCGGCATCGTTTCCTAACCCGCGTCTTTTGCTCCGGCCCGGGCAGTTCGCCCGGCTCGGCGCCGTCACGCGGATTGTGCGCGGCGCGCTTCTCGTTCCACAACGCGCCGTGAGCGAGCTGCAAGGCACGTATCAAGTCACGGTCCTCAAGCCGGACAGCACGATCGTCGTGCAACCCGTCGACGTCGGCGTTCGGATCGATTCATTGTGGGTGATCGAGCGGGGGCTGCAACGCGGGCAATACGTCGTCGTCGAGGGAACGCAGAAGGTCCGGCCGGGCATCAAGGTCAGCGTCCGCCCCTACGTGCCAACGCCAGTCAGGTCGCCCGCGGTCGGTGACACGCAGCCGGCCGCCACCCTGCCGGCCCGCTCGCCGAGCCCTCCGCCGCGCGGGCACAAGGGCTACTGAGCCATGTCGAAGTTCTTCATCGATCGTCCGATCGTCGCGATCGTCATCGCTCTCTTGACGGTGATCGTCGGCACCGTGGCGATCCTGCAGCTTCCAGTCGCGCAGTACCCGAACATCGTTCCGCCCGAGATCGTCGTTCAGGCGACGTACGTCGGCGCCGACGCGCTCACCGTCGAAGATGCCGTTGCCACACCGCTCGAGGAGCAAATGAGCGGCGTCGACAACATGAGCTATATGTATTCCGTGAACTCGAATAACGGGATCATGTCGCTGCACGTCGTCTTCGACGTGGGCACGGACCCGAACACCGATCAGATCCTCGCGCAACAACGACAAGCGCAGGCCAACGCCACGCTCCCCGCGCAAGTGCTGCAGTTCGGCGTGACCGTGGCGAAGTCGTATTCGGCGCCTCTGATGTTGATCAGCCTCTATTCGCCGAGGGGGACGTATGACGCGACGTTTCTGACGAACTATGCGTTCATCAACCTGAACGATCCACTCTCACGCGTCCCTGGCGTGGGCCGGGTGCAGATCTTCGGCGGACAATACGCGCTGCGGTGTTGGGTCAAGCCGGACCAACTCGCCAAGCTGGGCGTCACCGTTCCGCAAATCGTCAACGCCATCGAGGCACAGAACACTGTGAATCCGTCCGGCCAGCTCGGCGGCGAACCGTCGCCGGCCGGCCAGGAATTCACGTACACGGTTCGCTCCATTGGCAGACTGGAGACGCCCGAAGAGTTTGGAGAGATCGTGCTGCGCGCGAATCCCAACGGAACCGTACTGCGCCTCAAAGACGTCGCGCGCATCGAGCTCGGCGCGCAGACATACAACCTCGCCGCGCGGTACAACGGGAGTCCCGCGGCCGTCATGGCGATCTATCAACTGCCAGGCTCGAACGCCGTAGAAACGGCCGACCGCGTGCGTCAGGCGATCGAGGAGCTCAAGCAGCATTTCCCGTCGGATGTGTCCGAAGCCGTTTCGCTCGACACCACGCAGTCGGTGCGCGCGGGCCTGCGCGACATCGTGGTCACGCTGTTCATCGCCATCGGTCTCGTGGCCATCGTGGTGTTCGTGTTCCTCCAGGATGTTCGCGCCACGCTCATTCCACTCGCCGCCGTGCCGGTGTCGCTCGTCGGCACGTTCATCTTCTTCCCCATCCTCGGCTTCTCGATCAACACGCTTTCGCTGTTCGGGTTGGTGTTGGCCATCGGTCTGGTGGTAGACGACGCGATCGTCGTCGTCGAAGCGGTGCAACGACACATCGACGAAGGGATGTCGGCACGCGATGCGGCCATCAAAGCGATGGACGAAGTGTCCGCACCGGTTATCGCCATCGCGCTCATTCTCGCGTCCGTCTTCATTCCAACGGCGTTCATTCCCGGCATCAGTGGTCGGCTTTTCCAGCAATTCGCGTTGACCATCGCGGTGTCGGTGATTCTCTCGGCATTTAATGCACTGACGCTCAGCCCAGCGCTGGCCGCGCGCGTGTTGCGGCCGCGCAGCGAGCGGCGCGGAGTCGCGGGCCGAGTGTTCGACCGATTCAATCGCGGGTTCGAGAAGACGACGAGCGGGTACATCCGCGTCTCCGACCTGCTGATCCGGCGATGGGCGTTTGCCCTGCTCTTCATCGTTCTCGTGGGGGCGAGCGCGTTCTTGGTCGCTCGCCGCGTTCCGTCCACGTTCTTGCCGCAGGAGGATTTCGGCTACGCCTACGCATCGATGCAGCTTCCCAATGCCGCGTCGCTGCAGCGGTCCGACGCGGCCGCGCGGAAGGTTGAGGAAATTCTCAAGCGCCTGCCGGGCGTTCAAAGTTACATCACCGTCCTCGGCTTCAATCTGCTCAGCCAAGTGCAGGCGACGTACAACGTCTTTTTCTTCATCACACTCGAGCCGTGGGGTGAACGACCCGACGCCGATGTCATCCAACGACAGTTGAATCGCGAGCTCGCGGCATTGCCCGAGGCGACGGCATTTTCGTTTCCGCCGCCGGCTATTCCCGGTATCGGGACGTCGGGCGGCGTGACGTTCGTGCTGCAAGACCGCTCCGGCCAGGATGTTCAGTTCCTCGCCAGCAACACCGACCGCTTCATGGCCGCCGCGCGGAAGCGCCCCGAGCTCACGGGAATGACCACGACGCTGCTCGCCGACGTCCCGCAAGTCTACGTCGATGTCGATCGCGCGCGCGTCCTCGCCCAGCAGGTCAACATCGGCGACGTGTACCAGACCATGCAGGCGTTCATGGGCGGCGCATTCGTGAATTACTTCAACCGGTTTGGCCGGCAATGGCAGGTCTATGTCCAAGCCGATAGTCAGTATCGAACGCGCGAACAAGACATCGGTCAGTTCTACGTGACGAGCGCGGATGGCTCGCGCGTCCCACTCTCGGCCGTCGTGCGCGTCGAGCCGTCGCGAGGGCCGGAGTTCACGTTGCGCTACGACAGCTACCGATCCGCGCAGATCAATGCAACGGCGGCGCCGGGCTACAGCTCCACGCAGGCGAGGCGTGCGCTCGAGGAGACGTTCGCGCAAACGATGCCGCCGGAGATGGGCTACGGCTATCTCGGCATCTCCTATCAAGAGCAAGTCGCCGAGCAAGGCGTGTCGGCTCGTACGGTCTTTGCCGTGTCGTTGTTGGTCGTCTTCCTCATTCTCGCCGCGCAGTACGAGAGCTGGTCGCTGCCGTTCAGCGTGCTCCTCACGCTGCCGATCGCAGTGCTCGGCGCGTTTCTCGCCCTCACGATGCGGAACATGCAGAACGCGGTCTACGTCCAGATCGGCTTGATCATGTTGATCGGTCTCTCTGCCAAAAATGCCATTCTGATTGTCGAATTCGCGAAGCGAGATTACGAGGGCGGTCAGGGCATCGAAGAGGCGGCATTGGGTGGTGCGCGGGTGCGTTTGCGCCCGATCATCATGACGTCGCTCGCGTTCATCATCGGCACGATTCCACTGGCAATCGCGACGGGTGCTGGCAGTGCGGGCCGCCGCATTCTGGGCACGACCGTGATCGGCGGCATGCTTGCGGCCACGTTGCTGGCCGTGTTCCTCATCCCATCAATGTTCTACGTCGTCGAAAAGCTGAGCGTGCGACTGCGGCGTCGACGTGGCGCCAGTGCGGTCCCGAAGGTGTCCGGCGATGGCAGCGCGACTTAGGCGTGTCGTTCTTCTGACGACGCTTCTGGCGCTCGCGGTCGAATGTCGAGTCGGGCCGCGTTATCACCGTCCTGACGTCGACGCTCCGCCCGAGTACCGCGGCTTTGACATCGACACGACGAAAGCCGGATCACTGGGCGACATGAAGTGGTCGGAGCTGTTTCGCGACGACGAGCTGCAGAAGCTCGTCTCGCGAGCGCTGATTGCGAACTACGACGTGCGCGTGGCGGCCGCGCGCGTGCTGCAAGCGCTGGCGCAGCTCACCATCACACGCGCGGACCAATTCCCGAATGTGACGGGAGAAGTCACGGCCACCCGCGAGCGAACGCCGGCAAGCGCACGAGGCGGATTCGCGCTTCCGGCATCGACCGACAATCTGTTTCGCATTGGAGCCGCGGTGTCGTGGGAGGCGGATTTCTGGCTAAAGTTCCGCAGCGCGACGGAAGCGCAGCGCGCCAGATTGCTCGCCGCACGATGGGCCGAGCGCGCCGTGTTGGTGAGCGTCGTCAGTTTGGTGGCGCAGGGGTATTTCACGTTGCGCGAGCTCGACCTCAGGCTGGAGATCGCGCAACGGACGCTCACCGCGCGTCAAGAGTCGCTGCGCCTCACGCGCATTCAGGAGCAGATCGGCACTGTGTCGATGCTCGACGTCCGTCAAGCCGAGCAACTGGTGTACACGGCGGAATCGGTGATCACCGATACGCAGCGCCAGATCCAGCAGCAGGAGAATGCGATCAGCATTCTCTTAGGACAGAATCCGGGAGCGATCCCGCGCGGGCTGCCGCTCGTCGATCAGCCGGAGCCACCCGAGGTTCCACCGGGACTTCCGTCCAGGCTTCTCGAGCGCAGGCCGGATATTCGGGAAGCGGAGTTCGCGCTCGTTGCCGCGAATGCGCAGATCGGCGTGGCGAAGGCAGCGTTGTATCCCGAAATCACACTCACGGGAACGGGCGGTTTTCAGAGCCAGGCGCTGTCCACGTTGTTCTCTGCTCCGTCGTTCTTCTGGAGCATCACCGGCGACTTGCTGCAGCAGATCTACAATGCGGGCAAGCTGAAGGCCGCGGTCAGGCTGAGCGAGGCGCAGAAACTCGAGCTGGTGTACACGTACCGGCAAACGATTCAGCAAGCCTTCCGCGAAGTCTCCGACGCGCTCACCGGATATCAGAAAACACGACAGCTCCGCCAGCAGTTGACGCAACTAGTGGCGTCGACGCAGGACGCCGCGCGGTTGTCGGACATTCGCTACCGCGGGGGCGTCTCGAGTTATCTCGAAGTGCTCACCAGCCAAGCAAGCTACTTCGACGCGGAGCTCAACCTCGCACAAGCGCGCCTCGACGAGCTGCTGTCGCTCGTTCAGCTCTATGCCGCGCTCGGGGGAGGTTGGGAGCCGTGACCCGTTGTCATTCCGAGCGCAGCGAGGAATCTCGGCCCGTGGGCCGAGACCCCTCGCTGTGCTCAGGATAACAATGTCTAGAGTGAATTGAGGAACGAGATTAGTGCTCTGCGATCGTCGAATCTGAGCGACTTGAATCGCTCGCGCGCGCTTCGTCCCTCGCCGCCGTGCCAGAGCACTGCTTCGAGAAGGTTCCGCGCACGTCCATCGTGCATGAAGGTCGTGTGGCCGTTGACCGCTTTAACGAGCCCTACGCCCCACAGCGGCGGCGTACGGAACTCGTTGCCGTTGGCCCGGAAATCAGGCCGATCGTCGGCGAGCGCGTCGCCCATGTCGTGCAGCAACAGATCCGTGTAGGCATGGATCCTTTGATTCGACACCTCCGGCACGCCTGGAAGCGTTCCGGTCGTCATCGTCGGAGTGTGGCAGTCGGCGCAGCCGATCGAGCGGAAGAGGAACTCACCACGCTGGTTCTGTGGATCGTTGACGTCTCGCCGCGCGGGAACGGCTAACGTCTTCAGGTAGAACGCCACATTCCCGACCGTTGCCGTGTCGACTTCCGGCGCATGGTCCCGACAACCAAAGAACTCGCCTTCACAGTTCTCATTCGGGAAGAAGGCCGTGGTGACCCCCATATCGCCGTTGTACGCACCCGCCGTTTGATGAACCAGCGTGCCAACGTTTGACTTCCAGCCGAATCGGCCGACGACGTAATCCTGTACCGACACGTCGAACACGACGTTGACGCGCCCCGAGATTCCGTCACGATCGGCGTCGTTCGGATCCGCGTTGGCGCGAATCGTCGCTTCGGGAATCGCCTCGAGGAGGCCGAGACCGAAGTTCACCGGTGCGACGCGTGGTGACGTCAGGAGGTTGAAGGGAAGCGGACCGATGAGTCCGCGGAACGAGTAGTGCGGCACGCGCAGGGAGTACGTGCGTCCGTCGTCGAAGCGACCGCCGGAATCCGTGTAGAAGACCCGTGCACTTGCCTCAGGCGTAAATCCAGGTATTGCCTCCAGTTGGAGTTGTCCGCCGAATTTTCCCGCGGCGAGCGGGCCTCCGTTCGCGTCCTTGCCGGGGATGCTCGCACGGAAGAGCATCGTCTCGAACCTTTCCCCGGGATTGGGTGGACGTCCACGTCCGTCGCCGACGTGACATGCTTCGCACGCGTTGTTGTTGAACAGCGGCCCTAGTCCGGAGTTCGGCAGCCCTTTGTCTCCGGTGAACACCTCAGCAAACGCATCATCTCCTTCCTCGTGACGTTCCGCCCCCTCTGCGTCGAGATTTGGAAGCGGGTGCCCGAATGCTTCGGCGGTGGTGTCGAACACCGTCGTGGCCCCGCCTGATAGCGGGTCCGGGTCGATTCGGGTGTTGGTGAAGTTTTTGAGCGCGGTCTCCGGTACATCGATGGCTCTTTCGGGCGCCTGAACTGGGTCGCCACACGATACCGCGATCGTGAGCGCAATACAGAAGGCGCTTGGTGCAATGGAGCGACGCATTAGGGGTCTCCCGCGTCGAGGGGGAGTGACTGCGCTAAGCGTCTTTGCCGAGCGGGCAGCGAAGTGCACGAGTGCTCGAATAAATCACCGCGCGTCGGCGCCGGGGTGATCACGTGAAGCGAACTCGCCCGCGCATGGTGTCCCCGCCAAGAAATCGTGTCAGTGACCCGAGTCACATGTTACACGATCATCGCGGAGCGATGCGAAATCGCGCAAGGTGCCCTGTACGATCGAGTGTGATCTCACTGATCACGAACGGAAAAGGAACGCCATCAATCCCTTTCGCCCCGGAATGGGTTCCCGGTCGAAGCTCGTTGACCGAGATGCCGAATGCGTCATCGGAAACACCACGATCGCCGCCTTCGGCTTCAGTACGCAGCAATGTGCTGTCGTCGTCCGCCTCGATCAAACTCACCCGATATTGGCGCGCCGCCTCCGCGCTCGGATATAAAGGAAGTGACTCGGCGATGTGGTAAATGAGCACACCGGCGGCGGGAGGCGTTCGATCGCCCGCTGTGGGCTCACGATATTCCATCAGCAAGTATTCCCCGGCCGAGATAGGAATCCGCAAGACCTGCGCGCCGACGCCCATTGCCGACAACGTGTAGACGGAGTCTCGAGTGGGAAGAACTTGCGTCGGCGTCACCCAACCGATTTGAGTTCGCGTCCACGCACCGAAGGTCGCGGAGCTCGTGAAGCCCGCGCTGTAGTCGGGTGGTCCGTGTCCGCATCCCCAGATGCTGCCTGCGGCCATCAACTCCCAGCACCCGACGACCCACCGTCGGACTTCCCACGCCTGTCCTGTTCCACCCACCGAGTGATACAGATCGGGGAGGCCGAAGAGCAGGTGCCCCAACTCGTGCGCGAGCCCCGTGGAGTTCGTCGATTGACCGTCGCAGGCCAGCGCACTCATGACTACATATCCCGAAACGCCAACCCGGCCGCCGCCGAACTTCGCGTCGTTCGTGAGGAAGGGCGTGCCCGCGGTGGTCCGCCATCGAATGTTCGTATGCGGGTGAGGCCCTCGCCCCGGCCCCGTGTCGCAGTATGCATCGCGGTCGGAGTTCATGACCACGACACCGCCGTCGACGACGCCATCATCGTCGCCGCTGTTGGGGAATCCGTCGGGACCGTCGTTGTCGAATCGCCCAAAGTCGATGGTCGGATCGGCGGCTCTGATGGCGCCTAGCACGTAGGCGCTGTCGGTCGTCAGCGGCGCTTCGGCGCGCGACCACGGTGCCACCTCGCCACGCAGGGTGAACATTCCGCGAGACGCCAGCCGATAGCTCTCGGCCACGGCGCCTCCGTTTGCGCCGCCGAAGTACCGGACGGCGATCTCGGACGCCGTCACGCGCGGCGGAGCCCCATCAGAAAATTGTGCTGGGAGAATCAGAATACGAATCGTCCCGGTGGTTCGCACGCCGGTCGCGCTGCGGTGATATGGATACGGCCCAGCGTCCGAGACCGGAGGCTCCGTCGCAGAATCGGAGCAGGCGAGCAGGGCGAGCGCCGCCACGCAGCGAAGGAAGACGCGCATGAACACGACCTGACGCTATCGCGGCCTGGGCGGCGCCGCGAAACGACGCGACTGTCGCTCATACGCATGCGCCATCGCGAGCACCCGCGCGTCCGTCCCCGGTAGCCCGACGATCGACAGATTCATCGCCGGCATTCCATCGGAGCCAAGTCCCGCGGGAACCGACACCTCCGGCAGTCCGAGCCAATTGCCGTAGCCGAGCGCCGTACGAACGTCCGGCCACTTGTCGAGGGCGCGAGGTGCATTGAAGGGCATCGTTGGATAAACCATCGCGACGACACCAGCCGTCCGCATCGACGTCGCGAGCGACGCGACCACCTCGGCACGCGACCGCGCGAACGAGCGACCCGCTGGATCCTGCGCCATCGGCTGCTCGAGCAGCGGTTCACATTCCTCGAACGCCGCCGGCAGCACATCATAGAACGCTCGATACGCGGCGTAGCCGCGGCGCACCGCTGCGCGTGGATCGTTGGTCCGCCCGGAGAAATAGCGAAACAGTGCATTCGCCGTGGGCGCCGGAGAGTTTGCGTTGACGGCAACGTCGCCACGCGACCGCGCCGACTCCGCAAAGGCATCACGGTAGTTCACGCGAGTCGCCGCGGGCACGAACGCTTCGACGGTCGCGCCCGCAGCTCGAAGATCGCTCACGACACGGTCCCACGCAGCGAGAGCTTCCGCCGTCATTTGCGTTCGTGGAACGTGCGCTTCGACAAGACCAAGTCGAACGCCGGAGAGTTCGTCGTCGCGGAGCGTCGCGAGCGAAGCACCGTTCCACGCTCCGGTGAGCGCAAGCGGATCCGACGCATCAGCGCCGGCAATTGCGGCGAGAAGCAGCGCAGCGTCGGCAACCGTGCGCGCGAGCGGACCGTGCGTGTCGAGGTACGGCCAAGTGGGAATGACGCCAGTGCGCGGCACGAGTCCGAACGTCGGCTTCATTCCCACGACGCCTGTGAATTGCGCGGGAATGCGATTCGACCCACCGTCGTCAGTGCCAAGTACCGCGAATGCCATTCCACTCGCGACCGCGACCGCCGATCCCGCGCTCGAGCCACCCGGCGTCCGCGTGCCGGTCGCGTCGTGCGGGTTGAGCACCTGCCCCGTGTGACTGCTCGTTCCGTTTCCGCGGTACGCGAAATCGTCAGCGGCCGTTTTGCCGAGGACGATGGCGCCCGCAGCGCGAAGACGCGCGACCTCCAGGGCGTCGCGACGGACGAGCTCGGGAAAGAGTCGCGCCCACTCCGCGCTCGACCCGGTGGTGGGAAGTCCAGCAACGTCGTAAATCGCTTTCGCGAAGACGGGGACGCCGTCGAGCGGACCGCGCGTTCTACCCGTGCGAAGCCGTGCGTCTGCGTCGCGCGCTTCGGTGAGTGCGCTGTCCGACAACCCATCGATCGCGCGCCATTTCATCCCATCCGACCGACACCGCTCGAGGGCGCGCGTCGTCATTGCCGTTGCGGTCCACGCTCCACGGCGTCGACCGGCCTGATAGTCGGCGATCGTCCCGTCGAGCGGATCGTCGGCGACGAGATTCCATCGCGTGAGCGGGAGCGCGGTCAGCGCAGCGAGCTGCGCAAGTGCTTCTCGGCGGGTTGGTGACATGGGGAGGGGCGTCGTTGTGACAGAATCCTGCAGGATGACGCAGGTTCCGTCCAGCCCACGCGCCGGATGTCAGTCGAGCAGCTCGCGCACCCGCGGGATGACCACGCGTCCGTAGAGGTCGATGCAGTGCATCATCTTGTCGTGCGCCAACGTGCCCGCACTGTATTTCATGTCGAACCGGCTGATCTCGAGCGTACGCGCGGTCTCCACGATCTTGCGTGCGACGGTTTCTGGAGCGCCGACGTACAACGACCCGCGCTCCACCTCCTGATCGAAGTGCGCGCGAGCCATCGGTGGCCAACCCCGCTCGGCGCCGATGCGATCGTGCATCGCCTTGAATGCAGGCCACATCTCTTCGCGCGCTTGCTCGTCCGTGTCCGCGATATGACCAGGCGAATGAACGGCAATCGGCAGCATGGGCGCGCCGCGTTGCGTTAGCGCCTGCTTGTAGAGTGCGACGTACGGCTTGAACCGACGCGGATCTCCGCCGATGATCGCGAGCGTCAGCGGAAACTCGTAACGCGCCGCGCGAATGACGGACTCAGGACTTCCGCCGACGCCGATCCATGTCCTGAATCCGTGCTGGGTCCTGGGAAAGACTTTCTTGCTTTCGAGCGAGGCACGCGTCGAGCCGTGCCAGTTCACCGGCTCACCCGTGCGATCGTACTGCAACAGCGCCGCGAACAGATCGAGCTTTTCCTCGAACAGGATTTCGTATTTCGATAACGGGTAACCGAAGAGCGGAAACGACTCCGTGAACGACCCTCGGCCGAGGATCACTTCCGCTCGGCCGTTCGAGGCGGCGTCCAGTGTTGCAAAACGCTGAAAGACGCGCACGGGATCGTCCGAGCTCAACACCGTCACCGCGGAGCCCAAGTGGATGCGCTTCGTGCGGCCGGCGATCGCGGCGAGCACGACCTCGGGCGACGAGATCGCAAAGTCTTCGCGGTGATGCTCTCCAACGCCGAAGCAATCTACGCCGACTTCGTCCGCGAGCACCGCTTCGTCGATGACGTTCCGGATCACTTCCGCGTGCGACTTCGGGTTGCCGTCGTCGCCGAGCGTGACGTCGCCGAAGGTGTCCAGGCCAAGCTCGAACATTGAGGAGGCAGTCATGTCGGAGAAATCTGCCTCAGGGCGCAACTGGCGAGCGCGCAACCTTCTTGCATGACGGTCGTGCACGCACGATCAGCCGAGTTCTGCCGAAATGCGGCTCCTTACATTAAAAACGATACTCGTCGCGACGGACCTGGACGAAGCATCACTCCCGGCGCTCTCGACCGGTAAGCAGCTCGCGGAATCCGCTGGCGCAAAGCTCCACGTCGTCCACGTATCGGGCGCGCCCGGGGCTACCGATGCGGTCCAGTCTCTCTTGCAACAAAGCGGGCTGCAGCCGGGTGACGCCTTGGTTCATATAATCGACGGTGAACCGGGGCGCGCGATCAGCGCGCTGAGCGACAAGATTGGCGCGGACGTCATCGTGCTCGGACCACATCGCAAGCAGTCGCGACGCGAGCGCCGCCACCCGTTTGGGTCCACCGCGATGGAAGCCGTTACGAGCGCGGCCGCGCCCTGCTTGGTGCTCGCGCAGCCGCTCCAGCTGCCGCTCAAATGCGTCGTTGTCGGCGTCGACCTTTCGGACACGTCGCGTGGCGCGCTCGTGATTGGCCTTGCGTGGGCGTCGGCTCTTCGCGCACAGGCTCGTGCCTCGACGCACGCGACGAAGTTGATCGGCCTCTATGTTCAGCCGAAAGAATCCGATGGATCAACCGCTGCGCACGCGCTCGACGGAGAGCTGAAGCAGATCGAGCGGGATGCCGGAGAGTGGGCGAGTGTCGCAATCGAAAGAGCGACGGCCACGAGCGCGTCCGCAGCCGCCGGCATCATGGAATATGCAAACGCTCATAATGCGGACTTGGTGGTCCTCGGAACTCGAGGCACCGGCCTGAACGAGGAGAAGCGCCTCGGATATGTGGCGTCCGCCGTGACGCAAAAGTTGCAATTGCCGACACTCCTGGTGCCGCCGACCGTGTGGACGGCGTACGCGGGCGAACCGGCCCAATCCTCGTCCCAGGCGTGAATCGAATCCCGCCTGTAAGCGAGCGCCACCATATCTCGTCGCAATCTCGCAATTGGCCCAGCAGATGTTGGCGATATTGGCTCTGGCATGAGCCGATCACGGATTTATGATCGCCGCCGACCATCGAACAAACCCACCGAGATGACGCAGACCATGCCCGGAACCGCGATCCGACCGTTTCGCATCGACATCCCACAGGCCGATCTCGACGATCTGCACGACCGTTTGCGTCGCACGATCTGGCCCGACGAGCTGCGCGGTGTGCGCGACGAATATGGCGTGACCAACAAACGCGTTCAGGAGTTGGCCGAGTATTGGCTGGGTGAATTCGATTGGCGGCGGCTCGAGTCACGATTGAACGTGTTGCCGCAGTTCAAGACGGAGATCGACGGCGAAGACATTCATTTCTTGCACGTGACGTCGAGCCGTGCGGACGCAACGCCGATGATTCTGACGCACGGTTGGCCAGGCACGGTGGTGGAATACCTGAATGCCATCAGTCCACTCACGGAACCGTCGTCGCCCGACCTGCCGGCATTTCATCTCGTTATTCCCTCTCTGCCGGGCTACGGCTTTTCGGGTCCGACCCGGGATACGGGGTGGAATCGCTACCGCATCGCCGCGGCGTGGGTCGAGCTGATGCGGCGACTCGGTTACGATCGTTACATCGCCGCCGGGAACGATGCGGGCTCGATGATCTCCCCCGAGATAGGGCGTCTGGCGCCGGAACACGTCATAGGAGTGCATGTCACACAGCTGTTCTCGTTTCCCACCGGTAATCCCGACGAATTTGCCGGCCTGAGTGACGCCGACCAAGCCGCGTTGAAGCATCTGCAGTGGTTCTACAGCACGATGTTCTCATTCAACTCGTTACACAGCCAGCAGCCGCAAACGCTGGCCTTCGCGCTCGCGGGTTCTCCGGTTGGCTTGCTGGCGTGGAATGCCCAGCTGTTCGGCTACAGTCTGGATCCTGAGTTCATCATTGCGAACGTCGCGATCTACTGGCTGACGCGCACCGCGGGTTCCTCCATTCGGCTGTACTACGAGGACGCCCGGTCAGGCAGCCAATCGACGGGGCCGACCACCGTGCCAACGGGCGTTGCGATGTTTGCCGGCGACTTCCAGTCGATTCGGAGGTTTGCGGACCGCGACCACGCCAACATCGTCAGTTGGAATGCGTATCGGCCGGATCTTCCGATTCGCAGTGGAAGTCGTGATGCAGCCGGTCACTATGCCGCGCACCAGTCGACCGATCTGCTGGTCGACGATATTCGACTGTTCGTCGACCGCGTTACCGCAATGGGCTCCGACGCCGCGATTCCCGACGCCGGACAGCCAGCGCGTGCGTGACACCCGGAGCCGGCCGAGTGGCAGTTTGGCGTTAACCGGCTAGCGAGAGCAGCCACCGACAGGTTTCCGCGACCTGTCATCGTTTCGTTTCACTTGGATCCGCGCGCAGCCAGTACAATTGTTCTGAGTCGGATGCTGCAACCCAAGTGAAAGGACGCTATCAGCATGAGTTTTCGCATCAATCTCGCCGCCGCGGTCGCAATCTCTCTGTTCGCAAATGCTGCGCTCGCGCAGCAAGGGTTCGGTCCTGGCCAGCGCGTCCTGCTCGATGCCCACAACGCGTACCCGCAAAACGGCCGCTGGACCGATCGCATCGACCGCGCGCTGTCGACCGGCCTGCCCGTCGCGATCGAGCAAGACCTCTACTGGGCGAAGGATCGGACGAGCGGCCGCTTTGAGATCGTTGTCGCGCACGACACGTCAGAGCTCGGCCGCGCGCCGACGCTCGAAGCGTATTTCTTCGACAAGATCCGGCCGATCATGGAACGCGCGATCGAGGAGCACAGGCGCGACACGTGGCCGCTGATCGTGCTCAACCTCGACTTCAAGCAGAACGACGCGCCGCTCCTCGACGCCGTCTACACCCTGCTCGGGAAGTATGAAGCGTGGTTGACGACCGCGCCGCGGACATCGACGCCCGACGTGGCCGAGCCGCTCTCCGTCGGGCCGTTGCTCGTGCTGACTGGATCCAGCGACGCGCAGCGCGCG
>Ga0126377_10001497_pt1 | contig 15396 bp, 19 predicted proteins | sample PanSoiMetPlot_22_FD_92647 | JGI IMG/M metagenome (GOLD analysis project Ga0126377, IMG submission 92647) | Tropical forest soil microbial communities from Panama - MetaG Plot_22 | ecosystem: Environmental > Terrestrial > Soil > Tropical forest > Bulk soil | place: Panama | collected 2016-02-17
AACCCCGCCGCCATCTACCGCGACCCGATGACGATGGACGACTACCTGGGCGCCCGGCCGATCACGACCCCCTTCGGGCTGTACGACTGCGACGTGCCCTGCGACGCCTCGGTGGCGGTGGTGGTCTCGGCGGCGGACGTGGCCGCCGACCTGCCCCGACCGGCGGTGCGGATCGAGGCCATCGGCACCCAGATCACCGAGCGGATCTCGTGGGACCAGGGCACGATCACCCACGAGCCCCAGGTGCTGGGCCAGTCCGCCCACCTGTGGACCCGCACGGACCTCCGCCCCGCCGACGTCGACGTGGCGCTGGTCTACGACGGGTTCACGTTCAACGCCATCTCCTGGATCGAGGCGCTGGGGTTCTGCGGCATCGGCGAGGCCAAGGACTGGCTCGACGAGGGCCGCCGCATCGCGCTGGACGGCGAGCTACCGGTCAACCCCCACGGCGGCCAGCTGTCCGAGGGCCGCACCCACGGCTACGGCTTCCTCTACGAGGCGATCACCCAACTCCGCCACGACGCAGGCGACCGCCAGGTCCGGGGCGCCCGCACGGCGGTCGTCACCACCGGCGGCGGCACCCCGTCGGGCGTGTTGCTCCTTCGGTCTTGACATTATTTCCAGTTTAAGCAACTATTTCTGGCATGGACAAGGACGTGTTCACCTCTGCTCTGACCTACCGGGACCCGAAGGCTGCGCTGGCGTGGCTCGAGCGGGCGTTCGGGTTCGAGACCACCATGGCGATCGACGGGCCGCCGGAGGCGCCGGCCAATGGCCACTACGAGATGAGCTGTGCCGGGCGGGGGCGGCTGACGCTCGGAGCCGAGTGGGCGGACTGGGCCCGCAGCCCGCAGGGGCTGGCCGGGGCCAACACCCAGTCGGTCCACGTACATCTGGAGGGCGGGCTCGACGAGCACTGCGAGCGGGCCCGGGCGGCCGGCGCAGTGATCACGGCCGAGCCCGAGGACCAGTTCTACGGCGACCGCACCTACCGGGCCGTCGACCCCGAGGGGCATCACTGGACGTTCGGGGCCCGCGTGCGCGACGTCAGCCGCAGCGAGGCCGAGGCGGCGCTCGGGCAGCCCATCATGGCGACCGACTGGGCGTGAGCGACGGGGCGGCCGCACCGCTGGACGACACCCTCGCGGCCCTGGCCGATCCCGTCCGGCGCCGGGCGGTCGAGCTCCTGGCCGACCGGCCCCGGCGGGCCGGCGAGCTCGCCGACGAGCTCGGCACCACGCCGTCGACGATGAGCAAGCACCTGCGGGTGCTGCGCCAGCGCGGCCTGGTCGGCGAGACCCACCCCGACTTCGACGCCCGGGTCCGGATCTACGCCCTACGCTCGGCGCCGATGGCCGAGCTGCGGGGCTGGCTGGACACGACCGAGCGGGCCTGGGCCGAGCAGCTCACGGCCTTCGCCGCCCACCTCGACGCCGAGCAGCAGTGACCGAGGGGTCCCGGGTCCTCGTGGCCCTGCGCGTGCCGGTCCCGGCCGAGCGGGCGTTCTCGGCCTTCACCGACCAGATCGGCCAGTGGTGGAAGCCCAACGGCCTGTTCCAGTTCAGCGACGACCCGACGGGCACGCTCGCCTTCGAGCCCGGCCCCGACGGCCGGCTGGTCGAGACCTACGCCGACGGCAGCACGTTCGTCGTCGGCCACGTCCGGACCTGGGACCCGCCCCGTCGCCTCGTCCTCAGCTGGCGCGAGGCGAGCTTCGCCCCCGACCAGGAGACCGAGCTGCACGTCAGCTTCGACGACGTGGAGGACGCCACCCGCGTCACGGTCGAGCACTTCGGCTGGGACCGGCTCCCACCCGAGCACGCCGCCCGCCACGGCTTCCCGCTGGCGACGTTCCAGCTGCGCTTCGCGGAGTGGTGGCAGGACCTCCTGCGCTCGCTCAGCGACCGGACCGCGCCCGCAGGCCCTCCAGGGCCCCACCGTCGATGAGCACGTCGATGCCGGACACGAACCCGGCGCCGTCCGACACCAGGTAGGCGACCAGGTCGGCCACCTCCTCGGCCCGGCCGAGCCGGCCGATCGGCGTGTTGTCCAGGATGACCTGCATCATCGGCTGGACCTTCAGCTCCTGGCGGCCCATGGGCGTGTCGATCAGCCCGGGCGACACCGAGGTGACCCGCCCGCCCCGGGCGCCCCAGGCCACGGCGGCCCGGGCGGCGGCCCGCACCACGCCCCGCTTGGCCCAGCCGTAGGCCAGCCCGCTGTCGTCGCCGAAGCGGGCGGCCACCCGGTCGAGGAAGCCGTCGGCCCCCGGGTCCGCGACCAGGGCGTCGAGCTCGGGGTCGGGCCCGGCGAGCGAGATCAGGTGGGCGGAGCTCGACGCGAAGCACACCGCGGCCGTCCCCGGCCCGGCCAGCGGCTCGCAGGCGTCGAGCAGCAGCTGGGTGCCGACCAGGTCGACGGCGAAGATCCGCCGGGGGTCGGCCATGGTGGGCGAGACGCCGGCGGCGTGCACCAGCGACCGCAGGCCGCCCAGCTCCCCCACCCGCTCGGCCAGCCCGGCCACCGCGGCCGGGTCGGCCACGTCGCAGGCCACGCCGACCGCGCCGTCGATGTCGGGCGCCGCCAGGTCCACCGCCAGCAGGTGCTCGGTCGTGCCCCGCAGCCGCTCCAGGCAGGCCCGCCCCATGCCCCGGGCGGCCCCGGTCACCACGGCGACGCTCACGGCGCGGCCACCACGTCGAGCACGACCTTGCCCACCGCCCGGCCGTCGGCCACGTGGCGCAGGGCCCGGGCCGCGTCGTCGAGGGCGAAGCGGGCGCCGACGTGGGGGAAGGCCCGCCCCGCGGCCAGCAGGTCGAGCAGCTCGTGCTCGTCCCGGGCCCGGTCGTCGGGGGCGTGGGTGGCGAAGTCGAGGAACTGGAAGCCGAGCACGTGGACGCCCTTCAGCAGCACGAGGTTGAGCGGGATGGCCGGGATCATGCCCGAGGCGTAGCCGACGGTCACGAAGCGCCCGCCCCACCGCAGCGAGCGCAGGGCCGGCTCGGCCAGGTCGCCGCCCACGGGGTCGACCACGACGTCGGCGCCGCCCGGCAGCGCGGCCCGCAGCGCGCCCCGCAGGTCGCCGGCCCGGTGGTCGATCGTGCGCGCCGCCCCGAACGCCGTGGCCGCCGCCAGCTTCTCGGGCGACGACGCCACGGCGGTCACCGTGGCGCCGAGCAGCGCGCCGAGCTGGACCGCGGCCAGGCCCACGCCGCCGCCGGCGCCCAGGACGACCAGCTCGTCCCCCGGCTGCAGCCCGGCCACCGACCGCAGCACGTGGTAGGCGGTGCGGTGGGCCACGCCGAAGGCGGCGGCCGCGCCGGCCTCGACGCCGTCGGGGACGGGGGTGAGCGAGGCGGCGGCCACGGCGGCCTCCTCGGCGAAGGCGCCGACCAGGGTCGACCCGAAGACCCGGTCGCCGACCCGGATGCCGCCGGCGTCGCCGGCCACCTCCACCACCTCGCCGGCCAGCTCGCTGCCCGGCACGAACGGCGGCGGCACCGTGATCTGGTACCGGCCCGCCACCAGCAGGACGTCGGGGAAGTTGACCGCCGCCGCCTCGACCCGCACCCGGGCCTGGCCGTCGGCCAGCGCGGGCGGGTCGAGGTCGGTCACCTCCACCACCTCGGGTTCCCCGTAGGCGGGACAGACCGCGGCCCGCACGTCAGCTCACCGACCGGTCCAGACCGGCGGGCGCTTCTCGACGAAGGCGACGGCCCCCTCCCGGGCGTCCTCGCTGCCGAACACCTCGGGCTGGAGCTCGGCCAGCCGGTCCCAGGCCGCGGCCGGGTCGGCCACGCCCCGCCGGACCAGCTCCTTGGTGGCCCGCACGCCGAGCGGCCCGTTGGCGGCGATCCGCTCGGCGTAGTCGAGTGCCGTCGCCAGCACCCGGTCGGCCGGCACGACGGCGTTGGCGAGCCCCAGCGCCAGGGCCCGGTCGGGGTCGATGGTGTCGCCGGTCAGCGCCAGCTCCAGCGCCACGCTGAGCGGGATGCGGGTGCCGAGGAAGGTCCCGCCCCCGGCGGCGAACAGGCCCCGCTTGACCTCGGGCAGCCCGAGCCTGGCGCCCTCGGCCACCACGATGAGATCGCAGCCGAGCAGCAGCTCGAAGCCGCCGGCCACGGCGGTGGCGTTGGCCGCGCCCACGAGGGGCACGGCGATCTCGCCCCGGATCAGCCGGTGGAACGCCTGCGCCTCGGGGCCCCGTCCCGGGTCGGCGTCGCCGGCGGCGAAGGCCCGCAGGTCCATGCCGGCGCAGAAGGCCCGGTCGCCGGTGCCGGTCAGCACGGCCGCCCGCACCTCGGGGTCGTCCTCGGCGGCGATGAGCGCGGCGCCCAGCGCCCGGATCAGTGACGGCGTGAGCGCGTTGCGGGCCTCGGGCCGGTTGAGCCGGGCCACCAGCACCGCGCCCCGGCGCTCGACGACGAGCTCGTCCTCGGAGGGCGGAGCGGTCACCGGCCGTAGTCCGTCGTCTCGGCCAGCTCGGCCGCCTCCTGCATGAGCCGCAGCACGAACGGACCGAAGGCCAGGAGCTTCTCGTCGTCGCCGGCCCGCTGGTAGCCCTGCTCCAGCACCACGCCCAGCTTCCAGCGGGCGAGCACGACGTAGTAGTCGATGTCGTCGACCTGGCGCCCGGACACCTTGGCGTAGTGGTCGAGCACCTGGTCGCGCGACGGCATGCCGACCATGTCGACGTAGGCCGAGCCCGACGTGTCGGCCACCGAGGTGTCGTCGGGCCAGCTCTGGATCACCCAGCCGAGGTCGAGCTTGGGGTCGCCGACCGTGCCCATCTCCCAGTCGACGATGGCGGCCAGCGTGGCCGGCGCCCCGTGGCGGTACATGACGTTGGCGAACTGGTAGTCGCCGTGCATGAGCCCGGGCACGTAGTCGAGCGGCCGGTGGGCCCGCAGCCAGGCGGCGGACTCGTCGAAGCCGGGCAGCTCCCGGCCCTTGATGCGCTCGAGGAACCCGGTCCACCGGTCGACCTGGCGCTCGTGGAAGCCGTCGGGCCGGCCCAGGTCGTCGAGGCCCTTGGCCCGCCAGTCGACGTTGCCCAGCAGGGCGATGCCCTCGACCAGCTGGTAGGCCAGGCCCTGGCGGGCCGCCAGGTCGCTGGCGAACGGCTCGGGCCACGGCCGGCTGCCGTCGGGCGCGGTCTCGAGGCCCATCGGCGACCAGCCGTCGACGAACCCCATTAGGTAGAACGCCCGGCCCAGCACGTCGGTGTCCCGGCAGGCGGCGACGGCCGGCGTGTGGGGCACGTCGGTGCCGTCGAGCGCCTCGGTGATGCGCCACTCGCGCCAGATGCCGTCGTCCCGGCCGGCCGGCGCCGAGGGCGGCGGGATCCGCAGCGCCCCGTGGAGCTCGCCCCGGCGGATCTCGTAGATCTCGTTCTGCGAGCCGCCGGAGATGAACCGGTGCTCGATCGCCTCGCCCTTGCCGGGCAGGCCCTCGTCGTCCAGCCAGCGACCGAGGCGGTCGACATCGATCACAGGTTGCCGACCTCCAGCTCCAGCAGGTGGGCGTAGGCCTTCTGGGCCTCCTCGGCCTTGCCGGGGATCCACTCGCTCGGCCACATGCCCTCGGCCGGGCGGTAGTCGCGCAGGATCTGGCGGGCCACCGTCACCTTGTGGACCTCGGTCGGCCCGTCGGCCAGGCCCATCACCCCGGCGCCGTGGATCATGCCGAAGAACGGCATCTCGTTGGTCGTCCCGAGCGCGCCGTGGACCTGCATGGCCCGCCAGGCGATGTCGTGCAGCACGGTGGGCATGACGACCTTGGCGGTGGCGATGTCCTTGCGGACCCGCTTGTAGTCGTTGTACTTGTCGATCTCCCACGCCGTGTACAGCACGAACAGCCGGAACTGGGCCAGCTGGGCGTAGGAGTCGGCGACGTAGCCCTGGACGAACTGCTTGTCGGCCAGCAGGCTGCCGGCGGTCTCGCGGCTGAGCACCCGCTCGCACATCATGTCGAAGGCCTTCTGGGCCAGGCCGATGGTGCGCATGGCGTGGTGGATGCGGCCGCCGCCCAGGCGGGTCTGGGCGATCACGAACGCCTGCCCCTCGCCGCCCAGCAGGGCCGACTCGGGCACCCGCACGTCCTCGTAGTGGATGAGGGCGTGGGAGCCCTCGTTCATCCGCTCGCCGTAGAGCCCGACGTTGCGCACGATGTTCACGCCCGGCGTGTCGGTCGGGACCAGGAACATGGACATGCCCTTGTAGGGGCTCACGTCCGGGTTGGTGACGACCATGACGATGAGGAACGAGGCCGTCTTGGCGTTGGACGAGAAGAACTTCCAGCCGTTGATGACCCACTCGTCGCCGTCCTTGACCGCCCGGGTGGTGAACATGGTCGGGTCGGCGCCCGCATGGGGCTCGGTCATCGAGTAGGACGAGAACATCTCGCCGTCGAGCAGCGGCCGGAGGTAGCGGTCCTTCTGCTCGGGCGTGCCGTAGTGGGCGATGATCTCGGCGTTGCCGGTGTCGGGCGCCTGGGTGCCGAACACGATGGACGCCCACGGCGAGCGGCCCAGGATCTCGTTGAGCAGGGCCAGCTTGAGCTGCCCGTGGCCCTGCCCGCCCAGCTCGGGGCCGAGGTGGGTGGCCCACAGGCCCTGGGCCCGGACCTCGTCCTTCAGCGGGTCGATGATGCGGCGGCGAGCCCCGTCGAGCGGGACGTACTGCTGGTGCGGGAAGAGGTGGTCGAGCGGCTCGACCTTCTCCCGCACGAACTCGGACGCCCAGTCGAGCTTCGCCTGGTACTCGGGGTCTGTCTCGAAGTCCCACGCCATGGCGGCTAGACTACGGTTCTGGTGGAGCAGAATGCAATTCTTGGCGATGTCGCTTCGGAGATCGCCCAGCGGGCGCTGGCCCGGCGGGGCGCCGACTACGCGGGCGAGGTGCGACGGCTGCTCGACGCCGCGCTCGAGGTCATGCGCCGGTGCGGCACGACGTCGCGTCCCCGGGTGGCCGACATCGTCGCCGCCGCCGGCCTGTCGAACGACGCCTTCTACCGCTACTTCCCGTCCAAGGACGCGCTGGTGGCCGCCCTCCTCGACGACGGCGCCCAGCGGCTGGCCAGCTATCTTGCCCACCGCATGGACCGCTCGCCGTCCCCCGAGGCAGAGGTCCGGGCGTGGGTGGAGGGCGTGCTGGCCCAGGCCGGCCCCGAGATCGCCGCCACGACGCTGGCCGTGCTCTACAACTCCGGCGGGGCCGGCGACGGGCAGGCCTCGGGGCGCCACTTCGCGGCCGGCCCGCTGGCGACCCTGCTGCGCGACCCCTTCGCGGCGCTCGGCAGCGGCGAGCCCGACGGGGCGTCCGCCTTCGCCGCCCACGCCGTGCTGGGCTCGCTGTCCGACCACCTGTGGCGGGGCACGCAGCCCACCCGGGCCGAGACCGACCGCATCGTCGAGCGGTGCCTGGCGGTGGCCCGCCAGTGACCGCGGACGTGTGGGAGGTCATGGCCACGGCCCGGACGATCCGGCGGTTCACCGCCGAGCCCGTCGACGACGCCACGCTGGCCCGCTGCCTGGAGGCGGCCACCTGGGCGCCGTCGGGCGCCAACGCCCAGGCCTGGCGGTTCGTCGTGCTGCGCTCGCCCGAGGCCCGGGCGGCGGTCGCCGCCGCCGCGGCCAAGGCGCTGGAGGTGATCGAGCCGGTCTACGGCATGCGCCGCCCCGATCCGGACGACGACAGCCGCCGGGCCCGCACCAACAGGGCCACCTACGAGCTCCACGACCGGGCCGGCGAGCTCACGTCGGTGCTGTTCGCCTACCAGGCCTTCCCCACCGCCTCCGAGCTGCTGCTGGGCGGGTCGATCTACCCGGCGATGCAGAACTTCCTGCTGGCCGCCCGGGCCCAGGGCCTCGGCTGCTGCCTGACGAGCTGGGCGTCCTACGGGGGCGAAGCGCTGCTGCGGGAGGCGGTGGGCGTGCCTGACGGCTGGCTGCTGGCCGGGCACGTCGTCGTGGGCTGGCCCCGGGGCCGCCACGGCCCGGTGCGCCGTCGGCCGCTGTCCGACGTCGTGTCCCTCGACCGCTGGGATCAGCCGGCCGGCTGAGGCTCAGACCCTCGTCGGGTCGAAGCCGAACGGCAGCTCCAGCCGGTTGGCCGCCAGCAGGTCGGTGTCGGCCAGCACGTCCCGGGTGGGGCCGTCGGCCACGACCACGCCGTCGTTGAGGATCACCGAGCGGGGGCACAGCTCCAGCGCGTAGGGCAGGTCGTGGGTGACCACGATGGCGGTCACCGGCAGCGTGACCAGGATGTCCGCCAGGTCGCGACGGGCCGCCGGGTCGAGGTTCGACGTGGGCTCGTCGAGCACGAGGATCTGGGGGTCCATCGCCAGCACGGTGGCCAGGGCCACCCGCCGCCGCTGGCCGAAGCTGAGGTGGTGGGGCGGGCGGCCGGCGGCGCCGGACATCCCTACCGCGCCCAGCGCGGTGCGCACCGCCTCGTCCAGGTCGTCGCCTCGCAGGCCGAGGTTGGCCGGGCCGAAGGCCACGTCGTCGCGCACGGTCGGCATGAACAGCTGGTCGTCCGGATCCTGGAACACGACGCCCACCCGCCGGCGGATCTCCTTGAGGTTCTCCTTGGTCACCGGCATCCCGCCGATGCGGATCTCGCCCGCGCCGGGCACGAGGATGCCGTTGAGGTGCAGCACCAGCGTCGTCTTACCGGCCCCGTTGGGGCCGAGCAGCGCCACCCGCTCGCCCGGCTCGATGGCCAGGTCGACCCGGCGGAGGGCGAGCGACCCGTCGGGGTAGCTGTAGGCGAGGCCCCGGACCTCGACGGCGGCGTCTCTCACGACCCGACCCCCGCGATCGCCGCGGCCGCGGCCAGGGCCGCCACCACCGCGGGGACGGCGGCGACCAACCACGGGCGCCGGCCGGCCCGCTCGCCGGCGGCCGGCGGCAGCTCGCCGCTGAACCCGCGGGACAGCATGGCCACGTGGATGCGCTCGCCCCGCTCGAACGAGCGGATGAACAGCGTCCCCGCCGACGCCGCCACGGCCCGACCCTGCCACAGCCAGCGGCCGTCGTAGCCCCGGGACAGGCGGGCGATGCGCATGCGCCGTAGCTCGCCGGTGATGACCTCGGCGTAGCGGACCATGAACCCGGCGATGGCGGTGAAGGCCCGGGGCACCCGCAGCCGGTCGAGCCCGCACAGCAGCTCGGACACCGACGTGGTGGTGGCGAGCAGCGTGGTGGCCGCCACGCCCAAGGTGCCCTTCACCAGGATGTTCCAGGCCCCCCACAGGCCCGGCACCGACAGCGACAGGCCGAGCACGTCGGTGTGGGGCGCCTGGCCGACCAGCGGCAGGAACAGGGCGAAGGCGACGAACGGCACCTCGACCACCAGCCGCCGGGCCAGCAGCCCGAGCGGCACCCCGGCGGCGACGGCGACGGCCACCACGACCGCGGCGTCGACGCCGAAGGCCCAGAACGCCGTGCGGGGCGTGGCCACCACGGCGACGACGAAGGCCAGGGTGGCCGCCACCTTCACCTGGGGGGCGAGCCGGTGGACGGCGCTGTGCCCCGGCCGGTAGAGGCCGTGGGCGTGGCCGCCGCTCATCGCTCGACGCCGCCCGCCGCCGTGCGACGCCGGGCGCGGCGGGCCAGGAGGAACCCGCCGCCGGCGATCCCGAAGGTCGCCCCGACGCCGATCACGCCGGCCAGCCCGGTGCTCAGCCGGTCGCTGCCCACGCCCCGGACGCCGTAGCCGGCCAGGGGGCTGTCGGCCGTGCGGTGGGCGGTCTCCTTGTCGGCGAACCCCTGGTCGATGGCCACCTTGTTGAGCCCGTCGGGCTTGCTGCTCGCCTCCGGGCTGACGAAGAACGCCAGCGCCAGGGCGACGAGGAGGCCGGCCGCCACGAAGACGGCGAGTCGTCGGCGCGCCATCTCAGCCCCCCACCGTCGCGGCCTGGGGCGCCGTCGGCGACGCCGCCCGCAGGCCCCGGGCCCCGTAGACGAGGTCGGGCCGCACGGCCAGCACGGCGCCCACGGTGAGCCCGGTGATCACCGCCTCGCCGATCCCGATGAGGACGTGGACGCCGATCATCGCCGCCGCCACCCGGCCGAGGCTGGCTCCGCCGGTGCCGCCGATGGCGTACTCCAGCGTGAAGACGACCGAGGCGAGGACGACCGAGAGCAGGGCGGCCAGCGAGGACGCCGCCACCACGCCCCCGGGGTTGGCACCGAGCACCCGCCGGGCCAGCAGGAAGATCCCGTAGCCGGCGAACGCGCCGACCAGCGCCATGTTCACGATGTTGAGGCCGAGGGCGGACAGGCCCCCGTCGGCGAACAGCAGCGCCTGGACCACCAGCACCACCGACACGCACAACGCCCCCAGGTACGGGCCGACCAGCACCGCCGCCAGCAGCCCCCCGAGCAGGTGGCCGCTGGTCCCGGCGGCGACGGGGAAGTTCAGCATCTGGACGGCGAACACGAACGCCGCCACCAGCCCGGCCAGCGGCGCCTCCTTGTCCTCCAGCATCTCGCCCGAGCGACGCAGGCACACCGCCAGCGCCCCCACCGCCACCGCACCCGCGGCGGCCGACGTCGGGGCATCGATGAACCCGTCGGGAATGTGCATCTCGCCTCCAGATCCGGGGCCAGGCGACCCCTATTACGACTCTGTCGCAATTGGTTCGGAGCCGCAACCGGCCCGGATGAGGCAGATTCAGAGCGCGTGGGCGTCGCGCACGACCTCGAGGACGAACTCCCCGGCCCGGCGGGTCCGGGCCCGGCGGTCCGCAAACGCGGCGGGAGCCTCCTCGGCCCGCCAGTAGGCGAGGGCCTCGTCGACGATCGGATGCCACTCGGGGCCGAACGCCCGCCGGGCGTACTCCCCCGCGCCCTCCTTGGAGACGACCTCCCCGGTGGCCACCGTGCAGTGCAGGCGGCACACGCCGAGCGTGCCCCATGTCGCGGCCCACCGGGGCGGCCGCCAGCGGGGCGACGCCGGGCGGCGCACGGCCGCCTCGCCCCAGGGGCGCCAGTAGGCGTCGAGGTTGGCCAGGTTCCAGTCCCGCAGGCGGTCGGGCTCGGGGCGCAGGCCGAGGCTCGCGGGCGCCGGGCCCCGCACGGCGATGCCCGACTCGGCCAGCACCTTCCACTGCACCGGGTTGACGTCGAACGCCCACCCGGCCGCGAACCGCATCCCGACGTGCGACGCCTGGGGCACGATCTCGGTGACCGGCCGCGCCAGGTCGTCGGCGGCGACGTAGGCGACGTTGCACGTGCCCGGGATCGTGACGTGGCCCCGGCGCAGGGCCCGGGCCGTCGACCCGGCGCCGGCCGCGGCGTGGACCGCCCGCAGCCGGCGCAGGCCGGCCCCGCCCAGCGGGCGGTCGACCACGGCGACGCCGTCGACGTCGCTGCGGCCGGGCCGCCAGGCGCCCAGGGCGGCCGAGCCGATGAGGTAGAAGCCGGTGACCCGGCCGGGCAGCAGGCGGTCGGCGAGGCCGAGGTAGCGCCCGACGGTGGCGTCGAGCGCAGGATCGAGGTCGGGGGCCATGGCGTGCGAGTCTGCCCGCGACGGGCGGCAGACTGCGGGCATGGCTTCCACCCTCGACGACGCCGCCCGCCGCCTGCTCGACGGGCGCAACTTCGCCACCGTCGCCACCCTCGACCCCGACGGCAGCCCCCACACCTCGGTGGTGTGGTACGTGCGCGACGGCGACGACCTGCTGTTCTCCACCCAGTCGACCCGCCGCAAGGCCCGCAACCTGGCCCGCGACCCCCGGGTCGCCCTGTCGGTCTACGACCTGGCCAACCCCTACGAGGCCGTCGACATCCGGGGCGAGGCCGAGCTCAGCGTGGACGAGGACCGGGCCCTGCCCCAGCGGCTGACCCAGCGCTACCTGAACCAGGACGCCCGGCCGGAGCCGCCCGAGATCGTCCGGCTGATCGTCCGCATCCACCCGCGCAAGGTCACGACGTTCTCGGCCTGAGCGGCCGCCGCGGCCGCGGCGTCAGAACCTCGGGTGGAGGGTGAGGACGTTGGGCCGGCGGTCGGTGCCGGTCCAGGCCACGACCACCGCCCCGCCGTGGGCGCAGACGGCCGGGTGGTGCGACGTGCGGGCGTCGAGGCGCAGCGGCGCGGGCTCGGTGCCGGGGGCCATGGTCAACAGGTTGACCCGCCGGTCCGACCCCGTCCACGCCAGCACCAGCTCGTCGCCGGGGGCGCACAGGGCCGGGGCGCCGCTGGTGGTCTCGTCCAGCCGCACCGGCGCCAGCCAGCGGCCCTCCCGCGTGGTGAGCAGGTTGAGGTGGCGGTCGGTGCCCGTCCAGGCCACGGCCAGCTCCCGCCCGGCGGCGCACACGGCCGGCGTGGCCGACGCCCGCTCCTCCAGCCGCCACGGCCGCCCCCAGCCGGCCGGCGTCCGGATGACGAGATTGACGTGGCGATCGGTGCCGCCCCACGCCACCACCACCTCGCCGCCCCGGGCGGCGAGCGCCGGCGCCACCCGGCTCCGCTCCGGCAGCGTCACCGGGCCGGCCTGGCCCCGCCCGAGGTCCCAGACGTTGAGCCGGCCGTCGGTGCCGGTCCAGGCCACGTGCAGCGCGTCCGCCGACGCCGCCAGCGCCGGCGACAGGGCCACGGCCTTGTTCGTCGAGCTGCTCATGTGCGAGCGCTCGTCGAGCTGGCTGCGGCTGGCGTCCTCCCGCACGAACTTGTAGGTGCGGCTGGGCAGGGTCTGCTTGCCCTCGAACGCCCGGCCGTCCGCCGACGACAGCAGGTTGACCTGGTAGTCGGACCCGGTCCAGGCCAGGTGCACCCGCCCGCTCCACGACGCCAGGGCGCAGCCGGCGTAGGACCTCTCGTCCAGCACCACGTTGCCGCCCGCCATGGCCGCTCCGATCACGCTCGCCACCAGGATCGCGCGTCGAGGGAGGCTCGCGGCGGGCGCGCCACGGTCCGTGGTCGGCGGAGGTCAGCGGCCGGTGAAGTTGCCGGGCCGGCGCTCGGCCACGGCGGCCAGGCCCTCGCGGAAGTCCGCGGTGCGCATGAGGCGCTCCTGCTCGGCCCGCTCGTGGACCACCGCCTCGGCCACCTCGTCGGCCAGGCCGGCCCGCAGCGTGGCCCGGATCGACCGCACGGCCAGCGGGGCGGACCCGGCGATCTCGGCCGCCAGGGCGCGGGCCGCGTCCCGCAGGCCGTCGACCGGTGCCAGGCGGTCGACCAGGCCCAGCCGGTGGGCCTCCTCGCCGCCGATGCGCCGGCCGGTGGTCATCAGCTCGAACGCGGCCTGGGGCCCGACCGCGCGGGGCAGCGTCACCGACAGGCCGAAGCCCTGGTGGAAGCCGAGCCGGGCGAAGTTGGCGCTGAACCGGGCCTCGGGCGCCGCCACCCGCAGGTCGGCCGCCAGGGCCAGGCCCAGCCCGCCGCCCACGGCTGCGCCCTGCACGGCCGCCACCACCGGCAGCGGCTGCCGGAACAGCCGGACGGCCTGCTGGTAGAGGTCGCGGGCGTCACCCTCGCCCCGCCCGCCGCCGCCGAAGTTGGCCCCGGCGCAGAAGTGGCGGCCCTCGCTGCACAGCACGACGGCCCGCACGTCCCCGTCGTCGCCCGAGGCCAGCCGGTCGAGCGCATCGGCCAGCCGGCGGATCAGGCCGGCGTCGAAGAAGTTGTTGGGCGGGCGCCGGATCTCGACCGCAGCCACGTGGTCGCCGCCGACCTCCACCCCGACGTCGGCGGTCCCCTCGACCTCGCTCACGGCCCGGAAGCTAGCAGCGGCCCTTCGCTAGCGTCGCCGCCCATGGAGCACCTGGAGCGCCCGGACGGCACCCGGCTTGCCTACACGGTCCACCACCCCGACGGCCCGGGCACCCCGCTGCTCCTGTCCCACGGGTTCGGCGCCACCAGCGCCATGTGGGGCCCCAACGTGGCGGCGCTGGCGGCCGACCGGCCGGTGGTGACGTGGGACTTCCGGGGCCACGGCGCCAGCGACGCACCGGACGACCCGGATGCCTACTCCGAGGACGCCATCGTGGCCGACATCGACGCCCTGCTCGACGCGACCGGCGCCGAGCGGGCGGCGCTGGGCGGCATGTCGCTCGGCGGCTACCTCACGCTCGCCTACCACCGGGCGCACCCCGACCGGGTCGCCGCGCTGATCCTGGTCGACACCGGCCCCGGGTTCCGTGACGGCGAGGCCCGGGCGCGCTGGAACCGCATGGCCGAGGGGTACGCCCGGGCCATCGAGGCCGACGGGCTCCCCCGCCGGACGCCGGAGCTGGCGGTGGCCCGCCACCGGCACCTGCGGGGTGTCGTCCACACCGCCCGGCGGGTGCTGGTCCAGGCGGACGACCGGGTCATGGCCTCGCTGCCCACCATTGCCGTCCCCACCCTGGTGGTCGTGGGCGAGGACGACGCCGGCTACCGGGCCGGCAGCGCGTACATGGCCGAGCGCATCCCCGGCGCCCGGCTGGTCGTCGTTCCCGGCGCCGGGCACGCCGCCAACATGGAGCGGCCGGCCGCCTTCGACGCCGCGGTGGCCGGGTTCCTGGCCGGCGTGGACGGCTGATCAGCCGTTGCGGGGCAGGTCGCGGAACGGGGCCGTGCGCTCGGGGGCCGGCTCGCGGGGGAGGCCGAGGGCCTTCTCGCCCAGGATGTTGCGCTGGATCTCGTCGGTGCCGCCGGCGATCGACTGGGCCGGCACCGAGACCAGCACCTCGGCGATGATCCCGCCCTCCGGGCCGTCGGGGCCGGTCAGCATCCCCTCCGCACCGGCGATGTGCCCGTGGACGTGGGCGGCCTGGCGGGCTACCTGGCTGGTGGCCAGCTTGCCGATCGACCCCTCCGGCCCCGGCGTGCGGCCCAGCGCCAGTCCGGCCCGGGCGCGCTCGGCCGTCCACCGGCTGGCCCGCTGGAGCGACAGCACCCGGGCGATCTCCTGGCGGACCACCGGGTCGCCGGCCACGCCGGCCGCTCGGGCCCGCCCGACCACCAGGTCGGCCCGGCCGGCCCGCTGCGGGTACCACTTGTAGGTCTCGAAGTAGTCGGCCGCCTCGGCCCGGGCCTCCTCGACGGCCCGGCCGCCGGCCGGCGAGAACGAGGGCCGGGCCAGCGCCCCGAACCGGCGCTCGAAGGCCAGCGTCGTCAGCGCCACCCGCCAGCCCCCGCCGACCTCGCCCACCACGTTGGCCGCCGGCACGCGGGCGTCGGTCAGGAACACCTCGTTGAACGACCGGTGGTCGTTCATCTGCCGCAGCGGCCGCACCTCGACGCCGTCCTGGCGCATGGGCAGGACGAAGAACGTGAGCCCCTCGTGCTTGGGCACGTCCCAGTCGGTGCGGGCCACCAGCAGCCCGAGGTCGGCGTGGTGGGCGCTGGTGTTCCACACCTTCTGCCCGCCGACCACCCACTCGTCGCCGTCCCGCCGGGCGGTGGT
>Ga0126377_10001498_pt1 | contig 15393 bp, 7 predicted proteins | sample PanSoiMetPlot_22_FD_92647 | JGI IMG/M metagenome (GOLD analysis project Ga0126377, IMG submission 92647) | Tropical forest soil microbial communities from Panama - MetaG Plot_22 | ecosystem: Environmental > Terrestrial > Soil > Tropical forest > Bulk soil | place: Panama | collected 2016-02-17
CCCGCACCGTCACTGGCAGGACGCTCGGCGAAAACGTACAGAACCGTGCAACCACCGACCGCGAAATGATCAGGACCTGCGATGCGCCGCTGCGCGAGCGTGCCGGGTTCGTCGTATTGCGCGGCAACCTGTTCGATTTCGCCATCATGAAGGCGAGCGTGATCACCGACGATTTCCGCCGCCGCTACCTGTCGCAGGCTGGTCGCGACAACGTGTTCGAAGGCCGCGCGATCGTGTTCGATGGTTCGGAGGACTATCGTGCGCGCATCAACGAACCGGCGCTCAACATCGATGAGCGCTGCGTGCTGGTCATTCGCGGCGCGGGCCCGCTTGGCTGGCCCGGGTCTGCCGAGGTGGTCAACATGCAGCCGCCCGATGCGCTGCTCAAGCGTGGCATCATGAGTCTGCCCACCATCGGTGACGGGCGGCAGTCCGGCACGTCCGACAGTCCCTCGATCCTCAACGCATCACCGGAGAGCGCGGCGGGCGGCGGGTTGGCGTGGTTGCGCACCGGCGATACCATTCGCATCGATCTCGTGAACGGCCGCTGCGACATGCTGGTGCCGGACGAAGAAATCACGCGTCGCAAGGCCGACGGCATTCCGCCGGTCCCGGAGAGTGCCACGCCCTGGCAGGAACTCTATCGCGCGACGGTCAGTCAGCTGGACAAGGGCGGCGTGATGGAAATGGCGCTCAAGTACCGCGGCGTGGCCGCGAAGACGCCGCGACACAATCACTGAGAGAGAAGCGGTTAGCGGTTGGCGGTTAGCGGTTAGTAGAGAGCTTGCGCGTACTGCGAGCGCAGGCGCCTTCTGGCCCGCGCCCCGAGCCCCTGGACCCGGAGAGAGTGACGACGATGATGCCGCGACTGAGTAATACGACGCTGAGCGCGGTGAAGGGTGCCGCACTGCCGGGCTACGACCGGAGTGCGACACGTATCGGCATCGTGCATATCGGCCCCGGCGCATTCTTCCGCGCTCATCAGGCTTCGTATGTCGATGCGCTGCTGCACAGGGATCCGCGCTGGGCGATCTGTGCCGTTGCGTTGAAGAGCACGGGCGTACGCGACGCGCTGGCGCCACAGGATGGTTTGTACGTGCTGAACGAGCTCAGCGCCGAATCGCGCATGCGCGTCATCGGCGCCATTCGCGAAGTCCTGGTCGCCGCGGAGGATTACGAGAAAGTATTTGCGCGCATGGCCGCGACCGATACCCGCATGGTCACCATGACGGTGACTGAAAAAGGGTACTGCCTCAATGCGGCGGGCCTGCTCGATGAGGCCCATCCCGACATCGTTCATGATCTGCAGTCGCCCGCGCAACCGCGCAGTCTGGTTGGCCTGTTGGTCGGAGGACTGCGGCAGCGACGCGCAGCGGGCGAGAAGCCCTTTGCTGTCGTCAGCTGCGACAACCTGGCGAACAACGGCGCCGTATTGCGCAAGGCCACGGTCGCGTTCGCGGCTCACCTCGATGCTGCCCTGGCGCGCTGGATCGAAAACGAAGTGGCATTTCCGCGAACCATGGTCGACAGCATCACGCCGGCGACCGACGACGCGCTGCGTGAGAGCGTCGCGAACGCCACTGGTGTCGCGGACGCCTGGCCCATCAAGCGTGAAGCATTCCTGCAGTGGGTCGTCGAGGACGTGCCGGTCATGCGCGAAGCGGACTGGGCTTCGGTCGGCGTGACACTGGCCACTGATGTCAGTGTCTACGATCGTGCCAAGTTGCGCCTGCTGAACGGAGCGCATTCGACGCTTGCCTACGCCGGGCTGCTGCGCGGCCGCGAAACCGTCTACGACGCGATGACCGACAAGGTGCTCGCCGGGTTTGTCGAAACGCTGATGCGCGAGGATTTCGCCGCGAGCCTCGGTGCGTCACCCGGGCTCGATGTCACTTCGTACATCGATGCGCTGCTGACACGCTTCCGCAACCCGACCATTCGCCACCTGTTGTCGCAGATCGCCTGGGATGGTTCCAAGAAGCTGCCCGTGCGACTGACTGGCACCATCGTCGAGGCGCTCAATGGAGGTCGGCGCGTCGACCGGATGGCCGTGACCATTGCGGCGTGGATGCGCTTCATCGCACGCCAGGCCCACAACGGCGTCCCGATCGTCGATGGCGATGCGGCGTTGCTCACCGAAATCGGCAAGGCCTGCAACGGCGGGGCGTCTCACGACGTTGCATTGTTTGCGAAGTTTGAGGCCGTACTGCCGCCAGCCGTTGTGGCGAATTCGCAATTCCGCACGGCGCTCGAGTCTGCCTACCAGAAGCTCGGCTCGCCGCAGACCGCCTTGTGACCGGTTGCTGACACGGCAACCGTCGCCCGCCCGGAGGACCATTGGCCCAGTTCGTATCCTGCACCCACAGCGCAAGGGTGATCACCGCGGTCGTTCTCATGATCGGGATGATCAGCCCGGCCCTGGCGGGCGATGTCGGTATTGCTCCACGCGAGCGCATCTCCATCAACGCCGGCTGGCGGTTTCACAAGGGGGATCCGGCGAATCTCGCCACGACGCTCGACTACGACGTGCGGCCCGAGATCGGTGCGAGCAAGGACGGCAAAGACGCCGATACCCGTCCTGAAGAGGCCGCGCGGATTGCGGCAACGTCACGCAGCGTGCTGAAGCCGTGGATTCTTCCCACGGGCAACGCCTTCATCAAGGACAAGACACGCCGGTATCAGCGCCCGTCGGGCGATCCCGGCAGCGATGTTGCCTTTGTGCAGGCGACGTTCGACGACAACGCATGGCAGAAGGTCGACCTGCCGCATGACTGGGCGATCACGGGCCCGTTTCTCGTCGAAGGTCCGTATGGCGGCATGGGCCGGTTGCCGAGCTGGGGCATCGGCTGGTATCGCCGGCAGCTCGAGATTCCCGCGAGCGACAACGGTCGTGCCGTCTTCCTCGACGTCGATGGCGCGATGTCCTACGCAACGGTCTGGCTGAACGGTCATCTCGTGGGCGGCTGGCCCTATGGCTACAACTCGTGGCGTGTCGATCTGACGCCGTACATCGTGCCCGGCGGCACCAACCAGCTAGCGATTCGTCTCGACAATCCGCCCGAGTCGGCGCGCTGGTATCCGGGCGGCGGTCTCTATCGCAATGTCTGGCTGACGAAGACTGATCCGGTGCATGTAGCGCAGTGGGGGACGCAGGTAACAACGCCGCAGGTATCGCCGGATGCGGCGACGATCCGGCTCGACGTCACGATCGACAACGACTCAAAGATGGACGCGAATGTACGCGTTGCCACCGAGATCTTCGCGCTCGATGCCGCGGGATCGAAGACAGGTCGTGCGGTTGCGCGCATTGAACCCGTCGCAGCAAAGGCCGCCGCATCTTCGGGCACGACACTGCGCAGCACCGCCACGATCACGAAACCGCGTCTGTGGGGCCCGCCACCGACTCAGAGCCCGAATCGCTACGTTGCCGTCACCACGCTGTCGCGCAACGGTCGCGCGATCGACCGTTACGAAACGCGTTTCGGTGTTCGTTCCGTGCGCTTCGACCCGAACAGCGGCGTCCTGGTGAATGGCGAGCGTATTTCGCTGCGGGGCGTGAACAATCATCATGACCTCGGCGCACTCGGTGCGGCATTCAACGTGCGCGCCGCAGAGCGTCAGCTGGAAATACTGCGGGAAATGGGTGCCAACGCGGTTCGCCTGTCTCACAACCCACCTGCGCCCGAACTGCTCGAGTTGACCGATCGCATGGGCTTGCTGGTCGTCGATGAGATCTTCGACTCGTGGGAGCGCAAGAAGACGCCGCTCGATTTCCATCTCATCTTTCCCGAGTGGCATGAGCCGGATCTGCGCGCGATGCTGCGCCGGGATCGCAATCACCCATCCGTCATCCTCTGGAGCGTCGGCAACGAGGTCGGCGAACAGTACACGGGCGAAGAGGGTGCCGCGATCGCCAGACGGTTGCATGACATCGCGCGCGAAGAAGACCCCACGCGGCCGACGACGACAGCGATGAACTGGGCGAAGCCTGACATGCCATTGCCCGCTGCAGTGGATGCCATCGGTCTCAACTACCAGGGCGAAGGGATTCGCGATACGCCCGAGTTCGAAGGGACTGACCGCATTCGCACACCGCCGCAGTACCCGGCGTTCCACGCGAAGTTTCCCGACAAGCTGATCTTCAGCAGCGAAACGGCGTCGGCCTTCAGCAGTCGCGGCGTGTACCTGTTTCCGGTCGCCAGGGAAACCAGTGCACCGGTGCGCGATGGTCGTGGCGGCGATTCCACGACGCACCAGGTGAGCGCCTACGAACTGCACGCAGTCGATTTCGGCTCGAGTGCCGACAAGGTCTTCGCATCGCTCGACCGGCATCCGTTCGTCGCGGGTGAGTTCGTCTGGACCGGCTTCGACTACATCGGCGAGCCCACGCCCTATTACACCTCGCGCAGTTCCTATTCAGGCATCGTCGATCTGGCGGGTCTGCCCAAGGATCGTTTCTATCTTTACCAGTCGCGCTGGCGGCCCGATCTGCCGCTCGCGCACATTCTGCCCCACTGGACGTGGCCGGAACGGGTGGGCCAGGTCACGCCGGTGCACGTCTTCACCTCCGGTGATGAAGGCGAATTGTTCATCAATGGCAAATCGCAGGGTCGGCGCAAGAAGGGTCCGTACGAATACCGGCTGCGCTGGGACGATGCCACTTACGAGCCCGGTGAAGTGAAAGTGGTCACGTATCGCAATGGCAGGGAATGGGCCACAGCGAGCGTGAAGACGGCGGGGGAGCCCTCGCGCCTGGAGATGACACCCGATCGCGCTCGTATTCAGTCCGACGGATACGACCTGTCGTTCGTGACCGTGCGCATTGCCGACAAGAGTGGTGTGACTGCGCCGCGTGCTGACAATCGCATCCGCTTCACGGTCGAGGGTCCGGGTGAAATCGTCGCGACGGACAACGGCGATCCGACCAGCTTCGAATCTTTCCAGTCGCCGGAGCGCGCTGCATTCAACGGCTACTGCGTGGCTATCGTCCGCAGCAAACGCGGCCAGCCCGGCACGATCACGTTGCGCGCCGACTCCCCGTCACTGCCGGGGGCAACTGCGGTTCTGCGCTCAGCGCGGTAGCAGCTGCTGTCGTGCCGGTTTTACGCCGGCTTCGACTGCTGCTGTTTCACCACGCTGGTGGCCATCGCGATCATCGAGGAGATGTCGCTCAGTGTGGCCGGCACGATCAGCGTGCTCGAAGCTTCGTCGGCGAGCTTGCCGAACTGCTTCACGTATTCCTCGGCGACACGCAATTGCATGGCTTCCATGCCACCGCGGCCGCTCAGTGCTTCGCCCACGCGACGCAAGCCTTCGGCTGTCGCGGTGGCGACGGCGAGAATGGCCTCGGCCTGGCCTTGTGCCACGTTGATCTGTTGCTGCTTGTTCGCTTCAGATTCCTTGATCACGCGCTGCTTTTCGCCTTCTGCCTGGTTGATCTTGGCGTCGCGGTCGCCTTCCGAGGTCAGCACGACCGCGCGCTTTTCACGTTCCGCGCGCATCTGCTTTTCCATCGCCTGCAATACGTCCCTGGGCGGGCTGATGTTGCGAATCTCGTAACGCAGCACCTTGACGCCCCACGACGCCGACGCGTGGTCCAGCTCGCTCACGACGTTGGCATTGATGGTGCCGCGCGCTTCGAACGTGCGATCGAGGTCGATCTTGCCGATCTCGCTGCGCAGGGTGGTCTGCGCGAGCTGAATGATCGCGAACTTGTAATCGGTGATGCCGTAGGAAGCCTTGGATGCGTCGAGGACCTGCAGATACAGGATGCCGTCAACGCCGACCTGCACGTTGTCCTTGGTGATGCAGACCTGTTCGGGGATGTCGACGGCCTGTTCCTTCAGGTTCAGGCGATAGGCAACGCGTTCGAGGAACGGCACGAGGATGTGAAACCCCGCATGCAGCGTGCGGCTGTACCGGCCGAGGCTTTCGACCACGTAGGCGGCCTGCTGTGGCACGACCTTGGCGGTCTTGCTGATGATGATGACTGCCAGCACCGCGATCACGAACACTACAAGCATCGGTTCCATGCACACGCCCCCCGGTTGATCAATCCCGTCCGTCCCGCCATCTGCTACCCGTTGTTCCTGACATGGAGCGTCAGGCCATCGATCTCCGCAATCAACGCCTCGCGCCCGGCGTCAATGGCCAGCTGGTCGACGTTCCGTGCAGTCCACGACGAGCCGCGATACTCGACCCGGCAGGTCTGGCCGGGCTCCAGGCGCGTGGGCACGACGACCCGGTCGCCGACGGTCAGCCGTTGTTCGACGTGACCGCTGCGCTCGCGCACGAGGTGGTAGAGCCGCCGGCGGAACGCGACCATGGTGCAGACCGACAGCACGGCAAACGCCAGCCACTGCAGCCATTGCGGCAGCGGGATGACGAATGTCACCAGGCCGACGACAGCCGCGGAGGCTCCCAGAAAGACGAGATAGAACTGCGCGTCGATGACCAGCAGCTCGACACCCAGCAGTCCGATTCCCAGTACCAACCACGCCCACCACGGCATATGTCATCCCCCGCTGCATGCATCGCCTTGCGGCACCCTTGGCATGGGTGCTCTTCAAGTCTGCGGATCTCTGTGCGACGAGCATAGCCGAAGACATCGACTGTCGTGCGTTGCACAAGCTCGCTGCCGGAGACCACCGGATGCCGGGCAACAGAACGAAGTTTCCCTCGCTGACAACGCTTGCATGAAGTCACTGACGGCCCCGTCGACTCGCACGATCACGAGCGTCCTTCCTGCAATGCAAAAACGGTCAGGCCACATGACGCAGTGCGACGCCGGCCCCGGTCCGGCCAGCGCTGCTATCATGGTCAGGCCAATGACGTTGTTGTTTTATGGCAATAGCCGTTCTTGCGGATTTACCCGCGGAAAAATAGTTGTTGACTTGTCAGGCCACAGTCAACAATCCTAGTGCCATGTGACCGCTACCATGCATGGTCGGTTCGACGAATAACGGTCCTGATTGATTACCAAGGGGGAAAGTCAGATGAGCAAATCGCATCCATTTCCATTGACGTGGCGCCGCAGCGCTGTCGCGGCGGCGACACTGCTGGCGTCGGTTACCAGCACAGTTACGGTCGCGCAGACCACCGAGACGCTGGAAGAGGTCGTCGTCACCGGCTTCCGCAGGAGCCTCGAGGAATCCACCACCGCAAAGCGCGATTCGGTGGGTTTTGTCGACACGATTTTCGCCGAGGACATCGGCAAGTTCCCTGACACGAATCTCGCTGAATCCTTCCAGCGCATCCCCGGCGTGCAGATCACCCGCGAAATCAGCGGCGAAGGCACGCTCGTCGCGATTCGCGGCCTGAACACGAACTTCACCAAGATCACGCTGAACGAGGCTCCGGTCGCCGTAGCATCCTCCTCGCAGGAAGGCTCCAGTGGTAACCGCGAAATCCCGCTGGACATGTTCCCGTCCGAACTGTTTTCGCAGCTGTCGGTGGCAAAGACGCCGACCGCGTCAATGGTCGAGGGTGGCGCTGCGGGTACCGTCAACATGCGCATGGCGCGGCCGTTCGACAACGAAGGCCAGCACCTCACCTATTCGATCCAGGGCATCGACAACAGCAACGCGGATAGCAACGGCGGGCGCGGAGCCCTGATCGCCAGCGGCACGTGGGGAAATTTCGGCGTGCTGGCCGGTGTGGTTGGAGTCAAGAACCGGGTTGCGACCGAAGGCTTCGAGACGGTCGGCTGGGCCAGCATGGGTCTGAGCGCAGCGCAGTGCGGCGCTGGGCAGCCGTGTAACACCACCGGCGGCAACGGCCCCGGCACTCCTGCGACAGTGCCCGACAACGCGAGCACGCGCGCAGCGGGACTTACGCCCGGTGCGACCATCGATCAGGCGTTCCTGCTGGCGAACAATCCGGGGCGCACGATTCAGCAGATCGACAACGCCGTCATCCCGCGACTCGGCCGGCCGATGTTCGAGGTGGGTGACAAGGATCGCTACAACGGCGCGCTGAGCCTGGAATACCGGCCCAGTGACGACCTGCATTTCTTCCTCGATTCGATGTACGGCAAGCAGGAGAACGACTTCGAGCGCGTCGACATCATGTGGGCCGTCCGTGCCGGCAGTCAGGGCGGCCGGATCATTCCGACGCAGCTGCAGGTGGATCGCGACAACTGCGCCAATGGCTGCGTGGTCACGAGCGGCGTGTTCCCCAACTCGCAATTCTTCCTGGAATTTCGTCCCTACGTCGAAGACACGGAATTCTGGGGTACCAACCCCGGCATGAACTGGCAGATCAACGACAAGTTGAATCTCGACGTGCAGGGCAACTACACCAGCAGTGACTACCGGCGCGAGTCGCCGACGGTCGCACTGATCACGGGCGCCACGACGGTGACGTACACCAACGATGGCGGCATCCCGCGAATGGAATCCAGTCTCGACATCAACAATCCGGCCAATTTCGGCTGGCTGGCCCTGGACCGCGGTGGTACGGACACGGGCCGTGTCAACGTGCCCGTCGAGGAGCGGCACACCGAGACCAAGGGTGGGCGGGCGGCTCTGACCTGGGGCGACGACCAGCTGAACCTGAAAGTGGGCGGCGCCTATGACCAGATCGCGCGTGACATCCGGCCGCTGGGCAACGATGCGATGTGGCAGGCAGCCACCTGCGGTGGCAATCCGCAGAACATTGCCCTGCAGCCGAACGGTCAGCCTCCGTGCCGTGGCGAGACCGCCGGACAGATCACTCCGGGAGTGAACGGCTACCCGGCCTACGCGGCGCCGTTCGCCGGCTCGCTCATTCCCAATGCGGCGGTGGCCAACTATCTGCGGCCGACGCAGCATGGGTTCGTCAGCGTCGACTGGGACTCCTTCGCTCGCGATTCGCAATTCGACGCCTTCCAGGCAGCTTCGCTCGAAGCAGGCGGCTTGCCGACCACGGCGACGTGGGGATCGATTGAAGAGGCGGTGACGGGAGCGTTCCTGCAACTCAATGGCGATGCTGAAGTCGGCGAGAACCGGTTCCGCTACAACGTCGGCGTGCGTTACGTGTCGACCGACCAGACGGTAACGTCGCGTATCACGACGCCGGATTCCGGTAACGCAGCGCGACCCGACGGTACGAAGGTTCCGGACGCCGCCAGCTATGTCGCGCTCGATCGCACCTACGACAATTGGCTGCCATCAGCGAACCTGGCCTGGAACCTGACCGACCACGCCATCGTGCGTGCCGGTCTGTCCCAGACGATGACCCGCGCGAATCCGACCGACATGCTCCTGGGCTTCTCGATCGGCAACGCTGACGTCTCGCAGGTCAACCTGGGTAATCCGGAGCTCGAGCCGTACCTGTCCGACAACATCGACCTCGGGTTCGAGTACTACACCGGTCAGGAAGGCTATTTTGGCGTGGCTGCGTTCCGCAAGGGCCTCTCGGGCTTCACGACGCGGCAGTCGAAGAACGTCACGTTCGGCGACCTCGCCCAGTTCGGCATCACGATGGACTCTCTCAGCCAGCAGCAGAAGGACGCAGTCAATGCTCGTGGCGGCGACAGTGCCTTCGTCGAGCTGCGTCAGACCGTGAATGCCAGCGGCCGACTGACGATCAATGGACTCGAATTCAACTGGGTACAGCCGCTCGACTTCCTGCTCGAACGGATTGGCCTGAATGGATTCGGCTTCACGGCCAACTACACCATCATCGACCAGAAGGGTGATGGTGCCGCGCCGGCAATCGCCATCGGTGTTCCGCCGGAGAGCTACAACGGCACGTTCTACTACGAAGCCCACGGCGCGAGTGTGCGCCTGGCGGTCACCCACGCTCAGGGTTCGCAGGCGTCTGGTCCCAACAGCAACCAGCAGGGTGTCGTAGGGGCCGAGCTGTTCGGCGACGACTTCACCCAGTGGGACTTCTCGTCCAGCTTCGACTTCTCGAAGTTGTTCGGCGTGTCCACGTGGGTTCCGCAGTTGACGGTCGATGTGATCAACCTCAACGACGAGAAGCGGCGCACGTACCAGCAGTTCTCGAACGCGACGTTCAACCAGTTCGAGTCGGGCCGGACGATCATGGTAGGTCTGCGCGGCAGGTTCTGATCAGCATCTGACGACGGACTGTCCTTGAACGAAGGGCGGCACATCCTCGCAGGGGTGCCGCCCTTCTCATGTCAGGGTCCGTTGTCTGATCCGGCCTGCTTTCCAGGCGCGCGTCGATTTCAGCCTTTCGGCGGGGGCGCTACCGAATCGCGCTTGATGAGCTGATGCGCCACGACGTGATCCACGACCACGCGGGCTTCCTTGTCCTTGCGGCGGATGCTTCGCAGCAGCAGCTCGATCGACGATTCGCCCATGGCGGAAATCGGCTGGCGAATCGTGGTGAGTTCAGGCCACACGGTGGTGGCGGTGGGTGTGTCGTCGAAGCCCACGACGGAAAGATCGCGAGGCACGTCCAGTGCGCGGCGATGTGCAACCGAGATCGCCGCTGCGGCCATGTCGTCGTTGCTGGCGAAGATGGCGGTGGGCGGCTTCTTGCGGGTCAGCAGTTTTTCGGTCGCTTCCAGCCCCGAGCGGTAGGTGAAATAGCCCTGATGAACCAGTCCCGGATCGATCGCAATGCCTGCATCCTGCATCGCGGCCTGAAAGCCTTCGAAGCGTCGGGCGCTGGCAGTCTGGTTCGGATGACCCTTGATGAAGGCGATACGCGTGTGTCCGAGCTCGATCAGGTAAGCCGTCATTTCCTGCGCGGCGCGGAAATCGTCGATGCGCACGCAGGACAGGTCGGCCTGGAAACGTCCCGAGGCGACGGCCACGACCGGAATGCCGGCTGCGACGAACTCGGAGGAAATGGCCCTGGATTCGCACAATGGCGGCGGCAGGATCACGCCGGCGACGCTGGCGGCGAGCTTGCGTGCCGCAGCCTTCTCGCCGGACGGAGTCACATTCGCCCACGTGTCGAGTACCAGCTGCGTGGCTGTGCGACTCGCGCCATCCAGCGCACCCACCAGCAATTCGGTCAGGTAGGCCGCGCTCGGATTGGTGTAGATCAGTCCGATGCGCGTACCCTGCGCGGCGGCCAGCGAACGGGCGGCCGCATTGGGCGTGTAGTTCAGCTCCTTGACGGCTCGCATGACCAGCTCGCGCGTGGCTTCACGCACGTTGCTGTTGCCGTTCATCACACGCGACACAGTCATCGGAGACACGCCGGCATGACGCGCCACCTCGTGAATGGTCACCGCATCGCCCTTGCGCCGGACCGTTTTTTCCACGTTCCCTCGTTCGTTGCCGCTGGTTTTCACGCTGGAATACGAATGGTTGTTATGGCAGCTATCGTAGCACTGTGTTCGCTGATGGATGCCGTCGCAGCAATCGTGTTACCGTTAACATTCAATGCACTGCGCCCCGCGGCGCGCGGGCGCGGATGAGAGGGGCGGGCGGCATGAGATCAGAAGTGACTGCGGTCCGAGGCTTGCTCGCCTGCCTGTCCTTGCTGGTGCTCCTTGGCGCTGCGAATTACGCCGTTGCGGAAGACGGCTACGACCTGTGGCTGCGCTATCGGCCGATCGAGGCCGCGTCGATGCAGCGATATGCAGGTGTCGCGACTGCGCTGGTTGCAGGTACTGCAAGTCCGACACTTGCGGTCACGCAGGCGGAATTGCAGCGTGGCCTGGGCGGTCTGCTGAACCGCCAGATCCCTGTCGAGGCAGCAGTTGCGCACGACGGCATCATCGTCTTCGGCACGCCCCAATCCTCGCCGGTCATCGCCGAACTGAAACTGGACCTGAGCTCGCTGGGCGATGAGGGCTATGCGATTCGCAGCATGAGCATCGCCGGACACAAGGCCACGGTGATCGCTGCGAACACCGATCATGGCGTGCTGTACGGCGCGTTCCACCTGCTGCGTCTGATCCAGACGCGCGCGCCCGTCGAGGCTCTGGCGATTTCCGAGCGGCCGCACGTACAGCATCGCGTGCTGAATCACTGGGACAATCTCGATCGCAGCGTGGAGCGTGGCTACGCCGGCGCTTCGCTCTGGGACTGGCACAAGCTGCCGGACTATCTCGATCCGCGCTACACGGATTACGCACGCGCCAACGCTTCGCTGGGCATCAACGGCACGGTGCTCAACAACGTCAATGCCAACGCGCTCAGCCTCACGCCGATGTACCTGGAAAAGACTGCGGCGCTGGCCAATGTGTTCCGACCGTACGGGATTCGGGTCTACCTGTCGGCGCGCTTCAGCGCACCGATCGAGATCGGCGGATTGAAGACCGCCGATCCGCTCGATTCCACGGTTGCGCGGTGGTGGCAGGCCAAGGCCGATGAGATCTACCGGATCATTCCCGACTTCGGCGGCTTCCTGGTCAAAGCCAACTCCGAAGGTCAGCCCGGTCCGCAGGACTATGGTCGCTCGCATGCGGAAGGCGCGAATCTGCTGGCGGATGCGCTCGCACCGCATGGCGGCATCGTGATCTGGCGCGCGTTCGTCTATTCGCACGAGCAGCCCGATGATCGCGCCAGGCAGGCATACACGGAGTTCGTGCCTCTCGACGGCAAGTTCCGCGACAACGTGCTGCTGCAGGTGAAGAACGGCCCCATCGATTTTCAGCCGCGCGAACCTTTCCATCCGCTGTTCGGCGCCATGCCGAAGACCCCGCTGATGATGGAATTCCAGATCACCAAGGAATATCTCGGCTTCGCAACCCATCTCGTGTACCTCGCGCCGCTGTACGAGGAAACGCTCGCTTCCGATACCTGGCGCAAGGGCCAAGGGTCCACGGTCGCGCGCGTGATCGACGGCACGCTGCATGGATACGCGCAGACGGGTATGGCCGGAGTCGCCAACATCGGTACCGATCGCAACTGGACCGGTTCTCAGTTCGACCAGGCCAACTGGTACGCCTTCGGTCGCTTCGCCTGGAATCCGTCGCTGACATCGGCGCACATCGCCGAAGAATGGGTGCGCATGACGTTCAACAACGATCCGGCGTTCGTGCAACCGACCGTGGCGATGATGATGAAATCCCGCGAGGCCGCAGTGAACTACATGACGCCGCTCGGGCTGCATCACCAGATGGGACGCGGTCACCACTACGGACCGGGTCCGTGGGTGGCTGGCGGTCCGCGCGCCGACTGGACGTCGGTCTACTACCATCGTGCCGACGCGAATGGCATCGGTTTCGATCGTACTGAAACGGGCAGCAACGCCGTTGCCCAGTACGCGCCGCCCGTCGCGCGCGAGTTCGGCGATCTGCAGCGCTGCCCCGACATCTTCCTGCTGTGGTTCCACCACGTGCCGTGGGACCATCGAACGAAATCCGGCCGGACGCTGTGGGATGATCTCGTGGTTCATTACACGCAGGGTGTGCAGACTGTGGCTGACATGCGCACGACGTGGACGAGCCTGGCGCCGTACGTCGACGCCGAACGCCACGCACAGGTGGCCAGCTTCCTGGCGATCCAGCAGAAGGAAGCGCAATGGTGGCGCGACGCGAGCATTGCCTATTTCCAGACGTTCTCGCAGCGACCATTGCCTGCAGGCTTTGCACCGCCCGAGCATCCGCTCGACTACTACAAATCGCTGGCGTTTCCTTTCGCGCCAGGTCAGGGGCATTGAGTGCTGAAACAAGTCGCTGTCCGATGGATCGTGTGCGCTGCCGTCCTGATGGACGCGACGCTGCTGGCGTTGCCGTCACATGCGGCTGCGCCACTGCTGAACGCACTGTTCCAGGATCACGCCGTACTGCAGCGTGACCGACCCGTTCCCGTGTGGGGATCGGCGGCGCCGGGTGCGACAGTCACGCTGACATTCGCCGATCACACGGTTACGGTGCAGTCCGATCAGTCGGGCCAGTGGACCGCGATATTGCCCGCGATGCCTGCCGGCGGACCCTACGTCCTCAACGCGCGCTCGGATTCTGGCCTGACGCAGACCGCCAGCGACATCCTCGTCGGCGATGTCTACCTCTGTTCGGGACAGTCGAACATGGGCATGCAGGTCAGCCGCGCCGCCAATTCGTACAACGAGATCGCCGGCGCCGCCAACGATTCCATTCGCCACATGAACATCGGCCTCGCCATCCACAATGCTCCGCAGCGGGAATTCGCTGCCCCAGTGCGCTGGCAGCCGACCACTTCCGAAACCGTCGGCGAATTTTCGGCGACCTGCTTCTACTTTGCGCGCGAGCTGCAGAAGACCGTGCACGTGCCGCTGGGTCTCATCAACTCCTCGTGGGGTGGCTCGAAGATCGAAGCCTGGATGACCGATGCAGCATTGCGCGCTTCCGGCAGCGATCTGCAGAAACTCGATGTGCTCAAGCTCTACACGACGGACCCGAACGCCGGCGGTGCGCGCTGGGGTGCAATGTGGGAGTCGTGGTGGCACAACCAGCCGCAGACCCGCGGCATGAAGGACCCGTGGAGCACCGCTGCAGCAGGACCGGCATGGCAGCAGGCCCCCCTGGAACTCGGGCCGTGGGAGAAATGGGGTGTGCCGGCACTCGAGAGCTACGACGGCATGATGTGGTATCGCACCACCGTTTCGCTGACGGCGCAGCAGGCGAAGCAGCGTGCGCAGCTCGCCATCGGCCAGGTCGATGAAGTCGACCAGACCTGGGTCAATGGCAAGCCGATCGGCAACACCGCAGGGTTCGGTGGCGATCCGCACGCAGACGGTCTGCTCGAAGCCAATCGTCAGCGCATGGGTCCGGCGCGGGTCTATTACCTGCCGAGCGGTACGTTGAAGGCCGGTGAGAACGTGATCGTCGTAAACGTGCTGGACACCTGGGGCTTCGGCGGGCTCTATGGACCCGCGGAGCATCGCGCTCTGCTGCTCGCTGACGGCACGACCATTCCCCTCAATAGCCAGTGGCGCTATCAGCTGCCGCCCGCGGGAATGGAGCCGGTGCCGCGCGCACCGTGGGAAGCCGTCGCGGGTCTCACGACGATTCGCAACGCGATGATTGCGCCGCTCGGTTCCTATGGCATTCGCGGCGTCGTCTGGTACCAGGGCGAATCGAATACCGACCAGGCGGATCGCTACCAGGCGTTGCTGCGGGGATTCATGGCGGACTGGCGCAAACAGTTCGGTGCGCAGACGCCATTCCTGGTCGTGCAGCTTGCGAACTACGGACCGGTTGCCACGGCGCCGACTGAAAGCGGCTGGGCCAGTCTGCGCGACGCACAACGACGTGCTGTCGCCGCCGATGGCAATGCAGGCATCGCCGTTGCCATCGACATCGGCGATCGCTTCGACATTCATCCGGGGCAGAAGCAGGAGCTGGGTCGACGCCTGGCGCGCGCAGCACGCCATGTCGTTTATGGCGAAGCGGTAGCGCCGAGCGGGCCGGCGGCGGCGAACGCGCGGTGGGAAGCGCAGAAGGTCGTCGTCAGCTTTGCCGACGTGACTGAGCACCTCGTAACTTACAGCGCAACCGAC
>Ga0126377_10001499_pt1 | contig 15392 bp, 10 predicted proteins | sample PanSoiMetPlot_22_FD_92647 | JGI IMG/M metagenome (GOLD analysis project Ga0126377, IMG submission 92647) | Tropical forest soil microbial communities from Panama - MetaG Plot_22 | ecosystem: Environmental > Terrestrial > Soil > Tropical forest > Bulk soil | place: Panama | collected 2016-02-17
ATGAGCGCGAACAGCATCACCATCAGGGGCAGATAGAACGCGGGCAGAACCACCGCATAGACAATAGGAAACGCTGAGAACAGCAGCGTTCCGCCGAGGACGAGCCAGGTCTCGTTGGCGTCCCACACCGGCCCGATGGAATTCATCATGGTGTCGCGCTCTTTATCGCCGGGCGCCAAGGGAAAGAGGATGCCGATGCCGAGATCGAAGCCGTCCATCACGACGTACATGAAGACGCTGAAGGCGACGATGAGCGCGAAGATGAGCGGCAGCGTCGTCATGGCCCGCGCTCCACGGTTGCCGCGTCGACGCCGGGCCGAACGGCCAGCGGCGCGTGATAGGGTTCCGCAACGCTCGGACCCGCGAGCACCGTTCGCGCCGCGTAATAGAAGAACGCGCCGAGCAGGAGCAGATAGACGAGCACGAACAGCGCAAGCGAGCTCGCGACTGCGCCCGCTGCAACCGGAGCCGCTGCGTCCGCGGTGCGCAAGACGCCATAGACGATCCAGGGCTGACGGCCTGCTTCGGTCACCGTCCAGCCGGAGAGGATGGCAATGAAGCCGAGCGGACTCGAGAACGCGCAAATCAAATGGAACCAGCTCGTGTCGTACAGCCTGCCGCGCCAGCGCAGCGCCAGCCCGATGAGCGCGATCAGAATCAGCACGAGCCCGATCCCGACCATCGCGCGGAAAGCAAAGAACACCAGCGGGACATAAGGCCGCTCGTTTGGCGGCACCGATTTCAGCCCGCGGACTTCGCCGTTGAAGTCGTGCGTCAGGATGAAGCTTCCGAGCCGCGGTACTTCGAGCGCGTAATCATTGCGCTCGCGCGCCATATTCGGCCAGGCGAACAGGATCAGCGGCGCACCGCGCTGCGTCTCCCAATGGGCCTCCATTGCCGCGACCTTGATCGGCTGATGCTCGAACGAGTTCAGGCCGTGCTGATCGCCGAGCAAGAGCTGCGCGGGCGCCAGGACCACCGCCATCCACATCGCGAGCGAAAATCCCGCGCGGGCGAATTCAAGGTGCTCGCGGCGCCACAGATACCAGCCCATGACGCCGGCAACGACGAACGCCGCGGTGAGATAGGACGCCGCCAGCATGTGCGCGAGGCGATAGGGAAAGGACGGCGTGAAGATGGCCGCCCAAAAAGACGCGATCTCGAAGGTTCCCCCGTTCACGACGAATCCGGCGGGCGTCTGCATCCAACTGTTCGCGGCAAGAATCCAGAACGCGCTGATGACGGCGCCGAGCGCCACCATCAGGCAGGCGGTGAAATGGACGGCGGGGCGAACCCGGTTCATGCCGAACAGCATGATGCCGATGAAGCCGGCTTCGAGAAAAAACGCGCTCAAGACTTCGTAGCTAAAGAAGGGCCCGATCACATTGGCAGTGCGCTCGGCGAACCCGCTCCAATTGGTGCCGATCTCGTAGGAGAGCACCACGCCGGTGACCACGCCCATAGCGAAGCCGAGCGCGAAAAGATGAATCCAGAAGCGCATCAGATCGCGATAGACGCTCCGGCGCGTTCTCAGCCAGAGGATGTTCAGGAGAACGATGAATCCGGAAATGCCGATGGTGTAGGCCGGCCACAGGATGTGATAACCGATGGTCCAGGCAAATTGCAGCCGCGATAGGAAGAGCGCGTTCAAAAACGAGACTCCGCGAGCTGACCCCCGCCCGGTCGGCTTCGCGGGACACTATCAGAAGCGATCGCGAGCAGCCGCATCGCACCTTAAAAAAAGATAATATGACGCTGCAATAAAAACGACATCGAGCATCCGGAGCATGGCAACAGCGGACTCGCGCTTCGCGCGGGGCCTGCGCCGAGCCTTCTCAATTAAAAACGATAACCCTTCCCTGCTTCGGAGATCCCACAAAATGCCCAGAAAATTGCTACAGCCACTTCTGTGTGGCGTCGCTGTGCTTGCCGCCGCCACCGCCGCATTCGCGGCAATTTCGCCGTTCAAAAGCACACCAGGCGAGACCAATGTCGCCGTATTCGGCGATGCCCCCTATGGGACAACACCGACGGACCACGCCGAGTTCGACGCGAGCCCGGCCTTCATCAACTCGATCAACGCGGATCCGACCGTCTCTCTTGTGATCCATGTCGGCGACATCCACTCGGGCAAGCAGTACTGCACCAAGGATTATGACCAGTCGATCTACGAGCTGTGGAAGCAATTCGCGAGCGCGCTGATCTACACCCCGGGCGACAACGAATGGACCGACTGCCACAAATTCGGCGAAGGCGGCGGAACCTATAATAAGGTGACGACGCAGATCGATTACGTGCTCGACGCGTTCGGAAATCCGGTCGACTATCAAAAGGGCGATCCGATCGCCAACCTCGCTCTCGTCCGTTCGATTTTTTTCGCCAACCCCGGTCACGCTCTCGCCGACAATAAGGCGGTGCTGTCGCAGGCCCAGGTCGTCGATGCCGACAGCCCCAGCGATGCAAAGTACGTCGAGAACGTGATGTGGGAGCAGTCGCAAGTGCTGTTCGTGACGGTGAATGTCCCGGGCGGCTCGAACAACGACAAGGACATCTGGTACGGCACGCCGACCGAGAGCGCCGCGCAGACAACGGAGAGAAACGAGCGGACGGCGGCCGACATCCACTGGCTCGACGCAGCTTTCGCGCGCGCCAAGGCCGACGGAATGAAAGCGGTCGTGATCGTGAATCAGGCCGATATGTGGGACCTAGACGGTAAGGCGTCATCGCATCTCACGGGCTTCGACGACATCATCAAAGACATCGCGACGAACGTCGACAGTTTCGGCAAGCCGGTGCTGATGTTCAACGGTGATTCGCATCTCTACAGATCCGACAACCCGCTGATGCAGAAGTCGGCGGCCAATGATTGCACTGCGGAACCGTTATCGGGTCAGCCCTTGGCCGCTTGCGCGGAGGATGATTGGGCGCACCATCCGGCCATCCAGGGTTTTCTCAGCGGTCTCAATCTGAGCAAGTTCCATCGCGTCGTCGTGCATGGCAGCACCTTCCCGCTGGAGTGGCTCAAACTCGATGTCAATCCGCGCGCAAACGCTGCGGCGAGCCTCAACGCCATCGGTCCGTTCAGCTGGGCGCGAGAGACTCAGTAACAGAAGCCGGAAATAAGAAGTCAGAACGTTGAGGGGGGCTTGAGTCGGCAGCGGCTCAGCCCCCCTCGCACATCAGCTGCCCATGGCGATGATGTGCCAGTCCGAGCCGGGGTTGACGAAGGCCGCGCCCGAGAGCAGCGCGGCGCCGCTCATCAGCCAGACCGCCAGCGTTCCGTCGGCGTGCTGCCAGATAAGGTCGGCGTAGCCGTCGGCGTTGAGATCGCCCGCGCCGGCAACGCGCCACGACGATCCGGGATTGAACGCGGCGACGGCGCCCGCGCGCAGCGTGGTGCCGTCCATGAACCAGATCACCGGCGTGCCGTCGTCGTTTTGCCAGACGATGTCCGACTTGCCGTCGGCATCGAAATCGGCCGCAGTCTTGACGTGCCACGCGGTGCCCGGACTCGGGCTCAGACCCGTGCCGGTGACGAAGCTCGTGCCGTCCATCCGCCAGATCGCCGCGGTGCCGTCGCTGTGCTGCCAGAGAATGTCCGACTTGCCGTCGCCGTTGAAATCCGCTGCGGCAATGACGTGCCACGATGGACCGGGATTGGAAAGCGCCGCGCCGGAAAGCAAATTCGTGCCGTTCATCAGCCAGATCGCCGGCGTGCCGTCGGTGTTCTGCCAGAGGATGTCGGCGTAGCCGTCGGCGTTGAAATCGCCGGCCGCCACCGCGTGCCAGGCGCTGCCGGGATCGATCGGCGGATTGCCGCCGGAGAGCAGCGTCATGCCGTCCATGAACCACAAGGCGATGAGGCCGCTGTCGTTCTGCCAAAGGATGTCGGCGCGGCCGTCGCCGTCAAAGTCCGCCGCAGCCTTGGCGTGCCATTGCGGGCCGGGATTGGGGCCGACGCTGCTGCTGCTCAGCACCGCGGTGCCGTTCATTAAAGTGATCGCGGCGCGGCCATCGGTGTTCTGCGTGAGGAGATCCGCGTCGTAGTCGGCGTTGAAGTCGGCGCGCGCGGCTTTGGCGGCGAGCAGCACCGACTGATCGTCGAACAGCGCCTTCTCGATGCCGTAAAGCGTGTCGCTGCCATCCGGACCGAAGACGGTCACCGCGGTTTTGCTGTAGGCAAGCGCGTAGGAGGAGCGGATGCCGGCGAAAGCTGCGGTGTCGATGCCGTCGCCGCCGGTGAGCGTGTCGTCACCGCCGCCGCCGACGATGAGATCACGCGCCGCCGAACCGGACAGAACGTCGCCCGCGGCACCGCCCGAGACGAGCGCGTCCCACGGGCTCGCGGCGAATGGATGCGAGGTGTCGAGCGGCGGCAGATCGGAAAGGAAGTCGTTGCCGTTTTTCGCATTGGGGCCGGAGGCGATCTGCGCCTCGGTCAAGCCGTAGATATGGTTCGAGTCGATCTCGGCGATGAGGGACGAGTGATTGAACACGCCTCGCGCCGAAGCGGCGGTCGACTGGTTGACGATGGTGTTGCCCAAGACGAGCAGCGCGGAGCCTAAGTAGGGCGCGGACTCGGCGGCGTAGCTGATGATCGTGGTGTTGAGCGAGCTCGGACCCTGCTGGATGATGTTGTTCTGGATCGTGGCATTGCCGCCATTGGGCAGATCGATGCTGTAGCTCGCGGTGCTGTTCAAGTCGAAGATGCGGCTGTTCACCACGATGGTGGCATCGGCGCGGCTCTTCAGCTCGTGGCCGACATTGGCTTCGTGCAGATAGCTGTTGGTGATCTTAAGCGAGGCGATGCGGTTGACGTAGATATTGTGGGTGAAGCCGTCGCCGGCGCCGTTGCGGGCGAACTCGCTCGCATCGATGGTGATGGTGCCGCCGGCGACGACGTTGCCGAGCAGGCCCTCCTGATTGTCGTGGAACCAGCAATTGGTGATGGTGAGGTTGCCGCCCTGGTAGCGGACGCCGGCGCCGTTGCCATCGGTGACGGCAGCGCCGGAAAATTCAAGATGATCGAGCGTCACGTCGGTATTGGTGACGAGGAATGCCTTGCCATTGGGGATCAGTTTATCGGCGACGAAATGCACCATGCCGCCGACGCCGATGATCTTGATCCTGGTACTGATGGTCGCGAAGTCGTCGAGGTAGGTGCCGGCTGCAACGTAAATCCTGTCGCCGTTGTGCGAGGCGGCGACCGCCGCCGACACCGAGGCGAATTGCTGTCCCGGACCAACCGTCAGAATGGCCATGATAGGCGCAGCATAGCGTTCGGCGGAGACGATAGCCGATGAGTTTGTCAATTCTCGTTACGCGCGCTTCAACGCGGCCGCGGAAATTTGCGGCAATTGCGCGGGCTACGATGCTGTAATGAGAGCGTCGCAAAACTGTCATATGCGCAAGAGAGGGTGCGACCGGATAACTCGTCGATCAGCCAGCGGAGCTGCGCTATCAAAAGCGCAACTTCAGAGGAGGTATGTTTGAGAGTTCAACCGGCCGCGGGAGGCGCCGTCCGCGCGTTGGCAGCGCTGCTGCTTACGTTTGCGGCGAGCGCGGCCCTTGCGCCCGGGGCGACGGCAGCGCCTGCGGCGAGCCCGCTGAACGCGCGGCTGCAGGAAGGCGCTTGCCTGAACAGCAATGCGCGGGTGTCGCTCGAGCTCTTGATCGAGAGCTGCTCAACGCTGATCGCTGCGGGCAATCTCAGCGGGGACGCGCTGGCCACGGCGTATTTCAACCGCGGCGCGGCGTATCGCGCCTCGGGCGACAATGAGCACGCGATCGCGGACTACGGCGAGGCGATCAAGCTCAAGCCGAATTTCGCCGCCGCGTTCGGCAATCGCGCCAACGTGTATCAGGATTTGGAGCAGTTCGACCGCGCGATCGACGATTACGACGAGTCGCTCCGGCTCAATCCCGGCGATGCGCGGCAGTTCTACAACCGCGCCAATGCCTATCGCGCCAAGGAGATGATCGACCGCGCCATCCAGGACTACAACGAGGCGGTCCGGCTCGATCCGAATTTTGCCGACGCCTACGACAATCGCGGCATCATGTACGTCGCCAAAGGCGACTACGACCGGGCGATCCGCGACTACGATCAGGCGATCAAGCTCAGGCCGGATTTCGCGGATGCCTTCGGCAATCGCGGCTTCGCCTATACCAGCAAGGGCGATTTCGACCGCGCCATCTTGGACTACGACTACGCGCTCAAGCTCAATCCCGACGACGCCATCGTCTACAACAATCGCGGCTTCGCCTATAGCGCCAAGGGCGATCTCGATCAGGCGATCGAGGACTACAACCAGGCGGTCTGGCACAATTCGAGCTACGCGGATGCTTTCGCCAATCGCGGCTTCGCCTACAGCGCCAAGGGCGATTTCGACCGCGCGATCATCGATTACGACGAGGCCATCCGACTGAACCCGACCGACGCGACGGTGTTCCAGAACCGCGGCATCGCTTACGACAACAAGGGCCAGCAGGAGCGCGCGATCAAGGACTACGATCAGGCGATCAAGCTGGATCCGAGCGATCCCGAGCCGCTGTTGAATCGCTGCTGGGCGCGCGCGACCTGGGGGCAGCAGGTTGAGATGGCGCTTGCCGACTGCAACGAATCGCTGCGCTTGCGGCCGAACGATGCGGGCGCGCTCAGTTCGCGCTGCTTCGTGAAGATAAGGCTGCACGATCTGGACGGCGCGCTTCTAGATTGCGACGCGTCGCTGAAAATCGAGCCGCAGGACGCTTATGCGCTGTTCGAGCGAGGAGTGGCGCGGCTGCTCATGGGCGATCAGGGCGGCGGCGAGCTGGACATCGCGGGCTCGCGACGAGTCGATCCCGAGGTGGAGCGCGAGTTCAAGGGCTACGGCGTGGTGCTGGAGACCGCCCCGTCAAATTGAATTCAGGCGGCTTTCCCAGGCAAAGGCGGTGGCGACGATCTCCTCGAGATTGTCGTGGCGCGGACGCCAGCCAAAGGCGGAAGCAAGCCGCGCGGAATCGGCGATCAACTCGGCGGGATCGCCCACGCGCCGCGGGAGCTTCTTGGTGGGAACATCACGGCGCGCGACTTTGGCGACGGTGTCGACGACTTCGCGCACCGTGAAGCCGCGGCCATAGCCGCAGTTCAGCACCCGCGAATCGCCGTCCTCCTCGAGATAATCGAGCGCAAGCGAATGCACCGCGACAAGATCGCTGACGTGAATGTAGTCGCGCACGCCGGTGCCGTCACGGGTGGGGAAATCGCTGCCGAAGATGTCGAGCGCGGGAATGCGGCCGAGCGCGGCTTGGCAGGCGCGCTTGATCAAATGCGTGGCGGAGCGGGTCGACTGACCGGTGCGGCCGAGCGGATCGCCGCCGGCGACATTGAAATAGCGCAGGCAAACATAGCGGAAGTCGTGCACGCGCGCGGTGTCTTCCAGCATCCACTCGATCATCAGCTTGGAGCGGCCGTAGGGATTGATCGGAACGGTCGGCGCTTCTTCGTTCACCGGGTTGCGTTCCGGCGCGCCGTAGACCGCGGCGGTGGACGAGAAGATGAAGTGCTTGACGCCTTCCTTGATGCAGCTGTCGATCAGGCTCCGCGTGGTCAGCGTGTTGTTGGCGTAATAGGCGAGCGGCTCCTGGACCGATTCGGGCACCACGACGGAGCCGGCGAAGTGGATCACCGCGCTGACGCCATAGCGGCGCAACAAACTGCGAACCAGCACTTGATCGTCGGCGTCGCCTTCGTAGAAGCGAACGGCGCTCGCAACCAGATCGCGTGTGCCGGTAGAGAGATTGTCCAGCACGATGACGTCGCGGCCGCGCTCGAGAGCGGCGTAGACCATGTGGCTGCCGATGTAGCCCGCTCCTCCGGTGATGAGAACGCTCATCGGGCGAGCCGCCGTTCGCGGGGTGAGGTACGCGAGTGTGCGCCTGAGCTGTTCATGGATTTACGCGAACCGTACGGCGAGAGGGACGCTAAGGGCCCGGTGAGGGGGGAACTACCGAGCCCATCGCGTATGGCGTCAGGGAGTCTTGCGCAGTGCGCCACGCAACAAGGGGTAGCGGCGTCGTGTGACGGTGATGTATCGGTTGAGGGAATTTTTTGTTGCGATGCGGCGGGGTTAAACCGTTTGCGCGGGAGAGGCGGCCGCGGGAGCGCGACCCGCATCTGTTTCGCTCGACTCGAGCGTGATGTGCGAGCGAATTTCGCTGCCGGCGAGTCCGATGGCCATGGGACAGCGGACGTCAGGAAGCACCGCGACGTCGAAGGTTTCCTTGATGCGGCCGTCGAGACGCAGCCAGTGGACGATATCTCCGCTGTCCATATCGATGATGTGCAGGCCGCAGCGGGGTTCGGCGTCGCGCTTCTTGAGCTCGTGGTCGAGCTCAAGACCGCTGAAGGCGCCGTCGCGCGGCAGCGACAGGCCGACGACGGCGAATTTCGACGTGAAGGCCAGCCCGCGCAGGAAGCCGGGACAGAAGGTGAGGTTTTCTCGTCTGCCCGTGGCGCGATCAATTTTCACGAGATAACCGCGCCCCGAGTCGAGGGCGAAGAGCTCGTCGTCGACGATGCGCGGCGAATGCGGCATGGAGAGCTGATCGGTGAGCACTTCGTTCGTGGTCACGTCGATGACGCAGCCACCTTCGGCACGCCGATCGCGCCAGCCGGTGACGATATCGCTGCGGCAGATCGCGGTGACGTAGCGCGGCGCGCCGTTCTCCATGGCGAGACCGTTCAAGTGGCAGCGATCCTCGGCGGCGAGCTTGGAAATGAAGGGCGGCCGCCACAGCGGCTTGAAGCTGTGCGTGACGCTGAAGGTGGCGAGGCAGGAATAGAGCGTGTTGACGAACACCGGCGCGCCGTTCTTGAGCAGGCCGATCTCATGGATGTCGAGGTCGCCGGTGACTTGCGCGTTGCGCGGGACGTAAGCGCGGTCAAAACCGCTCTTGGTGAGCTGGCGCGGCTTCAGCACATTCTCCAAGCGCCAGATCTGCACCAGCGAAGCGACAAAGATACGCTGCGACGTCGCGGCGAGGCCCATGGCGCGGCGGAAATGCCGCTGATAGACGGACAATGTGCGCTCGCGCCTGACGCCGATAAGGAAGAGCTGGCCAGTCTGATACGAAGTGAACGCCAAGCTGCAGTTCTGCACGCTCAGCCAACCGGCGAAGCCGCGCGAGCAGCTGACGCGGGTTTCGCGCGAATCGGGCGCGGGTGGGTCGCTCGAGGACTCGTCAAGCGGCGCCAGCTCATCGGGTTGAGCCTGAGCGGGCGCTAGCGTTGCCTCTTTGTCGGCGTCATGTTCCACGATGGACGACCTTAAGGACGAAGTTCGAGCTTAGCGCGGCGGCGGCTCTTCGACGACTCAGTTTCCCGTCGCGATGAGGTGCCAAGTCGTGCCGGGATTGACATAGGCCGTGCCCGACAAGAGAGCAGCGCCGTTCATCAGCCAGATCGCGGGGGTGCCGTCAGTGTTCTGCCAATAGATGTCGGACTTGCCGTCGCCGTTGAAATCCGCGGCGCCCATGACATGCCAGGCGCTGCCGGGATTGGTGCCAGCGGCCATCGCGCCGCTGCCTAGATTCAATCCGTTCATGAACCAGATGACCGGCGTGCCGTCGTTGTTCTGCCAGAGGATGTCGGCTTTGCCGTCGCCATCGAAGTCCCCGGCGCACTTGATGTGCCAATTCGAGCCGACGTCGGGGCCCACAACAGCGCCGCCAGTGAAGGTGCCGCCGTCGAGCATCCAGATCGCGGCGCGACCGTTGTCGTTCTGCCACAAGATGTCGGACTTGCCGTCGCCGTTGAAGTCGCCGCTGCCGATGACATGCCAAGCCGTGCCTGGATTGGGGAAGGAGGCGCCGGCGATGATGTTGGTGCCGTTCATCAGCCAGACCGCGGGCGTGCCGTCGGTGTTCTGCCAGAGGATGTCGGCGTGGCCGTCGGCATTGAAATCGCCGGTGTCGATCACATGCCACGTCGAGCCCGGATTGAACCCGGCGACTCCGCCACCGGTGAAATTGAGCCCATTGGTGAACCAGATGACCGGTGTGCCGTCGGCGGCGCTCTGCCACAAGAGGTCGGAATGGCCGTCGCCGTCAAAATCACCGGCACTCTTGATCTGCCAATTGGTACCGGGATTGGGACCGATGGCGCCGCCATTGGTCAGCGTTGTGCCATCCATCAGCCAAGCGACGACCTGTCCGTTGTCGTTCCGCCAGAGGAGATCGGATTTCGCGTTGCCGTCGAAGTCGAGCTTGAGGTGAGGAAGCCCCATGACCAGGATGTTCGATCCCGGCGCAGTCTCGACAAGGTTGAATTTTCCGTTGTCGATGACGATGCGCTGATCGGCGACGGAATTGCCGTCGCTGTCGATCTGGATGACCGTCGTGTTGCCGACGAAATCGTAGCGCACCTGACCGGCGACGCCGCTGAACGCGCCTTTGCCGATGAAGTGAAGGCCAGGGATGACGTTGCTGAGATCAATATTGTCGGCGGCCTCGAAATCCTGGATGTGATCGCCCGCGGCGGACAACTCAGTGAGATCGTTGAATTCGAAGGAGTCGTGGCCGGCTCCGCCGATCAAAATGTCGTCGCCCTGACTGCCGATCAGGAGATCGTCGCCCGCGCCGCCGTCGAGTATATCGTTGCCGTAGCCGCCGCCGAGCGTATCGTTGCCGTCATCGCCAAAGAGCGTATTCGGCGCGGTGTCGTACCCGCCACCCGCGAGCGCATCGTCGCCGGCTCCGCCATGCAGGACATCGGAGCCATCGCCGCCGTCCATGATGTCGTCGTCATCGCCGCCGTAGAGAGTGTCGTCGCCCAAGCCGCCGTCGAGAAAATCAAATCCCGAGTAGCCGCGAATGATGTCGTTGCCGCCTTCGCCGTAGAGGACATCATCGCCGAGGCCGCCATTCAGCGAGTCGTTGCCGTCGCCGGCATAGATGATGTCGTTGTCGGCATTGCCGTTGATCGTGTCGTTGCCGGCATAGCCGTAAATTGTATCGTCGCCGGCGAGGCCGTTGATCGTGTCAGCGACGGCAGTGCCGTGGATAAGATCGCCGTTGCCGGTTCCGTTGATCGTCGCCATGCGACGGACCGCCCCCTGATGCTCTCTCGCGCCGCTTGAAGGACGTTGAGAGCGCGGGGACCTTAGGCAGCCGGTGTAACACTTATGTGTCGATTTGATTGAGAAAAGACAACACGCTGCACCGTGTGCAAGCTGTCGCCGTTTTGTAATAAATATGTTTCGCTGCGCCGCTAGCCGTGGCTGAGAAACGTTGCGAGCACGCGATCGAGACGATCCAATCCCTCGACAAGGATGGCTTCTTCGATGGTGAGCGGCGGCAGCAGCAGCAGCACATCATCGCGCGTGCGCGCAGGCTCGACGATGACACCTTGTTCCATGGCCCATGCGGAAACAACAGAAGCAGAGCCTGGCCGGCCGAGCTCCAATCCCCAGAGCATCCCGCAGCCGCGCGCACGAACTCGACGCTGCGGAAAACGCGCCACCAGGCCGAGCAACCTGTCCGCCAGAATCTCGCTGCTAAGCGTGAATTGCCAGGACGGAGGACAGCACTCGGCGAGCAGTTCGGTGGCGGCTACAAAAGCAAGGCTGTCGCCTTGGAAGCCGCCGGCCTGTTCGCCCGGCCGCCATTGATCGAGCTCAGGGCGGAGCAGCAGCATCGACATCGGCAGCCCCCCGGCGATGGCGTTGGACACCAGCACCATATCGGGATGAATTCCCGCGCGCTCGAAACTGAAGTAGGGGCCGAGCCGACCACCACTCGTCATGGTTTCGTCGACGATCAAGAGAAAACCGAATTCGCGGCTGAGCTGCTCGAGCGCTTGCAGCCATTTGTCGGAGGCAACATGGACGCCGCCATGGACCTGCACCGTTTCCACAATGGCGGCGGCCGGAAGGTCGAGCCCGCTCGCCGAATCCTCGAGATAGCGGCGGAAATAGCCGATGGTATCCATGCTTTCGCCGAAGTAGCCGCAGAACGGCATGAACGCGGTGTTGCCGCGGCGAGCCGTTTCGGAGCGAGTCGGCGGCTTCCCGGTCACGGCCAAGGATCCTTCGGTCATGCCATGGCTGGAATTGGTGAAGGCGACGATGTTGGTGCGGTTCTTGTGACGGCGGGCGAGGCGCAACGCGACTTCGGCCGCCGTTCCGCTCGCCGGATCGGTGAACAACATCTTGTAGTCGAAATTGCGCGGCTGAAGGATCTTTTGCACGAACTGCTCGACGAAGCGACGTTTGGCCGAACTTGTGCGGTCGCAGGTTTGGATGATCCGTCCGTCGTTCAGATATTTGACGAGCCCATCACGAACTGCGGGATTGTTGTGGCCGTAGCTTAAGCTGCCGCCGGCAGCATGAAAGTCGATGTAGCGATTGCCGTTTTCGTCGAACAGTTCCGCGCCAAGCGCCTTATCGAATACGACCGGCGCAGTTCGCACGTAGCTCTGCGCCACCGATTCGAATCGCTCGAGGATGTTCATCCGGAACTCTGTCGAATCCTTGAATGAGTTGTGACATGACGCCGAACTCGCAGATAACCGACGCGACGCAACGGCTAAAGTTGCGAACTACGGCGAGCATGCCGGGCTTATTTGCAATTTCTGCGACGAACCCGTGTAGAAACGATGACAAATGACGAATTGGTGCAAAGTCCACGCCGAACCGCTATGTGAGCCGAGCAATTTCACCGATGCGCGTCCATGACTTTGCCCCGCCGGACGCTTCTGCACGTGTTCCCGAGCTTCGAAATCGGCGGGGCGCAGCTGCGATTCGTTCAGCTCGCCAACCACTTCGGCCGCTGCTACCGGCATGTCATCGTGGCGATGGACGGATTGACTGCGGCTAAGGAGCGGCTTTCGCCCGATGTTGAGGCGATACTCTTGCCGTTCCCGGCCGGACAAACGGTGCTCAAGATTCGCAGCATGCTGCGCGAAGTGCGGCCCGATCTGCTGATAACTTCGAATTGGGGCACAATCGATTGGGCGATCGCCAATCTGTCTCAACGGGTTGCGCACGTTCATCTGGAAGACGGGTTCGGGCGGGAAGAAGCGCAGCAGCAATTTAAGCGTCGCATTTGGACGCGCCGCCTAGTGCTGCGCAACTCGACTGTCGTAGTTCCGTCGCGCGGCTTGTTCAGGATAGCGAGCGAGATTTGGAAGCTTCCGAGCGGCGCTCTGATGCACATCGAGAACGGGGTGAACTGCACGCGTTTCTCGAACAATGCCGATGCTGCACTGGCTGCCAAGTACGGCGTCCGGCCCGAAATCCCGGTGATCGGCACGATCGGCGCTTTGCGCGCGGAAAAGAATCAGCGGCGGCTTTTGGAGGCGTTCGCTCTCGTCGTGAGATCGCGCCCGGCCCAATTGCTCATCGTCGGCGACGGCCCGGAACGGGCGAGCTTGCAACATGCCGCTGAGACCCTTGGCATCGCCGGGCAGGTCGTCTTCACCGGCACCTCACCGGTCCCGGAGCAGCTACTGCCGATGTTTTCGCTGTTTGCGCTGTCCTCGGACACAGAACAGATGCCCCTGTCGATTTTGGAAGCAATGGCGGCATCGCGCGCGATTGCTGCGACGGATGTCGGTGAAATCGGCGAGATGGTGGCTCCGGAGAATCAGCGCTTCGTGGTTCGGCGGCATGCGAGCGCTCTTGCGAACGCGATGCTGGAGCTGTTGGCGGAGCCGGCTCGCGCCAAGGAAGTCGGCCGCGCCAACCGCGCGCGAGCAGTAGCCGTTTATGACGAGAGCAAGATGTTCGGGGCGTATCGCCGTCTGTTCGACGGCGAGCGCAAGATACAGTGAAGATCCTCTACCATCACCGCGTCCTTTCGAAGGACGGCCAATCCGTTCACCTGGATGAGCTGGTTGGGGCGCTTCGCGGAGCGGGTCATGAGGTCGTGGTTGTCGGGCCGCAGGCATTTGCGCGGGCTTCGTTCGGGCATGAGCCGAGAACGCTCGACCACATGAAACGCCTAATGCCGAAGGCGATCTATGAGCTGTTCGAGATCGCATACAATGTTCCGGCGTATCTGAGGCTGCGGCGCGCGGCGCGCGCATTCAAGCCCGATCTCATCTACGAGCGGTACAATCTCAATCTTGTTGCCGGGCTGTGGCTGAAGCGAGCAACCCGCGTGCCGATGCTGCTCGAAGTAAACGCGCCGCTCGCGCGGGAGCGCGCCGATCATGGCGGGGTCGGTCTCAAGCGCATGGCGCAGCGACTGGAACGCTTGATCTGGAAAAGTGCCGACATGGTGCTGCCGGTCAGCAATGTCCTGGCTGACGAAGTTCGTCGAGCCGGTGTGTCGGCCGATCGCGTTGTCGTCGTGCCGAATGCGATCGATCCGGTGCGCTTTTCAGGTGACGCGGACGGCGATGCCGCCAAAGCTGAGTTTGGCGTCAGCGGAAAAATCGTGCTCGGGTTCGCGGGTTTCGTGCGCGACTGGCATGGACTTGGTGCGGTCATCGAGCTGCTCGGGCAACGCGAAACCCCGCCGTCGCTTGCCATGCTCGTCGTCGGCGAGGGACCGGCGCTGCCGGCGCTGAAAGCGCGAGCGCGCGCGCTCGGTATTGGTGACAGGGTGCACTTCGCGGGGCTGATCGGCCGCGACGCTGTAGCGCGCGTGATCGCGGCATTCGACATTGCGCTCGTGCCGAAGTGTTTGGAATATGCTTCACCGCTGAAGCTGTTCGAGTATATGGCGCTCAAGAAAGCGATCGTCGCTCCAAACCAGGACAACATCCGGGAGATTCTCAGCAACGGCGTTTCGGCGTTGCTGTTCGATCCCGAGCGCCCCGAATCAATGACGACTGCGATAACGCAGCTCAGCGCTGATCCAGAATTGCGCGCACGACTTGGCGCCGAAGCGCAGCGCAAGATTGACGGCAAGGGCTTCACCTGGGCGGAAAATGCAGGACGCGTGACCGCGCTCGCACAGGCACTTGTCGACACTCAAGATCTTGAAACTTGCTCGAAGAGATGCAACTGCCCGTCGCTCGTGGCGTCCCAACTGAAGCGCTCGGCGTAGCGTCTTGTCGCCGCGCGATCGGGTGGTTCAAGGAATAGCCGGTTCACGGCGGCGGCGACTCCTTCGGGCGTTCGCTCTTTGATCAACACGCCGGCTTCGGGCCGTGTCACGACTTCCGGGTTGCCCCACACATTTGAGGCAACAACAGGGGTTCCGCAGGCCATCGCCTCCAGAAGTACGTTCGGCCAGCCTTCGCGACTGGACGCGAGCACGAGCGCATCCGCGCCTGCATAAACCTTGGGCAGCTCCTGGTGCGGAACGTTGCCCAAGAAGCGGACCCGATCGGAGACGTTGAGATGCGCTGCCAGGCATTCCAGGCGCTTCCGCTCCGGCCCCTCGCCGGCAATTTGCAGGGA
>Ga0126377_10001500_pt1 | contig 15392 bp, 13 predicted proteins | sample PanSoiMetPlot_22_FD_92647 | JGI IMG/M metagenome (GOLD analysis project Ga0126377, IMG submission 92647) | Tropical forest soil microbial communities from Panama - MetaG Plot_22 | ecosystem: Environmental > Terrestrial > Soil > Tropical forest > Bulk soil | place: Panama | collected 2016-02-17
AGCGCGCCCTTGAAGCCGCCGAAGCCGGGATAGAGCGCGAGGTACGCGAAGCCGGCGACGAAGAGGCATGTCGACATGACGATCCACCAGCGCGGCAGCTGGCGCACGCTTTCGCGCAGCACGCCGTGCGCCCAGACGTGGCCCGTGGTGCCGTCGGCCTGCGTCGGAATCTTCGCGCGCGGTCCCCACAGGAAGAGGAACAGCGTGATGCCCATGTTGAACACGATCAGGCAGATCACCCATAGCGACCAGCCGCTGCTCATGGGTGGTCCTCGCCGGCGCGCGCGGCGTCATCGGTGTCCTGCATCGGCACGCGCGCCATCTCGTCGAACGCGCGACGGTGATACGGGAGCCACGCCCAGATCCAGATGCCGATGAAGGCGAGGCCCATGATCACGATGAAGACGCCGGCGACGTGTCCCCAGACCGGATTCATGGCGCGCCTCCGTCGCTGGCGGGCGCGGTCTCGACGGCGACGGCCGGCGCCGCGTTGTCGATGCCGAGCCCCTGCAGGTACGCGATCATCGCGTCCATCTCGGTCTTGCCGGCGAGGTCCTTCGGCGCGGCGTCGATCTCGGCATCGGTGTACGGATCGCCGAGGAACTTCAGCGCGCGCATGCGCGCCTGGATGTCGGCGCCGTCAAGGGTGTTGGTCGCGAGCCAGCGGTACGAAGGCATGTTCGACTCCGGCACGACGCTGCGCGGATCGGTGAGGTGCAGGCGCTGCCAGTCGTCGGAGTATTTTCCGCCGATGCGGGCGAGATCGGGACCCGTGCGCTTCGAGCCCCACTGGAACGGGCGGTCGTAGACCGATTCCGAGGCGGTCGAGTAGTTGCCGTAGCGCTGCGTCTCGAAGCGCAGCGTGCGGATCATCTGCGTGTGGCAGACGTGGCAGCCTTCGCGCACGTAGAGGTCCTTGCCCGCGAGGCGCAGCGGGGCATACGGCTTGACGCCCGCGGCCGGATGCAGCCTGTTCGCCTCGACGAAGAGCGGCGTGATCTCGGCGAGGCCGCCGATCGAGATCATGATCGCGGTCAGGATGCCGAGCAGCCACGCGTGCTTTTCGATGTACTCAAAATCGCTGTAGGCCACGGCGCGTTCCTCAGGCCGTCGCCGGCAGCGGCGCCGGCACCTGCGGGGTGACCGGCTCGGGCACCGGAACCGGAATCGGCGTGATGATCTTGGCGCGCGCGTCGGCCGCCGTGTACCAGAGGTTCCACGCCATGACCCACATGCCGAGCCAGATCAGGACGCCGCCGAACCAGCGCATGATGTACCACGGCTTCGCGGCGATGAGGCTGTCGAGGAACGAATGCGTGAGCGCGCCTTCGGGGCTCGTCGCGCGCCACATCAGGCCTTCGGTGACGCCGGCGGCCCACATCGCGATCACGTAGATCAGCGTGCCGGCGAGATGCAGCCGGAAATGGACTTCCATGCCCTTCTGCGAATACATCGCCGGACGGCCGAGCGCGCGCGGCGCCATCGCATACAGCGAGCCGATCGTGATCATCGCGACCCAGCCGAGCGATCCCGAGTGGACGTGCGCGATCGTCCAGTCGGTGTAGTGCGACAGCGAGTTCACGGTCTTGATCGCCATCATCGAGCCTTCGAGCGTCGCCGCGGCATAGAAGACGAGCGCGAGCACCATGAACTTGGCCGCGGGATCGTCCTTGAGGCGATGCCACGAGCCGTTGAACGTCAGGAGCCCGTTCGCCGCCGAGCCCCAGCTCGGCATCAGCAGCACGAGCGAGAACGCCATGCCGACCGACTGCACCCAGTCGGGCAGCGCCGTGTAGAGCAGGTGGTGCGATCCCGCCCACATGTAGATCGAGATCAGCGCCCAGAAATTGACGATCGAGAAGCGGTAGCTCCACAGCGGCTGCTGCGCCTGGCGCGGCACGAAGTAGTACATCATCCCGAGGAAGCCGGCGGTCAGGAAGAACGCGACCGCGTTGTGGCCGTACCACCACTGCACCATCGCGTCGACGGCACCCGAGTAGATCGGATACGACTTCGTCAGCGAGACCGGCACGACGATGTTGTTGACGATGTGCAGGAGTCCGACGGCGAGGATGAACGCGCCGTAGTACCAGTTCGCCACGTAGATGTGCTGGATGCGCCGGCGCGCGAGCGTCGCGAAGAACACGACGCCGAAGCTGACCCAGACGATCGCGATCAGGATGTCGATGAACCATTCGGGCTCGGCGTATTCCTTGCCCTGGGTCATGCCGAGCGGCATCGTCAGCATCGCGAGGACGCAGATGAGCTGCCAGCCCCAGAACGTGAACTCGGCGAGCTTGCCGAGCGCGAGCCGCGTGTGGCCCGTGCGCTGCACGACGTAGTAGCACGTGCCCATCAGCGCCGAGCCGCCGAACGCGAAGATGACGCCGAACGTGTGGTCCGGGCGCAGGCGGCTGAAGGTCAGGAACGGGAGATCGAAGTTCCAGAACGGCCATGCCATCTCGGCGGCGATGTACATGCCGACCAGCATGCCGACGATGCCCCACACGGCGGACGCCAGCAGGAAGAGTCGGACGACCTTGTCGTTGTAGGTTTCGACGGCGCTCATACGGCTCCGCGAACGTGGCCGGCCGAACAGGACTCGGCGGCGGGGTGGTCACACCGCGCGGACGTGTTTCGCCGGAGCGGCCTCGACAGCGATGATCATGCCACAGGTGCAAAGCGTACCGATTCGAGAAACTACTGGGCCGCGCTCGGTAGTTCTACGGTGCAAGCTGCGGCATACCGTCGCAAGGTAAGCTTGCCGCATGTCTGCCGCGGCGAACGGATTGCCATGAAATCACCTGACGACGGGAAGCCCGAGAGCTGGCACCGCTTTTTCGGAGCCGGTGCGAACAATGCGGCATGGACGCTCGTCGAGCTCCCGATCGGCGATTTCGACAAGCGGGAGCTGCTCGATGCGGCGCATGCCGCGGCGTGGCACTGGCATCAGGTCGGCACCGAGCTGCAGCGCATGCGCGCGCTCGCGCTGCTGGCCCTGGCGCACGCTCGCACGGGACTCGGCCCCACCGCCATGGCGTATGCCGACGACGTTCGCGCCTACTTTCTCTCGAGGCCCGGCACACCCGATTGGGAGGTCGCCTTCACGCACGTCACGCAGGCCTTCGCAGCGTCCGCCGCGGGCGACCGGGAATCGCACGCCCGCTCGCACGCAGCGGCGGAGCAGGCGATCGCGGCGCTCGCTACCGACGAAGATCGAGACGTCGTGCAGCGCGTGTTCCGGCACGTGCCACGGCCGTGAACCTAGTTGGCGACGACGTTGTATCCGCGGCCGGCCATGCAGTGTGAAACGATCGCCTGCTGTTCCGCGGCGCCGTAGGCCGCACCGTTGATGCCGCCGCTCGCGGCGCCCCACGCGGCGACGTGCGCGACGTCCTCGCCGCGGAGTCCGACGGCAAGCGCCAGGAGACCGCCGAGAACCGCGCCCGCGGTGGCGCCGCCGACCGCGTGCGCCGCGGCGGGACGCTGATCGGCGAGTTGCTGGCAATCGACGACGTCGTCCTCGTAATTGCCGCGGCTCATGCCCGAATCGACGATCGGGCGATATTGCGTCGTCGCGCATCCCGCACAGATGGCGAGAGACGCGGCGAGGAGTGCGATGCGCATCGACGACATGGAAATCCCCTGGCTAGCCGCTGCAGGACTCGCACAGCATCCTCCATGCCGGGCGCAGGCGCCAGCGTGATGGGCTAGGTCGTCGCCATCGCGAAGCGGTCCTGCATCCACGCTTGCCACACCGGCGTTTCGCGAGCAGCGATCGCGGCCGCCGATTCGCCGTACAGATAGAACGTCAGCGCCGCCATGACCGTGTCGCCGAACTCGATCGTGTAGAGCGCGGCGATGCCGGGCCCCGGCCGGTCGAGGCGCAGCAGTGCACCGTAGGGACTGTCGCTGATGCGTTCCACGACGCCGCCGAGCGACGGGGCTTCTGCCGTGGCGGCCCACTTCCGTCCGGGTTCGACGTCGCCGAGACCCAGCGCCGACGTCAATGCCGCCCACGCATGTGGGGGCGTGCCCGGCACCGGCGCCATCAGCTGCATCATCGCGGAGCGCTGCCCGCGGAAATGCGTGAGATAGAGCCTGAGGATGCGGAAGATGCCGGGCCAGCCGCCTTCGGCACCGGTGAGCTGCTCGTCCCAGTCGTCCGTGCTGGAGAAGAGGCTTTGCACCACGCGGACGACGCAGACGCCGCCGGCACGCGCCTCGACCCTGAACTCGGTCGCGATCGGCGGCGAGCCCGGAACCCAGCCGTCCGATTCCCGGGCGAACAGCCGCGGCGGATCCCACGCGGTCACGATGGAACGGGATTCCATGCCGGGGCCGAACGTCAGCGTCGCGGCGACGGGCTTGCCGTCACGCTCCTCGATCTCGGTCGGCACGAACCACGACGAGATGCCGGGCCCGGTGGCGATGGCCTGCCAGACTTCTTCCGGCGTGCCGGGCACTTCGATTTCGACCTCGATGGAACGGCGTCCGGATGCTTCCTTCTTCACGCTCATGATGGCTCCGTCGACTCGGATTTCTGCGGTAGCGGATGCGCCACGACGACCACGCGATGCGCGCGGCCGCCGGGTGCGGATTCGTCGTGGTATTTCGAAACGAGCCTGGCGATCGCTTCGGTGAGGTCGGCGCTGAAAGCTGCACGATCCGTCGGCGAGCGGAAGCGGACTTCGGTGTCGACGGCCAGCGTCGCGAGGCGCTTGTCGTGCTGCTTCGCACGCCGAACGAGATCGCCGACTTCGCGAATGACGCGGGCGCCGAGGGCAATGAGATAACCCGCGGACAGTCGATCGACGGCCCGCTCGGGAGCGGCAGCGACCGAACCGAGCGCATTCGGCGAGACGACGTAGGAAGCGGCCGTCGCGACGAGCAGCCGTTCCTTCAGCCCGCCCCATTTGCGCTCGTCCGCCAGACGCACGAGCCCGTGCGCTTCGAGCGCGCGCAAGTGGTAGTTGACCTTCTGCCGGGCGAGGCCGACCCGCGTGGCCAATGTCGCCGCCGATGCAGGCGCGGCGAGCTCGGAGAGGAGGCGGCTTCGCACGGGCTCCAGGGCGACCGTCGCTGCGGCCGGATCGTCGATGACTTCGATGTCGAGCATGGGGCGACAATAAGATTGACAACTTTTGTTGTCAATAGCGGCGAGGCTTGCCTTCGGGGTCCTGCCCAGTGATCTCGAGAAGGCGAGACGCGCTGAGGCTGGTGTACGTTCCCCGCCCATGCCCGGAACGACCAGCGCCCGCAACCCAAGACCCACGCGATTCGCTTCCGTCGATGCCCTGCGCGGCCTCGCGGTTGCTGCGATGCTGCTGGTCAACGACCCGGGCGATTGGCAGCATGTCTACGTGCCGTTGCTGCACTCGGAATGGAACGGGTGCACGCCGACCGATCTGGTGTTCCCGTTTTTCCTGTTCGTCGTCGGCGTGTCGATCGCGCTCGGCGTCGTGCCGCGTGTCGAAAGCGGCGCCGATCCCGGCGCGTTGCGCCGCAGCGTTTGCTGGCGGGCGTTGAAGATCGTCGGCCTCGGCTTGCTGCTCAACGCGTTGGCTTTCTGGCTCCTGGACAGGAACGCGTTTCGGCCGTGGGGAGTCTTGCAGCGGATCGGGCTGTGCTTTCTGGCTGCAGGTCTCCTGGCGACGACGACGCGGTCGCGCACGCAGGGGTGGCTGATCGCAACGCTGTTGATCGGCTACTGGGCGTTGCTCGCCGCGGGCGGGTCGTACGCGCCGTGGGACAACCTTGCGAGCCGCATCGACACGTTCCTGTTCGGCCCGATGAACTATGCGTTCGATGCCGCGACCGGGCGCGCCCACGATCCCGAAGGCCTGCTCAGCACCTTGCCGGCGATTGCGACGACGCTCCTCGGCCTGCGCGCGGGCGACTGGCTGCGCAAGGGCGAAACGAAGCGTCTGGCCGTCGCCGGCGCGATCGCACTGGCCGCGGGCCTGTGCTGGGCAGAGGTGTTTCCGCTCAACAAGAATTTGTGGACTTCTTCCTATGTGCTGTGGACGGCCGGCTTCGCGATGCTCGCCTTGCTGGCGTGCCACGACTTGATCGACCGTCGCGGATGGCCGGCGCTCGGCCGCCGCTTCGGCGTCAACGCCATCGCGGCGTACGCCGGTTCGTCGGCGATGGTCTACGTCTTCATCGCGCTCCAGTGGTGGGAGCCCATCTATCGCATCGGCTTCGCCGCGTGGATGACGCCGCGCTTTGGCCCATACGTGCCTTCGCTGGCTTTCGCGCTGGCGTTCGTCGCGTTCTGGTGGGGCGTGGTGTATGTGATGGATCGGCTCGGGTGGCATCCGAAGGTGTGACCGCTGCGCCGACGCCGTCGAACGCGTCTCTGCTACCCTGCGGCGAGGATCCGGCACGTTGTGTCGGATTGCCGACGATGTCGGAGGAGCCATGCGACCGCACGCCCTGCTTGTCGTTCCTCTCCTGCTGAGCTCCGCCGCGTCGGTCGCCGGCCTCAAGGAAGGCTACGCGGCGCTCATCAAGAAGGATTACGCCACCGCCGCGAAGGAATATCGCCCGCTCGCCGAGCGCGGCGACGCCGAGGCTCAATACCGGATCGGCCGGATGTACGAGTTCGGCAACGGGTATCCGGAGGACAAGGCGCAAGGCATCGCGTGGATCCGCAAGGCGGCCGCGCAAGGCCACGCCGATGCCGAACAGGAGCTCGGCGTGGTCTACGCGACGGGCGATGGCGTGCCGCAGGACGACGTGCAAGCCGTCTCGTGGTTCCGAAAGGCGGCGGAGCACGGCGACGCGACGGCGCAATACAACCTTGGGCTTCTGTTCGCCAAAGGGCAGGGCGTGTCGAAGGACTATGCGCAATCGGTCGACTGGTGGCGCAAGGCCGCAACGCAGGGCAATGCCGATGCGCAGTTCAAGCTCGCCGTCGTCTATCACAACGGGGAGGGCGCGGCGAAAGACGAAGTCGCGGCGCTCGCCAACGCGACGCTGGCTGCGCGCACGGGCGACAAGGAGAACATCGACTACCGCGACGAGATCGCGAAGGCGCTGACGTCCGAACAGAAGGAAAAGGCGGTCTCAATGGCAGACGCCTGGAAGGTCGGCCAGCCGCCGCCGGGCAGCGCCGCCGCACCTGGTCCGGCTTCGGCTGTCCCGGCTGCGCCGATCAAGACGCGTTGCTCGGCGAGCGGCACGATGGGCGGCGAGAAGTTCACGGCCACCCATTGCGTGGCGTCGCTCTACGGCGATCAGCACAGCGTGGCGATCTGGTTCAACGAGGACGCGATCGCGCCGGAGGAAGCGGAGAGTTTTCGGACGTCCTCGTACGCCGGGAGCACATCGGCCGGCAAGGAGCGCACGATGGCGATCATCATGTTCTGTCCCGGCGGCGGCGAAGAGAAGGCGTCCGCGCAAGCCGTCCAGTCCATCGACCTCAACACCAACCATGCGCGCTCGCCGATGGCGGGCATCCAGCGAGTCCTCGAGGCAGCCAAGGAATTCAAGGTCGAGAAGATGACCGGCGACGTGAAGCCGGACGGTGTGCTGTCAGGCAAGATCTCGGGTGGTATCGACAAGACGACGTTTGTGTTCGACTTCGAGCTGAGCTTGCCGTCCAGGGACGCAGCTGCAGGAATGAGCTGCGGCAAGTAACGACGGTGACAAGACCGCAGCAATCAGGTCAAAGCGAACCGCACGGCGGCCTGGGCGTGAATCTTCAACGTGTCGAACACCGGACGGTCAAAATCGTCCTGGCTCATGAATAGCGGAATCTCGGTGCATGCCAACAGGATCCCTTCCGCGCCACGGTCGCACAGGGCAGACATCTCGCTGAGATAGAACGCCTTGGTCTCGTCCCGGAAGACGCCTTTGCCAAGCTCTTCTTTCAAGGTTTGCTGGATGCGGTCGCGGGATGCCTGGCTGTCGGGGACAAGCGCCCCGATGCCCACGTCGCGAAAGCCTTTTCCGTAGAGATCGCTTTCCATGACGAACTTCGTGCCGAGAACGCCCACGGTTCCCAGTCCCTGACGCCGCACCTCGGCAACGGTCGCGTCGACGATGTGGATCAGCGGAAGCGCAATCTCCGCGCGAATCCCGTCCGCGTGGAGATGCGCGGTGTTCGCGCAGAGCACGATACCCTCCGCGCCGCCGGCCTCGAGACGCCGACAGGCGTCGAGCAGCATGGGGAGCGCGCGATCCCATCCCTGCTCCTGCAGGGCACCGAAGTTGATCGAATCCACGAGGCATTCGGCGAACTGGAGCCCGCCAAGCTCGGCGTTGATGCCTTCATTGATGTGCCTGTAGTAGTCGATGGTCGACACCCAGCTGATGCCACCGACGAGACCGAGTCGTTTCATGGGTCGATACTTTACTTGACTCTCGCGTGCGGATGCCGGTCGTCAGCCGTTTTGCGCAGGCTCGACCCTGTCGCTGAACCGGATCATCGCCTTTTCGACGGCGAGCGGTGCCCCCTGTTTGCTTAGTGGACAACTGTGCTTTGTGCAACGCGAACACGGTATGATCCTTGCTTCGCCGGGTGCTCATCTCGCTCGGGCGCTGGGGGACACTGAATGAAAGGGTTGTTGGCGCGTTGCTTCGTCACGCGTGCGGGCCGCGTGCGTCTGTCACTATCTGACCTTCTTGTTACGCTCTTCGCGATTGCGGCGATGCCCGCGGCATCGGCCGAAGGCTTCTCGGCCGGACCGCCGCTCGCGACGGCGCGCGACTTCCACTCGGCGACCTTGCTCGCTTCGGGCAAGGTGCTCGTGGCCGGGGGCATCGGTGACCCCTATGAGGTCCTGGCCGGCACGGAGCTCTACGATCCCGACACGGGAACGTGGAGCGCGAGCGCGTCGCTCGCAACGCCGCGCGACCAGCAGACGGCGACGCTGTTGCCGTCCGGGGAAGTCCTCGTCGTCGGCGGGCGGGGCACCGATGGATACGGGTTGAACAGTGCCGAGCTGTACGATCCGGTCAGCGAAACGTGGCGACCGGCTGCCTCGATGACCGATGCGCGGTACGACCATACCGCGACGTTGCTCGATTCCGGCAGGGTCCTCGTGACCGGCGGCTACAGCGGCCTCGCGCTCTTCGCAAGCGCCGAAATCTACGACCCCGCCGCCGACACCTGGACACCCGCGGCTGCGTTGAGCACGGTGCGCATGGGACATGCCGCGACGCGCCTCGCATCCGGCAAGGTGCTCGTTGCCGGCGGCTACAACGGCAGCTACCTCGCCAGCACCGAGGTCTACGACGAAGCATCGGACACGTGGACACCGGCGGCATCGTTGAGCGCATCTCGCTGGTTCCATACGTCCACGCTGCTGCCATCCGGCGACGTCCTGGTCGTCGGCGGCTACGGCGACGGCGCGGACCGAACGAATGCGGAGCTTTATGACCCCGGGAGCGATGCCTGGTCGCCGGCGGGCACGCTCGTGAACACTCGCTCCAGCCACACGACGACGGTACTCGTCTCCGGCAAGGTGCTCGTGGCCGGCGGATATACGCCCGTCGGGCAGCGGCGCGAGGAGTTGTACATCGCGTCGAGCAATTCCTGGGTTTCCGCGGGTTCGATGGCTACGGAGCGTCGCGACCATACGGCGACGCTCCTGAGTTCGGGCAAGGTGCTCATCACGGGAGGCGCGAACGCCGAGCCTTTCGGCAACAACCAGCGACTCGCGAGCGTCGAGATCTACGACCCGGCAAGGGCGACGAATACCCGGATCTACGCGACGTCGCCGGCGGTCACCGTCGTGGGGCAACCGTACGACGTGGGCTTCACGGTCACGTCGGCCACCGGGACACCCACCGGCAGCGTCACCGTGACCGACGATTCCGGAGCGAGCTGCGGGCCCGTCGCCCTCAATCTCGGGTTCGGCGCGTGCGTCATCGCGTCGACGGCCGCGGGCGAGCGCACGCTGACGGCGAGCTATGTGCCCGACAGCGTCGAGCTCGCGCCCAGCAGCGGCAATGCGACGCACGAGATCGATCGGGCACAGACGACCTTGCAGATCCTAGGTGACGATCCCGATCCGAGCCTGCCCGGCCAAGCGGTGTCCGTGACGGTCGCATTTGCGGTCGTTCCCCCGGGCGCAGGCGCGCCGAGCGGTTCGATCGTCGTCTCGGACGCCGGAGATTCCTGCGAGATTCCGCAAGGCAGCACGAGCTGCAGCATCGCGCTCGGCGCACGCGGCATGCGAACCCTCGAGGCCGTCTTTGCCGGCGACGACAATTTCGGCGCAAGCTCCGCGACCGCCGCGCATCTCGTGAACACGCCGCCCGTCGCGGCGGACGACAGCTATCCGCTGGACGAAGACATGTCGTTGAACGTTGCCGCGCAGGACGGAGTCCTCGCAAACGACATGGATGCCGACGGCAACGCACTCGTCGTCGTGAATCCCGGCCCCTTCACGGCCATGGGCATCGGCGGCGAAGGCGTCCTCAACGCGGACGGAAGCTTCACGTACGTTCCGCCGCCGGATGCAAGCGGAACGGCTTCCCTGACCTATGCGATCAGCGACGGCACGGCGACGGCGACGGCGACGCTCGAGATCGTCGTGGCGCCGGTCAACGATCCGCCGCACTTCGCACTGGCCGCGGTTCCGGGTTGGCCGCCCGCCGCGTCCGGGCCGAAGACGCAGCCCGTGTTCGCCGAGGTGACGGACTTCGGCGCGCCCGACGAATCGGGCCAGCACGTCCGGGCGTGGCTCGTACGCACCATCGACGACGCGCATGGCGTCATCGTCGGCAACGCGTCGATCTCGCTCGATGGGACCCTGGGTTACACGCTGAGCGGTCACGGCGGAAGCGCGCTGGTCGGAGTCCGCGTGCAGGACGACGGCGGCGATGCGAACGGCGGCGACGACACCTCGGTCGAGCAGACGTTCACGATTTCCGTCGCATCCGGCGCCGATCTCTCGGTTGCCATCGACGACGGTACTGCGTTTGCGATCGGCGGCGACCCGCTGCTCTACATGATCACGGTCCGCAATCTCGGTCCCGATGATGCCAGCGGGGCACGCGTGCACGACATCCTGTCGGCCAATCTCGTCGACGCCACGTGGACGTGCACGCCCAGCGCGGGCGCGTCCTGCGCCGCAGGGGGAAGCGGCGGCATCGACGATGGGGTCGACCTCCCGAGCGGCGCGACGCTGGTCTACGAGCTCAGCGCAACCGTGCTGGCGGAGCCGGAGTCGACCGTGGAGAACGATGTATCGGTCGTCGCGCCGTCGGGCGTAGCCGACTTCAACCCGGTCAACGACAACGCGAGCGACATCGATACGACCGGCATTTTTGCGGACGGGTTCGACACCGGCGGTGATGAAGGTGCGGCAGCAGCGGAAATCCCGGCAGCTTCCCGAACAGGTGCATCAGACGATTGACAGCGAATGGGCGTAACGGCAGCGCCTCGCGCGGGCGCGAAGCGGTGTGGTTCGCTCGCAAGCCGGATCGCTGAGGCATCTCGATGCCATTCGGAGTAACGTGCCGCCGATAGGTGTGCGCCAAGGCTCCGGCATCGGGAACGGTCAAGGCCATGAGAGACGCGGGTCGGCGTGTGCGATACCGGTTCGGCGCGTTCCTGCTGGATCCGGACGCGCGCGTCCTGTCTCGTGGCGGCGACATGCTGACGTTGTCGCCCAAGGTTTTCGATTGCGTCGTCTACCTGGTCGAAAACCGCGATCGCGCGGTCGGCCACGGGGAGCTGTCCGCAGCGGTCTGGGGGCGAGCCGACGTCCTCGATATTCAGTTGCGGCAGCTGATCCGCAAGGTTCGCCGCACGGTCGGCGACGACGGTGGCCGGCAGGACATCATCCGTACCGTGCCTCATTTCGGGTTCCATTGGGTTGCCGACGTCTCGTTCGACGAGGCGCCTGCTCCGGATTCTTCCCTGCCGCCGGAGATGGGCAACCGGACGTTGGTGCGCTCTGCCGAGAGCGGTGTGCAGACCCGCCGGCGCGCGGCGGCGTGGAGCGTCCTCGCGCTGATCACGATGCTGGCCATTTCCGCAGACGATCACGCATTGCGCTCGCAAGCCCCGGGCGCGGGCGCGGGCGAAGATCGCGCTGAAGCACATGCCCGCGTCGCGATGGGGGTCCTTCCGGTCGACGTCGGCGGCAACACCGATCCGGACTTGGCGTGGATCCGGCTCGGGCTCATGGACCTGATCGCGACCTACTTGCGCAGCGCAAAAGTCTCGGTCGCTCCGAGCTCGGAGATGGTGGCGCTCGATCGCGGCAACGCGGGTGTCGGGGTTGTGGCGCAACGCGCTCGCAACGCAATCGGCGCGCGGAGCCTGATCCAGCCGTCGGCGATTCGTTTCGGCGGTGAGTGGAAGGTGCGCCTCGAACTCACGGACGGCCAGGGAAGCTCGCGGATATTCGAAGCCCAGGCACCGGACGTCATCGTCGCCGCGCGTGCAGCTTCGGACCGCCTGCTTGCCATGCAGGGAAAGGCGGCCGCGAGCGCGGGTTCGCCCGCCATGGCGCAGCTGCTGCAGCGGATAGAGGCTGCCATGCTGGTCGACGATTTCAATACCGCGCGGGACCATGTCGCCTCGGCTCCGCCGGCCGCGCGCGAAACCCCCGAGCTGCAACTCGTCATGGCGCGCATCGACATCGCGACGCATCGGCTGGACGAGGCGAATGTCCGTCTGACGTCCCTGCTGGATGTCGTTTCCCCCAAGGACAATCCTGCGTTGCGCGCGCGTATTCTTACGCGAGCAGGCGTCGCCCAGCAGAACCAGCGCCCGGTTGCGGTTCGCCGATTGTCGGAAGCGATCGACATACTCGCGAATCTGGACGAACCGATCGATCTGTCCTTCGCATGCAGTGTTCGCGGTTACATCTACAGCTCCATGCGCCGCTTCGACGATGCACGCGCCGACTATGGCTGTGCGCGAACCGCAGCGGCCCTGAGCGACGACCAGTTGGGCCTGGCGCGTGTCGACAACAACGAGGCGGCGCTCGAATTGCTTCGCGGACATCCCGCGGATGCGCTTCCGCTTCTGGAGAGCGCAGCACGCATGTTTGAACGCTTCGGCGCACTCGACAAAATGTCGGATCCGTTGCTGAATCGCATCACAGCGCATCTGGAGCTGCTCCAGCCCGTCGAGGCGCTGGCCGCCTATCGGGACGCGGTCGCGAGACTCGGCGTGGTGGACGATGCCGAAATGCAGCGCGTGTTGCGCACGCTCGGCGCCGAATGCTTCGCGGTGAATGGCAGGCTCCACGAGGCCTTGGCGTCGCTGGACGATGTCCTGAAGGCCGCCGATCCGGTTCGCGAAAGCGACGCGATCGTGATGTCGCTGAGGCTGCGCGCGCAATTGGAGCTCGCGCTCGGACGTCATGACAGCGCAATCGTCTTCGCGAAACGCTCGATCGAGACGGTCGACGCGCTGGGTCGCGGCTTCAGCGAGTCCGCGGCGGCATCGCTCGTGCTCGTTCGTGCGCTGCGCGGCGAACATCAGGTCGCGGCCGCTTCGGCCGAGACCCGGCGCATCTCCGACTGGGGCCGCGACAAGAGTGCGACTGCGACAAGCATGCGAGTGAAGATCGCAGAGGCGGAGGAAGCGTTCAGTGCCGGCCGCTGGCAGGAAGCGACGCACGACTATGAGGAAGCCTTGCGAATCGCAAGCGCCGATGGGACGCCGGCCAATCTCGTCGAAGTCGTCGAGTCCTACGGCACGGCACTCCTGGACGGCGGCTACGTAGCGCAGGCGAGCGTAGTGGTCGGTCGCATCGGACGTTGGGCGAACCGCGATTTTTCATCGGCACTTCTTCAGGTGCGCTTGTACCAGGCGCTAGGCCAGACGGAGGTATGGAAAGCCGCACTGGACGTCGCACGTCAACTCGCCGGAGAGCGATCGATACCGCAGGCGTTGACCAGGCCGCCTCGGCAAGCGCTGAAGCTGGCGGACGGGCGCTAGGAAGAGGTCGCGGCAAATCACGAATCAATGAGTTGCAACGGGCGTTCACGTGGCGTCTCCGCCGCGGCTACGTCCAATGAATGCAATTCGCACCCTCGACTCGTAGCCTCGATGGGCATTCCGGAACTCGCCCCGCGCGCAGCAAGAGGTAGAGCATGAGCAGGCAGTACTCGAACTACGGCGCCGTCGCGCTGTTGGCTTTGTGTGTGCCCGCCGGCACGGCGTCGGCAGCCGTGGCCTCGATGGTGGCCACGGGAATGTCGTCCGGACCGGCTCCTGCATCGACCATCGCCGCCGAACCCACGGCGTGGACTCAGCAGGCGAAGTTCTCGGCGTCGGATGGCACACCCAGCAGCTATTTCGGCTTTTCGGTCGCCTTGTCGGGTGGAACGGCGCTCATCGGAGCGACGGGGGCTTTCGACATCGAGCCTGGGGCCGTCTACTCGTTCGTGGGAGCAGGAGCGAGCTGGGAACAGCAAAGCAAGATCCAACCCGTGGAGAGCGCGGACGGCGACGGGTTCGGCACGAGCCTGGCCTTCGACGCCGACACCTTGATCGTCGGCGCAGTCGCTTCCAACCAGCTGGGAAGAGCGTTTGTCTTTGTTCGGTCCGGCGATACCTGGACCGAGCAAGCCGAGCTCGTGTCAACCGACGGGCCCGGCATCTTCTACGGCGCTTCCGTAGCCCTCGACGGTGATACGGCCGTCGTCGGCGGCCTCGGCCAAAATGCCGCCTACGTGTTCCAGCGCGGCGGCGGCGCCTGGTCGCAGCAGCAGAAGTTGCAGGCTGACGACATGGACGGCGTTTCGTACTTCGGCAGGGTCGCGCTCGATGGCGACCGAGTCCTGGTCGGCGCGCCGGATTCGAACGAGTACAAAGGCCTCGCGTTCGTCTTCGACCGAGTGGGCACGACGTGGACGCAAAGCGCCAGGTTCACGCCCGACGAAGAAGGCGTCAACGACCTGTTTGGCGAATCGGTCGCACTGCAGGGCGATACGGCGTTCGTCGCCTCCTATGGCTTCGATAATTACAGAGGCGAGGTTTACGTCTACACGCGCGTGCAAGGCGCCTGGACATTTCAAACGCGCTTGCGAGCCGAGGACGGCGTGCAACTCGACGGTTTCGGGGTACCGGTCGCGGTCGTGGGCGACACCGTCGCGATCGGTGCGGGCTATGCGGCAGCCGATTTTCTGTACCAAGGCGCAGTGTATGTCTACCGAGGATCGGGCGACGCGTGGGACTCGGTTGCGAAGCTCACTGCCGACGATGGAGCGCGCGAGGATCTGTTCGGCTTCGGAAGCGTCGCCATGGATGGGGACAACGTGCTCGTCGGTGCGATCGGTGTGGATGTCGGCACGAACACCGATCAAGGCGCCGCATACTTTTTCGCTCCCGATCGATCGGACGTCATCTTCGGCTCAGGGTTCGACTGATGCGAGGCGACACGGATGTCGTCCGACGTCCGTGTGACACAAGC
>Ga0126377_10001501_pt1 | contig 15391 bp, 13 predicted proteins | sample PanSoiMetPlot_22_FD_92647 | JGI IMG/M metagenome (GOLD analysis project Ga0126377, IMG submission 92647) | Tropical forest soil microbial communities from Panama - MetaG Plot_22 | ecosystem: Environmental > Terrestrial > Soil > Tropical forest > Bulk soil | place: Panama | collected 2016-02-17
CTGGCGATAGCGATCGCTAGCATGAGTATAGAGATCGAAATTAGAAACATTTGCAGAGCCGCGCTTAGTTGCGGAATCATCGGTATTCTCCCTTGCTGCAGAGGACGTTCACTCCCTAGATTGGCCCATAATACCAACGAGGGGTGGCTTGCGGCAGGATCTGTGCAGGAGAATCATGCCAACGGTCCTCGTTTCTGGCGCGGGCTTCATTGGCAGCCACACCTGCAAGGCGTCGCTTTCTGCATCTTCGTGGGCGTCGACTGAGTGGCTATCATCCTCGGCATCGGCGCGTGCCACAGCGATTCAGCGGCCGCGCTCTTGCGAGAGGGCCTACTGCTGACGGCGGGAGAGGAGGAGCGAGCAGCTGCCGGTGTGGCCTCCTAAGCAACCATCATCAGCTGCCCAGTTGCCGCTTGGACACAGCAGGGGCTTCTTGCTGGCCCATGATCACAAGGCCCCACTTTCGCCTGAATGTCTTCCAGAAATGCCGCAGCCAGATCCCTTGGGGGGAACCGAGGGACGTGACCGGTATGTTCGTTGGGGGGCGAATGTCCGATGCGTTTGCGTCTGCCCACATCGCGCGGTTCATTCAAGCTCCGGCTGTCTTTATTCGATGCATTTTGGGCAATCATTTCGCCCATACTGGCACTGTACTTTCGTGAGGCCCAGATTCTTTCGTACGACGGCCTAGCCACTACCCTGGTCTATTGCACTCTTTCCGTTCTATTTTCGCTGCTCGCCTTCTCCGCATTCCGAATCCATGACGGAATGACGCGTTATTTTTCCGTGCACGATGCCGTCGACGTCACCAAGGCGGTGGTCGTGGCAGCGTTCATGACGTATGGGGCAGTCTTTACATTCACGCGTCTTGATGGCGTCCCCCGTTCAGTCCCGATTATTCATGCACTGACGTTGATAGCGGGCCTCATTGGGATGCGCATCTTCATGCGGTTGTTTGAAGCGAAGCGCACCACGTCCCCGCAGCGCGCGGATGGGAACGCCAAGCATATCTTATTGATCGGCTCAAACCGTTTGTCCTTATTGTACATAAAGTTCATAAGGGCATACTCGCCAGGTTTGCATGAGATTGTGGGCGTATTGGATGACAGTCCGGAAATGATCGGACGCGCGCTCGACGGGGTTCGCGTTATCGGACCCGCGCACCATCTTGAGCCTGTGATCAACGAGTTCGCCGAGCATGGAATTCGAATTGATCATGTCATAGTTGGCGAGGATCCGGATACGCTCTCTGACCGAACTCTTGCCCGAGTCAGGCGCATCTGCGACGAACACCAGATAGCACTGGATTTTGTCCCCGAGCTCGTCGGCTTGCAGCGCTTCCAGACCCCGGATTTGCCTGAACTCGCAAACGAACCGAAAGAGTCCGTCAGGCCAGAGATCGTGCTATCAGAATACTTTGGGCTCAAACGATTGATCGACGTAATTGCCACCGTCAGCATGATTGCTGTGTTATTGCCGATTTGGCTTTTGGTAAGCACAATTGCGCTACTGGACGTCGGCTCCCCGATCTTGTTTTGGCAGCAACGCTTGGGGCAAGGTGGCCGAGGCTTCCTGCTGCAAAAGATCCGGACGCTAAAACCGCCCATCGACTGGCACGGCCAAAAGGTCCCGGATTCTAAGCGGCTATCACCAATCGGCCGCTTCCTCCGTAAGTGTCGTCTCGATGAACTACCGCAGTTGCTTAACGTGCTCGTCGGCGACATGTCCTTGATCGGGCCCCGGCCACTACTGCCGCGGGACCAACCGGCTGACCCAGCTATTCGATTGTCGGTGCGCCCGGGGATCACTGGCTGGGCTCAGGTCAACGGCGGCAATTCCTTGTGCGTCGAGGAAAAAGACGCCCTAGACGAGTGGTACATTCGCAATGCCTCGTTGCGACTCGATTTGCGGATCGTTTTTATGACATGCGCATACCTATTCCGAGGGGAGCGCCGCGCTGAGGAGGCTATTGCCGCCGCGTTTGCCATGCGCCGTCAACAACGTGTGCTGCCGGATTACGAAACGGTCGTCGCTCCCGCGCCTGCAATAAGTGACGCGGTTGCAACAAGTGAAGTCCTCCCCGGCCAGCGAGCAGCATAAGATGTCCCCGCGCTTGCGGCCGCGGTCGAGAGGGCGGTCCTCGTCGACGAAGCGTTTGCTCACCATCTGAGCCTGTGCTTTCTAATCTTTATTTTAGACTACCACGGCTCTTGAGGGTCTTTATCCCACAAATTGCGGCGGGTGGCAGCCCATGCATCTAGAAACGCGCGTACTGATTACCGGCGGCGCTGGTTTCCTCGGTTCGCACTTGTGTGAGCGTCTCTTGGCGGACGGGGCGGTCGTCCTTTGTGTCGACAATTTTTTCACCGGCGCGCGACGGAATATCGAACACTTGCTCAGTCATCGGCATTTCGAGCTGATCCGACACGATGTCACCTTCCCGCTCTACGTGGAGGTCGATCAAATTTACAATCTCGCATGCCCTGCCTCGCCGATTCACTATCAACACGATCCCGTGCAAACGACAAAAACAAGCGTCCACGGCGCGATCAACATGCTGGGACTCGCAAAACGTGTACGGGCACGAATTCTTCAGGCGTCCACGTCGGAAGTCTATGGTGATCCGAGCGTTCACCCCCAGACCGAGGATTATTGGGGCCACGTCAACCCAATTGGCCCGCGCTCCTGTTACGACGAGGGTAAGCGCTGTGCGGAAGCCTTGTTCTTTGACTATTGGCGCCAGCACCGTTTGGAGATCAAAGTCGCCAGGATTTTCAATACCTATGGCCCGCGCATGCACCCGAACGACGGACGGGTAGTGTCAAATTTCATCGTTCAGGCTTTGCTGGGGCGCGATATCACAATTTACGGCGATGGCCTACAGAGCCGCGCCTTCTGCTACGTCGATGACTTGATCGATGGCCTCGTGCGCCTCATGTCCACCCCGGAAGAGGTCACTGGACCGATCAATATCGGCAATCCGGGAGAATTCTCGATCAAGGAGCTTGCATCGTTGGTCGTGGAGCTTACCGGCACACGCTCGCGTATTGTCCATGAAGCCAGCCCGGTGGATGATCCGCGCCAGCGGCGACCAGATATATCGAAGGCTCAGGAAATATTTTCGTGGGCTCCGCGGACACAGCTTAGAGACGGCCTGATTTGCACAATTGCTTATTTTGACGAGCTATTGACCGACAAAGGTGTTCGTGCCGCACTCAGTGCAAGTTGAAGCATGAGATGGCCGAGATCATTGTGCTACCCTGGCGGACAATTGCACGCGCGCCAAGCTCGGATGGCGCCACAAGAAGAGCTTCGACACGCTGGTCGCAGACATGGTCGAAGCGGATAGGATCACCACGAGCGGGAGCGCCGTAATCGCCACGGCTGAACTGCCTAGGTTTCTTTATGCGAATAGCAATGATTGGTACCGGCTATGTCGGACTCGTGTCCGGCGCATGTTTTTCAGACTTTGGGCATGTCGTAACCTGCATCGACAAGGATGCAGCGAAGATCCGAGAGCTGCAGAAGGGAAATCTCCCGATCTTCGAACCCGGGCTGGACACGCTCGTCGCCAGAAATGTCGCTGTCGGCCGGCTGTCGTTCGCGAGCGAATCCGCAGCGGCCATTCGCGCGGCCGACGTGGTCTTTCTCGCCGTGGGGACTCCCTCCCGGCACGGCGATGGATTTGCCGATCTCTCATACGTCCATGACGCCGCGCGCGAAGTTGCCGCCGAAATCGCCGGCTTCACCGTCGTCGCCATTAAATCGACGGTTCCGGTCGGAACCAACGAAGAGGTCGACGCCATCATTCGCAAGCTGCGCCCCGATGCGGACTTTAGCGTGGTATCCAATCCGGAGTTCTTGCGCGAGGGCGCCGCAATCGAAGATTTCAAGCACCCGGATCGCGTCGTCATCGGCACCGACGATGAACGCGCCCGACGCGTAATGCGCGAACTCTATCGGCCGCTCTTCATCAACGAGACGCCGATTAGCTTCACCGGACGCCGCTCCGCGGAACTCATCAAGTACGCATCCAACGCCTTTCTCGCGACTAAGATCACCTTCATCAACGAAATGGCGGATCTTTGCGAGAAGTGCGGCGCAGACGTGCAGGAGGTTTCGCGCGGAATGGGGCTCGATCGGCGTATCGCAGGGAAGTTTCTGCATGCGGGCCCCGGCTTCGGCGGCTCGTGTTTTCCCAAGGACATCGCGGCGCTCGCCGCGATCGGGCAGCGCTGCGGCGTGCCGACCAAAATCGTGACGACGGTGATGGCAGTGAACGATGCGCGCAAGCGCGCGATGGTGGCCAAAGTCGTGGCCGCCTGCAGTGGCTCGCTGCAGGGCAAGACCGTTGCCGTGCTGGGTCTGACGTTCAAGCCGAATACCGACGACATGCGCGAGGCACCAAGTCTCATTATCGTTCCTGCGCTCGAGGCGCAGGGCGCGCGCGTGCGCGCGTATGATCTCCACGGAATGGCGGAAGCGCGCAAGCTGATGCCGCGGCTCGAGACTGCCGCCGATCCCTACGCTTGCATCGAGGGTGCCGATGCGATGCTGATCCTCACGGAGTGGGACCAGTTCCGAGCCCTCGACCTCGATCGCGTGAAAGCGGCGTTGCGCAGCCCGGTCGTCATCGATTTGCGCAACATTTACCGGCCGGCCGAGGTCGTCGCGAAGGGGCTCACCTATGTGAGCGTCGGCCGGGGCTTCTAGCGGCACGCTGCGCGGAGGACTTGGCAGTCTACGTTGACTTCCTCACGAATGCAGTCCGGGATCACAATCAAACGGGCTAGGGCGCGGCACGGAGGTGCGATGGAATGAGTTGGACCTGAAGTTCTTCGAGCACCCCTGTTATCGTCAATGGATGGCGGCTGCCTGATCTCGCGTTTTTCCTCGCGGACTCAAGGGGCGACTCTGATGCCACTCCCATGCGGTCTGTACAATCGTGTGCAAATCGGATTTCACCGGGCTCCATCCCAGGAGAGATTGACCCAGTTGCGGATTAGCGATCAGCGCGGGCGGGTCGCCGGGCCGGCGGCGGCCTTCGACGACTGGAACGGTCCTGCGGCTCACCGCCTCGACCGCCGAGATGACGTCGCGTATTGAATGTCCACGACCAGTGCCTAGATTGACGCTGGCGCTTTTTCCTCCGTCGAGAAGACGATCGAGCGCTTTGACATGGGCAGTCGCTAGATCACCGACGTGGACGTAATCCCGTACCGCCGTGCCGTCGGCCGTATCGTAATCGGTGCCGAATACCTCAATGGCTGAATTCCGGCCCTGCGCTGCTGCGATGACGAGCGGGATGAGGTGCGTCTCCGGCGTGTGGTCCTCGCCGATTTCGCCGTCGGGATCGGCCCCGGCTGCATTGAAATAACGCAGATTCGTGTAGCGCAGACCGTAAGCCTGTTCGTACCAGCCCAAAATGTTTTCCACGAACAGCTTCGACGCCCCGTACGGACTGATCGGATTCTGCGGATGATCCTCCCCGATCGGCAACTCGAGCGGGATGCCATAGGTCGCGCACGACGAAGAGAAGACCACTTTGTCCAGGCCAGCATCCAATAGTGTGTCCCAAAGCGCGAGCGTCTTACGCACATTGTTGTCGAAGTACTTACGCGGTTGCTGGACCGACTCGCCGACATAGGCGTGAGCGGCAAAGTGAATGACGGCCTGAACATTGAAGCGTTTGAGCGTTTTCATCACGACAGCCCGATCGGCAATATCGCTCACGATCAGCGGTCCCCATTTCACCGCCCAATCGTGGCCGGCGCTCAGATCGTCGAGTACGACCGGTGCGTAGCCGGCCGCCGCAAGAGCCTTGCAGGTGTGGCTGCCGATGTATCCGGCTCCGCCGGTAACGAGGATTTTCAAGCACATGGCCGACTGCCGCCGGCAGTGTAGTGCGATTGCGCCGGCCTACTCCGCCATGCGCGGGTGTGTGACGTCCGTCGTAAGAAGTGCCACGGCCAGATGTCCATTTGGTCGAAATATTCGACGACGCTTTCCAGTTCCTCTTCGAAGGCGACAGAGGGACTCAAGCGCAGAGGTGCGCAACTAACGCGCTGCCTCGCATCATCAAGAGGCAGCGCCTGCCGTTCCATCACGGACCGAAATACGGTGTTTCCAAATACCGGGCACGCATCCCGCGCGGCACAGCCAGCCCCATCGCGCAATTCAACCCCCCACTCCAAACGAGTGACGCAGCCCCCTGAACCCTCACAACTTTTGGTCAATTTTTGGCCCGAACGTTCATTGGAACAACAGTTGATGTCTGCGCGGCTAACGGCGACGATCCGTTACAGTCTGCAATCAAGAGCAATCCGAAGATGCTCAACACCAATCTCTCCATCGTCCCCGCTCTCATTGCTTGGCTTGATGCGTCAGTTTCTGGAAATGGCTGGACGCAAAGTGTGCTTGCCTTCGTCTCGGGATTTCCGATCCCGAAACCCTAGCTTATGGGCTCGGGGTGCTGCAATGATTGGGCGGCGCGGCATTAGCCCTGGGCTTGTTGATCAAAACAATTGCCTTTTGAAGGATTACTGTTGCATACATCTATCGCCAAAAACTTTCAATCGCAGCGACAAGCCAGCCACGCGTGCAATTTGACTGAGGCAAACAACTCATGACAGAACGCGTTGCTCTAATCACCGGAATCACCGGTCAAGATGGCGCATATCTGGCGGACTTGCTTCTCAAAAAAGATTACGTAGTTCACGGCATTAAACGCCGCTCCTCCTCGTTTAATACTGGCCGCGTCAACCACCTTTACCAAGATCCCCACGAGAGGGACCTGAACTTCATCCTTCATTTTGGCGATCTCACCGATGCCACTAATCTCATCCGCATCATCGAACAGGCAAAGCCGAACGAGATCTATAATCTCGCCGCCCAAAGTCATGTGCAAGTCTCGTTCGAGACACCAGAATATACGGCGAATGCTGATGGTCTTGGGACGCTGCGGCTCCTCGAGGCCATCCGGATTCTGGGCATGCAGCGGCGCGTGCGTTTCTATCAGGCCTCGACTTCGGAACTTTACGGCGCCGTGCAGGAGGTTCCACAGCGTGAGAGCACGCCGTTCTATCCGCGTTCCCCCTATGCCGCAGCAAAGCTTTATGCGTACTGGATCACGGTGAATTACCGGGAAGCGTATGGAATTCATGCGTCCAATGGCATCCTCTTCAATCACGAAAGTCCGATGCGGGGGGAAACTTTTGTCACGCGCAAGATCACGCGCGCCGTCGCGGCGATCGCGCTCGGTCTTCAGCAGAAATTGTTTCTCGGCAATTTGAACGCGAAGCGTGACTGGGGTCACGCGCGCGACTATGTCGAGGGAATGTGGCGGATCGTGCAGCAGCCTGAGCCCGATGACTACGTGCTCGCGACAGGCGAGACCCACTCAGTGCGCGAATTTGTGGAGAAGGCATTTGCTCAGGTCAATAAAACCATTGATTGGGCGGGAGCGGGGCTCGAAGAGAAAGGGGTTGATGTCGCATCCGGTCGGGTTTTGGTTGAGGTCGATCCGCGCTACTTTCGTCCCACGGAGGTCGAATTGCTCGTCGGCGATGCCTCGAAGGCCCGGTCTAAGCTCGGCTGGAACCATAAAGTCTCGTTCGATGAGCTTGTAGCAGAGATGGTCGCCGCTGACCTTGCAACTGTGGCCAGCGAAACTTCGCGTAAGCCAGTGTTGACGGGGTAGAATGACAAGCATCCCGCCTGCTCCGTTCGATTTGGCCGGCAAGCGCATCTTGGTAGCCGGCCATAGCGGGATGGCGGTGCTACAGCTTCCAACCCACTCTTGAAGGTGCACAAATTTTCCAAGTAAAGCTCGTTCGCGAGCAACCGGTCCGGCTTCTGGGCCAGCAGGAGAGAGAGCGATGGCAAACCAGGTTCAATGGCACCTTTCCGGTGACTATTTCGAGAACTGCAGTTGCACCGTGGTGTGTCCGTGCCTCGTGTCGACGGCCGCCCCCCTGACCTCACGACCAACCGAGGGTGTGTGCAACGTGCCGCTGATCTTCCACATCGAAAGCGGCCGGTATGGCGACGTCGCGCTCGACGGCCTCAGTGTGGCGCTCGCAATCCAGACGCCTGGGCCGATGGCAGACGGAAATTGGTCGGTGGCCGCCTATATCGACCAACGCGCCGACGATAAGCAGACCGAAGCACTTGGTGCGATCTTTACCGGCGCCGCCGGCGGGCCCATGGCGGCGTTCGCGCCGCTGATCGGCAAGAATCTCGGGGTGAAGAAGGTCCCGATCACATTCCGAATCGAAGGCAAGAAGCGTTCCGCGGAAATCCCGGGCATCCTGCACATGTCTGTCGATCCGCTGCCGACCGCGCATCCGAGCGGGGAGATGTGGTCGAACATCGGTCATCCGGTCAGCCCCGAAAAGTTGGCGTTCGCCGTGGGAGCGCCCGGGAATACGTTTAGCGATCACGGCATGCGTTGGGATAATTCCGGCAAGAACGGTCACTATGCGCCGATCCGCTGGTCAAATCAGTCCTGATGCTTCGTGAAGCGGCCTGTCGGCAAGCCGGCGACATTCGTAACAAATGACCGACAGCACCCTGGAAATAGTGCTGCGGCGAGATCGCTTGGTCGTTGCCGGCGCGCTCGGGGTGATCGCCGCGCTGGCGTGGTGTTACGTGCTTTGGCTCGCGGCCGATATGGACATGGGCGGCATGGACATGACCGGGTTTCGCATGATCCCGGCTGGCATTGGAATCATGGCGCCGGCGAACGCGCCGTGGAGAGTGATCGAGTTCATGTTCGTGTTCGCCATGTGGGCGGTGATGATGGTCGGGATGATGGCCCCTTCGGCTGCACCAATGATCCTCATGTACGCCCGCGTGGGTCGACAAGGGAGGTCTGCGGGCAAGCCGCTTGCCGCGACTGGCTGGTTCGCCGCTGGTTATTTTCTGGTCTGGATCAGCTTTTCGCTGGCAGCGACGCTTGTCCAATGGCTCTTGGAACGGGCAGCTTTGCTCGATTCCCAAATGACAAGCGCCAGTAACGTGCTCGGAGCGATGGTGCTGATTGCGGCGGGCGTCTACCAGTGGACGCCGCTCAAGGACGTCTGTCTCGTCCAATGCCGGACGCCGCTCCAGTTCCTGATGCGCCACGGTGGCTTTCGTGGCGATGTGCCGGGCTGCCTGGTGCTGGGGCTTCGCCACGGAGCCTATTGCGTCGGCTGCTGCTGGGTTCTTATGACGCTTTTGTTCGTCGGGGGGGTGATGAACGTGCTTTGGATTGCGCTCCTGGCGCTGCTTGTCCTTTTGGAGAAACTCGCTCCGCTCGGCCGGTGGGTCGCGCGCGCCGCCGGCGTCGCTTGTGTCGTCGCGGGCGCCTGGATGTTGTTATCCTCACCGCAGCGATGACGGGGATGCTTATTCACTCTTGCGGCCCACTTGGCACTGCACCCCCCTGAAGGAACGCGAATCATCAGTGGAGGAAAATTCCACCCGGAGCATTGTTGATTCATCGATAGTTTCAAAAATATAAGTACAAAATATCCCGTCTCAATGTCCGCAAGTAACAAATGGCAAGTCCAAGAAAGGTAACGTAAGCGGCCCACGCATTCGGCGTGCGATATGGCGCGTGGCCGACGACGTAAATACTCAAAAGGCGCTGACGCAAACGTCAGCATCGTCGGCGGCGTCCGCGGAAATGAGTTTCAAGCCAGTGCCAACCTCGCGGCCCCAGCCATCACCGCGTGAGCCAGGGCTGGGCGCCGCTCAGCCAAACTGAAAGTGCGAAAGATTCTGGACGCTACCAAACAAACGCGCCCCTCCGGCGATATTGCTCGCACTGCCCCGGTTATGAAGTACCTGGCGCTAGGCGTCTCCGTGCCCACCAAGGTAATGCATCTCGAAAGCTCACCATCCTTGCAACCGTTGCTAACTGATTCGACCGCCTCGCATCAATTATTGGATGATCCGAGGTGAGCGGAAACGTGTTGCCGAAGTATCCGCGCCGCCAATCCATTCCCCGCGATATTCCAATGGGAGTCATTTCGCCGGTAAAGCCTCTCGTTGGCCGCGTGAGCAGAGAACTCCGTGAGCAAATCTATATAGTCGATTTTGAGCTCCTCCAATCTTGCGCGCAGTAATCTGTTGGGCAGCGTGAAGTCAAATGCTGGCGCGGAAAGCCTGGACGCTGCGATGACACGCCTCTGTAGTGGCGTGTCCATCTGCATCTCATCTGGGATTAATGCAATCGTCAATCCGATTTTCCGGTCGTCGCACAGTCGCTTGATCTGCGATAGATATGACATAGTCGCTTCCAAGCGCTCTTCGAATCCCGCATTATTACGCCGGAAAATCGTGCTCCTCGCGAGCTCAAGGTTTAAATAGGCATCATCGGTGAATGTGGGTTCATTATCGTCATATCTCGCAGGTCCGTGAACGATTTGCCCTTCGAATTTACTCCAACGGGCCAGTGCATATGTGAGCAGAGATGCCACGTATGAATAACTGAGCACGCTTCTTCTTCGTTCGATTTCGAAATCATTGCCGATGAAAAAAGATAGAAGAACTGTGTCTGGGTCGAGTACAAATCCCTCCCGCACCAATAACGACAGATACTCTCTTGGTCCTATATTCGGAATGCCCATGTTGATCAATTCGATGTTGTGCCCGGCTTGCTTGAGTTCCTGCTCGACCAAGGTCAGGTAATTGTATTCGTATGGCACGACGCCGAACGCGAAGCTGTCACCGATGCCGAGGATACGAATTGTCCCTGCGGTTTTAGCCTTGGCGAACTCGACATCTTTGAAGCCTTCGGAATTGAGGTGAAACGAATAATCCGGTTCAAACGGCTTGCCGCGAAACCGATTGTAGGAATCACTATAAAAGATAGGCAAAGGGTCCACATAATTATAGAGCCGAAGGCTCAGCTCACCCAACGCAACTGTAGTCAGCGCAATAATCAGAACGTCTCGGCCGATTTTTAACATAGCTTCTACTAGCGGCGTATAAGCAGCTCCCGATACCCCGTATCCACGACGAATAGCCTCTGGTAGAAACCCAAAGCCAGTTTCAGTTATCGCAATCCTTTTTCGGCGTCCCCCTTCGCAGCCAGTCCGATTGGGATTTTGAACTTGACCTATCTCGTTGCGCCAGAATGATACCGCGAGAAGAGGCGCTTGGATACGACGCCGCGGTATGCGCAGCGCACGATAACCCCCACGGCAAGGAGCGCAACCGCAGGGTGCACGTTTGCCATCTGCGTAGGAGCGTCCGGGGCAGGAGACGAGTGCGAGGCCGATTTTGCCTCAGGGACGTCAACCTTGTCAGAGACTGCGAGCGCGCCAAAAAGCTCATAGACCGACGGCCCTGGTTTCGTACTCTTGTCCGTTCGGGGGCTCTATCCTGCGCCGACTGACCGAGAACTCGCGAGTTCAGTTCATGCCGCTTCCGGCATCCCGTTCCGACCTACACACCGTGCTATTGCCGGGCCGTTGCGCCAGCCGGTCCGCAAGGCTACCCTGCCTTACATCGCGATAATGGGCACGTCGATTCCGGGTTACACTCTCGCTTGACACACGAGGATTTCAATCGGCAAGAGGAGATCAAGCCCTCCTCGGACCGCAGCTTCGGCCTGGTGGTCGCGGTCTTCTTCGTGATCGTTGGCCTGTGGCCGCTCGTGCGCACGGAACCGGTCCGCTGGTGGGCCTTGGGAGTGGCGGCGGTATTCGCTGGTCTGGCGCTGCTATGGACGCAGGCGCTCGGTCCGCTAAACCGACTCTGGGTGAAGCTTGGTGCCGTTCTCTACAGCGTCGTCAATCCGATCGTGATGGCTCTCCTATTTTATCTGACGGTGAGCCCAGTTGCGATGTTGATGCGCCTCTTGGGGAAGGACCCGCTGCGACTGCGCCGTGATCCCCATGCCGCAAGCTATTGGATCAACCGAACGCCGCCAGGGCCCTCGCCAGAATCCATGAAGAACCAATTTTAAGCCCAATGCTGTCGTTCCTGCGCGAATTCTGGTCATTCCTGCGCGTCCGAAAGAAATACTGGCTGATGCCCATTTTTATTATGATGGTGGTTTTCGGCGGATTAATCGTACTTACTAAAGGCTCAGCAGTCGCACCTTTCATTTACACTCTCTTCTAAACCCGCAACGCGCATGCGCATCCTTGGCTTATCCGCATTCTATCACGACAGCGCCGCCGCATTCGTCGTTGACGGGCAGATCGTCGCCGCCGCTCAGGAAGAGCGCTTCACGCGCAAGAAACACGACTGCGGATTCCCACGGCATGCGCTCGCCTATTGCCTGAAGGAAGGCGGCATCACCCTTGGGGACGTCGACTACGTCGCGTTTTACGACAAGCCGTTCCTAAAGTTTGAGCGTCTGCTTGAGACCTACCTCGCCTTCGCGCCCAAGGGCTTTCGCTCCTTCCGAATGGCAGTCCCGCTCTGGCTGAAAGAGAAACTGTTCCAGAAACAGCTGTTGCGCGACGAACTACGCGCCTTCGACCCCGGCTATGACTGGGAGAGCAGGCTCCTGTTCACTGAGCACCACCAGAGCCACGCCGCTTCCGCTTTCTTCCCATCTCAGTTCGACGAGGCGGCCATCCTCACCATGGATGGCGTCGGCGAGTGGGCAACCACGTCGGTCGCGTACGGACGCGGCAATCACCTCGAGATGTTGAAGGAATTGCACTTCCCGCACTCGCTTGGCTTACTCTACTCGGCATTCACCTACTATACTGGGTTCAAGGTCAATTCGGGCGAATACAAACTGATGGGGCTCGCGCCGTACGGCGAGCCGAAATTCGCCAATCTCATTTTGGACAAGCTGATCGACCTCAAGCCCGATGGCACATTCTGGTTGGATCAGTCCTACTTCGACTACTGTACCGGCCTGCGCATGACTAACGAGAAGTTCGACGCCTTATTCAATGGGCCCGCCCGTAAGCCGCAGGAACTGCTCAGCCAGCGTCATATGGACCTCGCGGCTTCGATCCAAGCGGTGACCGAGGAGATCATGCTGCGGCTCACCCGCTCAGTTGCGGCCGAGATCGGAGCCGAGAATCTCTGCCTCGCTGGGGGGGTCGCTCTCAACTGTGTTGCCAATGGCAAGGTGCTGCGCGACAGCAAGTTCAAGCGAATCTGGATTCAACCGGCGGCTGGCGATGCAGGCGGTGCGCTGGGGGCTGCGCTTGCCGCCTACCACCTGCACAAGGGCCAGCCCCGCCGCCTCGACAACCAGCTCGACGCCATGAACGGCGCCTATCTCGGACCCAGCTACGATGACGACGAATGTGCCAGCCGCCTTGAGCGCGCCGGCGCGCGCTTCGTGCGGCTCGACGCCACGCAAGCTATTGAACGTGCCGCCAGTGACCTGGCGGAGGGCAAGGCGCTCGGCTGGTTTCAGGGACGCATGGAATTCGGCCCACGTGCGCTGGGCAATCGCTCCATCATCGCCGATGCGCGCTCACCGTCGATGCAGTCTGCACTCAATCTCAAGATCAAATATCGGGAATCCTTCCGACCGTTCGCACCCGCGGTGCTGCGCGAAGACGTCTCCGAGTGGTTCGACCTTGACACCGAGAGTCCCTACATGCTGCTGGTGGCTAGCGTTGCCGAGCACCGACGCCGATCCATGACGGCGCAACAACGTGCGCGGTTCGGCATCGACAAGCTCAACGTGCCGCGATCGGACATTCCAGCGGTGACGCATGTCGATTACTCCGCCCGTATCCAGACCGTTCATGCCGAGACCAATCCGCGCTTCCACGCCCTACTGTCGGCCTTCAAGCGCAAGACCGGCTGCCCCGTTCTGGTCAACACCAGCTTCAACGTGCGAGGCGAGCCTATTGTGCACACCCCTGAGGACGCCTTTCGCTGCTTCATGGGCACTGAGCTCGAGGTGCTCGTGGTCGGTGATCTTTATCTGCAAAAGAGCGAACAGAATTCCGCGCTTAGGTTAGAGTACAAGAATGCGTTCGAGCTGGATTGAGCTGGGCCGACTGGCGCCATTCCCAGCTCGACCTTCCGTCCCGCGCCGAAGCAATCAGGCGACCCGTTAAATTGGCGACCAAAGTTAACAAGGCAGATGCAGATCGCTGAGCCCGCTGATATGTTCACTGATTGCGGGGCAAACGGCCAAGAGCCCCATAATGCCGAGGTGACGACCAACGTGCAGGCGCAAACCGTGGTAGGGGTATGGCCCGCTGTAAATGCGCTGTAATAACAGCGGAGACGTGGCGCGCTTTGTTTGCGGGCCGACGAAGGCACTTTGGTGCGCCATCAAGACTATGATGTCTTGACATCAAATAGCATCGCAGCCATGATGTCCTCGATGCGCACCACGCTCACCATCGACGACGACGTGGCCGGTCTCCTGAAGCGGCGCGCCCACGAGCTCGGGGTGCCGTTCAAGGATGTGGTCAACCGGACGCTCCGCGCCGGCCTCGGAGAGGCGGCGAAGCCGCGCCGGCACGCGGCGCCGAAGACCATTCCCCACGCGTTCGGGTTCAGGCCCGGGATCGATCTGGATAAGCTCAACCAGCTCACCGACGAACTCGAAGCCGAGGCCTACGCCGACAAGATGTCCGCGCGCAAGCCTCGCCAGGCAGCGCTGCATGATCCTGCCCGACGTCAACGTCCTCGTTCACGCCCATAACGCCGAGTCGGCGGTGCACGCGCGCGCGCGACACTGGTGGGACGAGTGCCTGTCGGGCCCCGAGGGGGTCGGCCTCGCGTGGGCGACGCTACTCGGCTTCATCCGCCTGACCACGAATCGCAAGATCGTGGCGCGGCCGCTTCCGGTCGGCGACGTGACGGCGCGCATCGAGAGCTGGCTCGATCTGCCCCACATTCACATGGTACAGCCGTCGGATACGCACTTCGCGCGGCTTCGCGCCGAGCTCGAGCGGCTGGGCACGGCAGGAAATCTAACGACCGATGCGCATCTCGCCGTGCTTGCGATGGAGCGCGGCTACGTTCTCTACACGACGGACGCCGACTTCGCGCGCTTTCCCGGGTTGCGTTGGGTTGATCCTTGCAAAGCGTAGCCTCGTAGCCCGCCTTAAATGGTCCAATCTCGAATACGAAGCGTTGCCACTGGAAAGTCGCGCCACCACAGGGCGCGCGCCTCATCGACAAAACCGCGCCTCATGCTGACGGGCAACACCCGCGACGGAGCGCGCGAGTGCCTGGTGCTGATCGCCGACAGCTCGACTCGGGTGCCGCTCAGTCCGAAAGTGCGAAAGACCTTGGATATTATGACCTGAGCCCCGGAAAGTCCTCCGAATCTGAGTAGAACCTATCTCAAAATCGCCTGAAGAGGACAACGAGGCAAGCGAGCTGTACGAAGCCGAGGAAGTTGTGGGCGTAGTATTCCCAACGGACGAGGATGCGGCGCTGCCATTGAATCCAAGCA
>Ga0126377_10001502_pt1 | contig 15385 bp, 16 predicted proteins | sample PanSoiMetPlot_22_FD_92647 | JGI IMG/M metagenome (GOLD analysis project Ga0126377, IMG submission 92647) | Tropical forest soil microbial communities from Panama - MetaG Plot_22 | ecosystem: Environmental > Terrestrial > Soil > Tropical forest > Bulk soil | place: Panama | collected 2016-02-17
AGTTCCCGCAAGTGCTTGACTGTCATCGCGAACAAATATAGAATACCTGCAAAATCGAGTTTCATTCGATTTTTGTTCTACTCGCCCTTGCGGGATGGGTTCACGTCGGTTCGGATACGACGCTAAATACCAAACTCCCGTGCCTCCCTTAGGATTCCTATGGCTTTCTCCAAGGACTCGATCCCCGTCTATACGTCTGCGCGCGAACTGCTGTATTACGCGCCTCTCGCAACGGTTCCGCACCTGATCGAAGAGGGCCGCGTCCATCCGTTCGGGACGCGGAAACGCGTGCGATCCCTGGTCGCAATCAGCGGCGCGGAAGACGCACTGCGCGCCGAACGGCCTCCCACCGGTCAGAAGTTCTCCGACCAGCAGGAGGCGATCGACAATCCTCGCGGGGTGTGGCGATTCCGGCGTTCCAAACTTTCTTATGCCTGAAACAGAACCCAAACGTCCCCGGCGATTGAATGCACGTTTACGACAGCGGGCGTTCCTCAAAGCGTACTCCATCTGCGGCCGCATTTCCGAAGCGGCGCGCATCGCGCAGATCGACCGGCAGGATCATAAACGGTGGTACAAAGCCGATCCCGTCTACCGTATGGCCTTCGACGACCACCAGGAAGAAACGGCCCAACTCCTCGAGGACGAGGCCATCCGCCGCGCCTACGAAGGCGTCAAGCGCCCGGTGCTCTACCAGGGACGCGCCGTCAAGATCGGCGGAAGCCGCAAGGTACTTTACGAGACGCAGTATTCGGACACCTTGCTGATTGCGCTCCTGAAGCGGTTCCGTCCGGCGCTCTATCGCGAGAATACGGTCGTCGAACACACGGGCTCGATCGAACTCGTCGAGCGGATGCAGCAGGCGCGAAAACGTCTGATCGAAATGAAGAAGAACGACCAGGCCAACAATGCTGGCACAGCCGGTTGATCTCGATCTCGCCGAACAGATGGTGGCTTTCTACGAAGACCCCTTGGGCTTCGTCCGGTATGCATATCCATGGGGGCGCGAGACCACCGAGTTGGCCGGCGAACCGGGACCGGACCCCAACCAGGAAGCATTTCTGCGCGACCTGGGCGCGGAGGTAAGCAAGCGCGATTTCAACGGTAGCGACCCCGTCATGCCGATCCTGATGGCCGCCTCGAGCGGACATGGAAGCGGCAAAAGCACCATGGGCGCGTGGATCGCAGACTGGATACTCTCGACGCGGCCTTATTCGATTGGCACGGTAACCGCCAACACCTATCAGCAGCTCGAAAGCCGCACGTGGGCCGCGGTCCTGCGATGGACGCGCCTGTGCATCACGAGTCACTGGTTCCATATCCGCTCGAAGGGCATCTTCCACCGCGGCAGCCCGGAAGACTGGAAGGTCGTTGCGCAAACCTGCAAGGAGGAGAACGCGCAGTCCTTCGCCGGCCAGCACGCGCGCACGTCGACCTCCTGGTACATGTTTGATGAGGCCTCGCACATCCCCGACCGGATCTGGGACGTAGCGCAGGGCGGACTGACCGACGGGGAACCCATGTTCTTCTGCTGGGGTCAGCCGGCCCGCAACCAGGGCCGCTTCTATGAAGTGTGCTTCGGCAGGATGCGCGAACGCTGGAACACGCGGTGCATCGATTCGCGCTACTCGCGTTTCACGAACAAAGCGCTGATTGACGAGTGGATCAGGGATTACGGCGAAGATTCCGACTTCGTCCGCGTTCGCGTCCGGGGGGTCGCTCCTCGCGCCGGCGACCTCCAGTTTATAGACCAGGACCGGGTGTACGCGGCCCAGCGCCGCACCGTCGCAACGTTCCCCGACGACCCGCTGGTGTGCGGTTTCGACGTTTCAGGCGGAGGCCAGGCCTGGAATGTCGTATGGTTCCGGCGCGGGGTGGACGCGCGCTCTATCCCCCCGATCGCCATACCGGGCGAGCATTCTAAAGAACGTTCCGGAATACTCGCCCGGCTGGCGGAAGTGCTTTCCGACAAACGTCCGGGACGCAGGGTATCGATGATGTTCGTCGATTCCGCATATGGCGCGCCCTACGTCGAGCGCCTGCGTTCGATGGGCTTTCACAACGTGGTCGAAGTCAATTTCGGGGGACCTTCGCCCGACCGGCATCAGGCCAACATGCGCGCTTACATGTGGAACCGGATGAAAGAATGGCTCGACCGCGGCGCGATCCCGGCCGACGACGTGGTGCTCGAGACCGACCTGACGGCGCCCGGATCGCACCTGAACCGCAGCGACCAGCTTGTACTTGAGTCGAAAGAGGCGATGCAGAAGCGCGGTGTCGCGAGCCCGGACCGCGGCGACAGCCTGGCGCTTACGTTCGCCGCACATGTGCAGCCGGTCAAGGATCGGTCGGACGATCAGCAGATGTTCGGGTCGCCCGGCGGAACGTGGATGGGGTGATGGACCAACTAGGTGATGATCCATTGAAAATCGATCCCGCATTTCATCTGGTCGCCTTAGAGCTTTTACGCGAAGCGCTTCTGTTGGCGCTTCAGAAACTATATGACGGCGGCGTCAGTGGAATTGATCAGCAGGCCTTCTGGGCTTGTGTGAGCGAGTTTGAAAATCACGTTGACATAGTTGATGTCACTGACGAAAACAATGACCAAGGTTCCATCCAGGAGTCTTTTATTGAATACGTGGACGCTCTTAAAACGCGTCTAAGCGAACAAAAAATAATCGGAGACAGCGATGCCGCTTAAAAAGGGCGCAAGCCAGGCGACAGTCAGCGCGAACGTCAAGGAATTGATTAACACGGGAAAGTATCCGCAAAAGCAGGCCGTCGCCATCGCCCTCCGCACGGCGGGCAAGCCCAAACCCCGGAAGCCGCCCAAAAAGAGCCTGGGCGCGATGATGCGCAACGGAGATTTGGACAGTGCCTGAACGACCGGCCGACCGCGACATCCTGGCGACCGCGCGCGAACGTTTGCAGCTCGCGCAGTCGGCCGAATGGGAGATCCGCAAGGAAGCCCGCATCGACCTCGAGTTCTGCTCGGGCAACCAGTGGGACGCGGCCGACCGCAACGAGCGCGAAACCACCGGCCGCCGGCCGTGCCTCACGTTCAATAAGTTAATCGGGCCGCTCAACATGATCGCCAACGACGCCCGCGTGAATACTCCGGGTATCGAAGTGCATCCGGTCGATTCGTTGAGCGACCCGGACACCGCACGCGTGATCCAGGGAATGATCCGGCATATCGAACAAGTTTCGAAGGCCGACGAGATTTACGAATCCGCGATCGAGCAGTCGACCTCCAGTTCCTTCGGCTATTTCAAGGTCATTACGCGGTACTGCGGGCCTACCAGCTTCGACCAGGAGCTGAGGCTCGAGCGCATCCCCGACCAGTTTTCCGTCTACATCGATCCATTCGCAAAACAGGCCGATAAATCCGATATGCGGTGGGCCATCGAATTCGGACTGATCCCGCGCGACGAATACAAGGTGCAGTACGGCGATTCCGAAGTCGCGGGCCTGAACTTTTACGAGGGCGGAACCAATCCGGCCCCAGACTGGATTCAGGACGAGGGAGTGATCGTCGCCAATTACTGGGAACTGACGGTCGAGCCCGCGAAACTGGTTGCGATCCGCTGGCCCGACGGCCATATCAGTTCGATGCTCGAGCGCGACCTGCCGGACGAACTGCCCCCCGGCCTGACGGTAGCGACCGACGGTTCGGGAGCCCGGATCACCCGTGACACCGAAGAGCGCCACGTGACCTGCTACAAGATCAACGGTGTTGAGATCCTCGAGGAAACTCCCTGGCGCGGACAATGGATTCCGATCTTTCCCGTCCTCGGAAAAGAAATGTGGGTCGATGGAGTGCGCAGGCTCTTCAGCGTTGTGCGCTTCGCACGGGACGCGCAACGCCTCTATAACTTCTACCGCACCGCGGAAGCCGAAACGGTTTCACTTGGCACCAAAGCGCCATGGATCGGGGTGAAAGGCATCTTTCGCGACACCCGCTGGGCGACGGCCAATTCGAAGAACTGGTCGTACCTCGAGTACGAGCCGCTCGACATCGCCGGCAATCCCGCGCCTCCGCCCATGCGCAACACGTTCGAGCCCCCGATCCAGGCCCTGAGCGCGGGCGCACTGCAGGCCTCGGACGACATCAAGGCCACGACTAACGTTTTTGACGCTTCGCTCGGAGCGCGGTCGAACGAAACTTCGGGAGTGGCGATCCAGCGCCGGCAGAACCAGTCGGGACTCGCAAACCTGCACTTTATTGACAATTTGAATCGCGCGATTCGGCAGTGCGGAGTGGTTCTGGTCGACCTCATCCCCAAGATCTACGACACCGCGCGTGAGGTTCGCATTCTTGGCGAGGACCGCAAGCAGGAAATCGTCAAGGTCAACCAGCACTACATCGACGACAAAGGAATCGAGCGGTGCTATGACCTGGCGAACGGTCAGTACGATGTGACCATCACCACCGGCCCGTCGTATCCGACGCAACGCCAGGAAGCCTTCGACATGCTTACCAAGATGTCGCAGGCTTACCCGCAATTGATGCCCATCGCGGGCGACGTGATCTTCCGCAACGGAGATTTTCCGGGCGCCGACAAGCTGGCCGAAAGGTTCCAGAAAACCCTGCCCCCGCAATTGCAGGATCAGCCGGAGGGGCGGCCGCCCGTTCCTCCGGCCCTCGTCAATCAGATGCAGCAGATGGGGCAGGCCATCGACCAGATGACTGCGGTAATCAACCAGCAGAACGAAGAGATCAAGATCCAGAAAGCCAAAGCCGACTCGCAGACCGAGATCGAAAAAATGAAGATCGAATCGAGCGACCGTCAGGCCGCGTTGAACGCGCAGGTGCAGATCATCACCAGCGAGATGAAGGTGAAGTCGAACGAGGATATCGCGCTCCTGCGCGAGCAGATCGGCGTATTGCAGGCCCAGATTAACGCCATGGCTACCGGGCGCGCCGCCGAAGCCGCCGAAGCCCGGACTGAAACGCCGGCGGGCCTGATGTAAAGGTTTTTATGAGCGAAGAAACAGCAGTACCGGGAACGGTTCCCGAAAACGCCACTCCGACCGAAGAATCCGAAGCCCCAACGGACTTCCGGGAGTACGTCAGGTGGCGGACTACGGGTGAGCTTCCCGACAAACCATCCGCGGCCGCGGCTGAACCCGAAGAACCGCCGCAGGCCAAAACCGAACCGGAGTCGGAACCGGCAGATAAGCAGGAACCAGCAGCGGAAGAGGAAGAGGACGAACCGGGAGACGAAAGCGCGGAGGCCAAAAGGCCCGGAGCGCGCCAGCGCAAGATCGACCGTCTGACCAAACGGGTCGCGGAACTCGAGCAGCAGGTCGTACAGCAGAAACAGCCACAACCGCCCGAAAAGGCGGTTCCGGCCGAACCTGCTGGAAAACCCAAACTGGCGGATTTCCCGACGCTCGAAGCGTACCAGGAAGCTCTGACCGACTGGAAAATGGACCAGCGCGAGCAGAAGCACCGGATCGAGGAAGCGGAGCGGAAAGCACAGGAAGCGGCCGTCGAGCTTCAGAAGAATTGGTCCGCACGCGAAAAGGCCGCAAGAAAAGCGCATCCGGATTACGACGACGTCATGGACACGGTCGAGGCCCCGGCGGGTCCGGGAGTGCTGGCGGGACGGCAGGCGATGCTCGAGGACGAGCACGGCGCCGAGATCCTCTATTATTTAGGCAAGCATCCCGCCGAACTGAAGCGCATCTCCCAACTTTCACCGGTAGCAGCGGTAATGGAGATCGGCAAGCTCTCGGCCGCTCTCTCGAAATCTTCCCAGCAGGTTCCTGTAAACGGCAAACCGGCAGTATCGACCGCGCCACGGCCGCCATCGCCTGTTTCGCGTCCCGGTAAGACGACTTCGGATTCGATCGAAGACCCGGAAGTGCAACGCAACTACACGCGATGGGAGAAAGCCCGGCTGGCGCAACTGAAAGGCTAGTACATGGCTGGGAATCAGCTCTTAACGATCCAGAAATCAGACGCTGGCCCGAAGGAGTAATTCTTCGGTGAAGAATCGGGTGAATTGCTGGGAACCCCTTAGAGCCCGTGCTGCTACAGCAGATCCGGCGACGGAAAATGCGAATGCTTGAAAAACACATGGGATTGGGCAATCAGCAGCCAAGCTTGATGCCACAGTTGGCGGCATCAAGAAGGTTCAACGACCAGAGCAGCGATGCTCGTAGCCTCAAGCGAGGCGAAGCCCCCGAAGTCCCGAATGGGACTGTGAGATGGTCTGGTCCCTGGTTAAAGCCAGGGCAGCCCGCAAGGGCGGGTCCGGATCTAGCGAATTCGGGCCGAACATCAACGATGATCACCAACGAACTGCTTAGGCGGTTCAAGAACAATCTGGGTTTCTCGGGCGCAATCGCGCATACCTGGAACGACCAGTTCGCGGTTACGGGCGCAAAGATCGGAGACACGCTCCGGTTGCGCGACCCGGTACGTTTTAACGCAGTCGACGGTCCCGACATCACGGCGTCGATTCAGGATGTCATCGAAACGCAGAAGGTCCTGATCCTGAACAAGCAGAAGGTGGTCCCGTTCGCATTTTCGTCCAAAGACCTGACGCTCTCGGTCGACGCCTTCCGCGCCCGCTATCTCGATTCGGCGGCCCTGGCGCTCGCCAACCAGGTCGACGTCGACGGTTTGACGCTGGCCTACCAGGCTACCGCCAACGCCGTCGGCACGCCGGGAACGCCGATTACGGCGCTCGACCCGTTCTGGGCCGCCGGCCGGGTGCTCGATGAAAACGCTTGCCCGGTCGACGGAACCCGCACGATGTGCATCCCGCCGCGGACACAGGAAGCAGTCCTCAAAGCCGCTCAAGCTCTGTTCCAGTCGTCGACCCAGGTCAAGCAGCAGTACGAACGCGGACGCATGGGGACGATGGGCGGCTTCGAGTGGGTCATGGATCAAAACTGCCGAACCCACACCGTCGGCCCGCTGGGCGGCGCCCCCACGGTGTCGGGCGGAGGACAGACCGGAACTCCGGGAGTAGCCCAGTCGCTTGCGACCGCGGGCTGGACCGCGGCGGCGGCGGCCCGGCTCAAGAAGGGAGATATTTTCACTATGGCGAGCGTGTTCGCCGTCAACCCGGTTTCGGGCGACACCCTGTCGGGCCTTCAGCAGTTCGTTGTGACGGCCGACGTGTCGAGCGATGCTTCGGGAAACGCGAGCGTACCGATCTATCCGCCGATCATCATCACGGGTCCGTACAAGACGGTCTCGGCGGCGCCGGCGGGCGGTACGCCGCTCGTGGTCGTCGGCACGGCCGGCCAGTTGTCGCCGCAAGCGATCGGATTCCACCGCGAGGCTTTCTGCATCGGTATGGCGCCCCTTGAGGTTCCGCGGGACGTCCACATGGCCGCCAGCCAGCAGGACCCCGACACAGGATGCTCCGTCCGGATGGTGTCGCAGTACGACATCAAGACCGACCTTTTCATCACGCGCTGTGACGTGCTCTACGGACACTGCGCGCAAAGGCCCGAATGGGCTTGCCGAATCGAGCAATAAGGAGAAATTGAATGGCAACAACACCTACACCGTCGCCTTCGGATTTCCCGAAGGTCTACTACAACCTGCTATCGGCCTGGCCGCCGCGGATCGTGGCGAACGCAGAGGAAGAGGCGGCGCTCGATCCGCTCGAATGGTCCCAGATCCCCAAAGCCGCCACCACCGCGGCCCCGGATACATGGCCGAAGCTCATGCACAACATTAACGTGCCGGCCGTGCTGGTTTATAGCGTCGACGAACAGGCGCAACTCGGAAAGTCGTACCGGCTTTTCCCGTTTCCTGACGGCATCGGGGTAGGCCCGGTAGCACAGCCAGCCTGATGCCCTGGCAGGAGTTCCCGAAGATGATGTTCCACCGGACCGGGGGATACATGATCGTCAACAGCCGGCAGGAACAGTCGCAATTGGGCGGAGATTGGAGCGAGAAGCCATTCCCGCCCGATAACGACCCTTCGCCCACGGCCGGGGAGGCGCTCGAGGCGGCGCCTCCCCCCTCCGAACCTCAACCGGAACAGGAACCCGAACCGGAGCCCGAAGTCGAAGCGGAACCGGAAGAACCGGAGCCGGAACCCGAAATTCCACGGCCGGCGGCCGCAGCCCAGCGCAAGCCCAAGAGCGGCCGGAAAGTGCGGAAGTAGGTTGCGATGCCGATCACAGTCACCGATTTGATTCACTCCTCGTTCCGCCTCATCGGCGCCGTGGTGGCCGGTGAAACGCTCGAAGCGCAGGAACTGACCGACGCCCTCTACACCCTGAACCAGATGGTCGCTCTCTGGAGCACCGAAGGTCTGACGGTCTGGGCCCTGCGGCACGACACGTTTTCGCTTACCGGCGCGACGTCCTATTCGATGGGTCCAGGCGGGATCGCGGGCGCTGTCAGGCCGACCCAGATCGTGGGAGCGCGCGCCGCAAACGGAGCCTTCGGCCGGGCCGTCAAAATTGTTGGGGTCGACCGCTGGACGGACATCGCCGAACGCGGAGGCCTGCTGAATCTTCCGCTCAAGGCGTATGTGGACTATGCGTTCCCGCTCGCGACCGTGTGGGTCTGGCCGGCCGCGGTTTCGGGAGTGACCTTCGAAGTTTATACGGTGATGGAATATGCGGTCTTCCCGGACAATCCCGCGGCGCAGGTGCAGCACAACTTCCAGCCCCAGCGGCTGACCTACACGCTGGCGTCGGCGGCCGGATCTTTCACCATCGGTCCCGGAGGCCAACTGGCGGCGCCACGGCCCGCCAAATGCCAATCGATCGCGGCCGCTTACACCGGGTTCCGTCACGAGCTCGACATCATCGGGGCCGACGAATGGGCGACCTATCTCGAACCGACCGGCGTACCGATCGCGCTTCCGCTTGAGATGTACGTCGAATACAGCTATCCCAACGCCACCCTGAACGTCTGGCCGGCCGCAACCGCCGGGAACATGGAGGTGCATTCGCTCCAGCAGATCTCGCAGTTCGCGAGCGTGGACGCAACGGTCGACCTTCCGCCGGGATACGAAGAGGCCATCCGGTTCAATCTGGCCGTGCTGCTGGCGCCTGAATACGGTCGTCCCATCGACGCGACGGTGGCAGCGTCGGCGCAGGCGTCCAAAGGATCGCTTGCGACCATGAACGCTTCCAATATGCGGCTCCCGCAAGCCGCGCCTCCGGTGGCCGCCTGATGGCCGCCCCACTGGTTCAGGTCGACACCGGCCTGCTCTATCCCGCGCTCCGCAAGGCGGGCGTCACGATCGGCCCGCAACGCAAACCGTCGCCCGCCCAGTTTCAGGACTGCATCGACGAACTGAACCGCCTGATCGGTTCGCTGAACTGCGACCGCCTGTTCATCTACTCGCTCGATGTCCAACAGTGGCCGCTGACATCCGGGAAGACTTCGTACACCATCGGACAGGATCCTAGCGGGGAGCAGACTGCCGACTGGAACGCACCGCGGCCGCAGATGATCACGATGGCGAACCTGGTCCAGACGGGAGGGCAGGCGCGTGATCCCGTTTCGGTCCTCACGCCTGAGGAGTGGTCGAAGATCCGGCAGCCGGGAGTCGGAGGAGTGCGGGCCATCTACAACGACCGGGCCGCGCCGCTCTCGCGCATCTACCTGTTGGGAGCGCCGGGCGCGGGCATCAGCCTCGAACTCTACACCTGGCACTCGATCCCGCGGGCGTCGAGCCTTTCGGACGCTGTTTTGCTGCCCGAAGGCTATGAAGATGCGCTGGTCCTGAACCTCTCGTGCCGCCTCGCGCCGCAGTTCCAGCGGAGGGTAGACGCCGACGTCCGGGACCAGGCCCGTATTTCGCTGATGCGCCTGGAATCGATCAACGCCCCTATGCCGATCGCGGATACCGCGTTCGGATCGTGCGGTTGCAACGGAACGGACGGATCGAGCGGAATGGGGGTGACGCCCGTACCCGAACCGGGCCCGCCCGGACCTCCGGGACCGGTCGGGCCGCGCGGGCCGCAGGGTGATCCGGGACCTACGGGCCCACAGGGACCGGCAGGCGCCACGGGACCGCAAGGGCCTCCCGGAGTGGCGATCATTCAGGACGAGGGGATCACGCTCACCAGCCGAACGTTCCTCAACTTCGTTGGGGCTGGGGTGACAGCGACCGACGACGCGGGGAACAACCGCATCAACGTCACGGTGACGGCCGCGGTGGCGTCGGTATTCAGCAGGAGCGGCGCAGTCGTAGCACAGTCCGGAGACTATACCGCGGCGCAGGTGACCAATGCGGTCTCGACTATCGGCAGTTACGCCGACCCCTCGTGGCTCACTTCGCTGGCCTGGTCGAAGATCGCGGGAGTCCCCGCCTCGGTAACCAGCCCGCTCACTACCAAGGGCGATCTGCATGTTTTCAGCAATGCCGATACGAGACAGGGAATCGGTTCGAACGGTCAGGTTCTCACTGCAGACAGCGCCCAGACAACCGGAATGAAATGGGCCACCCCATCGGGCGGCTTCGCAGATCCGACCACGACCAAGGGCGACCTCATCATCCACGGAACCACGACCACCCGCCTCGGAGTGGGAACCGATGGACAGGTACTGACGGCCGATAGCACTCAAACTCTGGGAGCTAAGTGGGCTAATGCGAGCCTCGATACTCGCGTGAACAGCACACCCTACGGCCTGCAGAACATCCTTAATTTCGCGGCGGGCTCGAACGTCACGCTGGGCGCATCGTCAAGCGCCGGATCGATGACGATCACGATCAATGCAGCCGCGGCGCCGGTAAGCAGCGTATTTACCAGAACGGGCGCGATAGTTGCGGCGACCGGAGACTATACCGCGGCGCAGGTGACCAATGCAGTCGACACAACACAGACCTATAACAACCCGGCCTGGATTACGGGGCTTCCCTGGTCGAAGATAACGGGCTCGCCATCCGCAGGGCAAATCACCTCGTTTCAGACGCCATGGTTGAGCAATATTGATGCGGCCACGTTCCAGTTGAACAATGTGAGCAAAGTCGGCATAGGCATCGCTTCTCCGGCTGTTTTGCTGCACGTGAATACCACGGTTGCCAGCAGCGCTTCCCAGGTGAGGCTGACTAACAACGCCACAGGCGACCTCTCGATGGTGGCTTATAGCCAAAGCAACCAGCTTATTTATTTTGGAAGCTACTCGGATGCGGCGGGCAACAATCAATCGACCGGCACCCAATGGTTTGCCATCAACGTAACCAACAATACGGCTTACTTCCAGGGATGGCCGAACACCACGCCCGGATCTCTGGTTCCCAATTCCAAACACATGATGTCGCTTGACCTGCTCAATGGGCGCGTGGGCGTCAGGCAACCGGCCCCGGCCTATGTACTCGACGTGACAGGAGACTGCAACATCACCACCAATCTGCGCCTGCCCGGTCTTCCTTCCGCCGCCCCGGCCGCGGGCTCTAAGCAACTCTGGTACGACGCAGCCGACGGAAACAGAGTGAAGTACGTTCCTTAGAAAGGATCACACCGAATGGCGATGACATATGAAGAATCAGCCACCCTCATGAACGACGTCACATTCCGGGGCCGGGTGAAAGTCGCCGCGCTTACATTCGCCACCAGCATCATGAACGAGGAGCCCACTGTCACCGCGCATAACGCGCGGCTCAGGTGGGCGCAGATGACGTACAACCAGCCCGACGCCGTCGCCCAGCAAATTCAGCCTCCGACGGTAATGGACCCTGCCGTTCAGACGAACGGGTCGGCGATTACCGACGCCGCTTTACAGGCGTCGGTGGAAGCGGTCGTAAACAAGTTGATCTGACATGCAGACTATATTCCTTTCCTACTACAACCGGCTCATGCTGTGGACCCTCACCGGTTCCCATTCGGTCGAACGCCTGGCCGACGCCGCCGTACTCTTGCGGGTGATCGAGAAGGTGCGGCTTACGGACGAAGAGTCGATTGCGAGCGAGTTTCGCGCCAACGGCTCACAGATCGGCTGGAAGCTCCCCGAAGCCGGTTACGGGGACAAGCTGGTCGAATTCGAGAACGAGGAAGCGCGAGCGCTGGCCGGAGTGATCGAAGGCGCCAGGGGGGTTCGCGTATCCGACGCCGAATGGCTCATGAAAACACTCGAAAAATTGCAGCCGCCTAAACCGGTCGAAACGGCGGTGGCTGCCGGGAGGAATCATGCCGACACTCTCCCTTAAGTTAGTGCTGCTCATTCTGGCGCTCGTGGTATTCGCCATTGCGGCGGCGGGTATCTCTGCTCCAAGGATCAACCTGGTCGCGCTGGGCCTGGCTCTGTGCGTCATGGCCGCAATCGCCGCATGAAGATCTCTCTGGCGGGACCCAGCTACACTTCGCGTTCGGTCGTCGCGGCGGCGCAACAGACGATGAACTTATATCCAGAATTGATCGAGACCCCCGACGAGCCGCGCCGCATGGTCCTCTACGGGCGTCCCGGACTGAAGCTCTTCGCCACGCTGTCGCCCATCAAGATCCGTTGCCTGTGGGCCGGAGGAGGACGCCTGTTCGTCGTCAACGGCGGCAATCTCACCGAAGTGCATTCGGACGGGTCGGTCGTAGTCTCGAGCGGAACGGTCGCGCAACTGGGCAGTTCGCCCGACCCCGCGCAGATCTTCAGTAACGGCCATCAACTGCTCATCGTGAGCGGCAACCTGGCCTACTGCGACAACGGGTCGGGACCGGTGCTATGCCGGTTCCAGATCGGCGGGACCTGCGACACGAGCGGCTCGACTGCGACCTGGACTTCGGGCGACGTGTTCACTCCTTCGATGACCGGACGGCCGGTCACGATCGGAATCAACACCTACATCGCGACTTACGTCGATAGCGGACACATCACGCTCAGTTCGGCCGCGCCGACGGCGACCGGTTCCACATGGAACGCGGCCGGGGGAGATCCGGTCACGGCCATCACGGGAGGGTTTCTAGACGGCTATTTCATCGTCAACCGGGCGCCCGAATCGGACCCGTCGCTGCAACTCGTCGGCCGGACCTTTCAGTTGTCAGGCCTCAACGACGGAACCTTCTGGGACCCGCTCGACGGCGGGGTGAAGGAAGGGTACGCCGATTACATCCGGTCCATTCTGTGCGACCACGAGGAATTATGGCTGTTCGGCCGGGAGACCACCGAGGTATGGACGAACATCGGGTCGACCATCGACGCCGCGGGAGTCGCTACGTTCCCATTTCAAAGGGTGCCGGGCGCGTTTATCCATGACGGCTCAGTCGCTACCTACGCGCCCTGTACGGTCGGTTCGTACACGTGCTGGCTGGGCGGAACTCCCAGCGGCCAGACGGTAGCCTACCGCGCGCTGGCCTTTCAGCCGGAACGCATCTCGACTCACGCGCAGGAAGAGGCCTGGAACGCTCCGGCGTTCCGCGTCGACGACGCCGTATCATACGCCTACCGCGACGGCGGCCATCTGTTCTGGGTGATCAACTTCTGGCAGGAGCAGGCCACGTGGGTCTATGACATGACCTCGGGACTGTGGCACGAGCGCGCCGGCTGGGATTCGGTCAACGTCCGCTACCTGCGCTACAAAGCCTGGTTCCATGCGTTCGTTCCCGAATGGGGTACCGGGGGTAAGCACATCGTGGGCGACCCGCAGACCGGCAAGCTCTACGAAGCGAGCCTCGACTATTTCGACGACGACGGAAGCGCGATCGAATATATCCGCGCGTTTCCGCATCTGCTGAACGAGGACAAAACCAACTTCCATCACCGCTTCGAGCTGCTGATGGAGACCGGAACGCCCGCACCCACATTCCCGGCTATGCTGGTCGGCCTGGACTGGTCGGACGACCGCGGCCACACCTTCGCCCATCGGCGCGTGGCGTCGGGCGGAGTGAACGCCGATTACACGCGCCGCATCGTATGGCGGCGCCTCGGCAAGTCGCGGGACCGGGTTTACCGCGTGGGCGTGCAGGGGCAGAGCAAGGTAGCCCTGATCGACGCATTTCTCGAAGTCACTCCGGGTGTTTCATGACGCCAGAAGAACCGATCGTTCCTCCAATCCGCGCGGCCCTGACCGAACTGGTCGCCGACCAGTCGCAGCCCACGACGACCCGCGAATGGTATCTGTTCTTCCAACAGATGCAGGGTTCGCTGGTGGGAGTAATCCGCGGCGGCGGCCAGACTCCGTGGTTGCAGAATATCGACGGCGCGCAGTATGCGCTGGGCAACGTGAGCGCGATCGGCGTCAACAGCGACCCTGCCGTCACTCCCCGCGTTTCAACGACTATCCAACCCGCTTCGGTCCAGTGGCGGCGCAACAGCGACCTGCGTTGGGCCCTCAATATGGAGGGCGACGAAACGGGCGTCGGCAACGCGGGTAGCAATCTAGATCTCTATCGGTACGCGGACGACGGAACGCAAACGCTCGAATTCGTCATCGACCGCAACAGCGGTTTCTTCGGGGTCAATGCGGAATTGAAGGCGACGGGCCTGATCTCCGACCAGGCCTTGTATCTCGCGCCGCACGACACCAGCGCCTCTCTCACCGCGCCTGACCCGACCTTCGGCGCTCTCGCCTATAAGGGCGGCTCGGAGTATTTCTACTACAACGCGGATACGACATCGTGGATGGTGATCGACTTCGCCGTGTCCAGCGGCGCTCCGGGCGGCGTCGAGCAGAGTGTCCAATACAAGAGCGGAACCGGTTTGGCGGGCGACAGCAATTTTACTTGGGATCCAGCGACTCAGACCCTCCTGGTCGTCGCCAAACCGCCCGATGCAGGCCCCCCGGTAGGACCGCCTAATCTGGGCCTCAAGGTACAAGACGGCTACATCGAATCGACCGCGGGCTACTATAGTCCCTCGACCGCCGACAATGCCGTCAAAGTTCCCAACGGAGGCGCGAACTTCGGTTTGGGGGTGGCGGCTGGCCAGGCGCTCTATCTTGCGGCGCACGGCGCAAGCACGGAATTGAACCTTCCGGCCAGCGGTTACGGAGGCCTGGCCTATAAGGGCGGCTCGGAATACTGGTATTTCAACGCCTCGACGGGGGGGTGGAGCAGCTTCGATTTCGCGACCGCGGGGAGCGGGACAACCGCCGTTCCCGGAGGCGTCGACCAGTCCATTCAGTATCGCAAGGAAGTCTCGGGCGTCCCGGTTTTCGCCGGCGACGGAAACATCAAGTGGGACTGGCCCAACCAGACCCTGCTGATCATCGGCAACACGGCCTCCGGACCTTCGCCAGGAATCAGAGTCACAACCGGATATATCGACAGCGACCTGGGTTTCCTTACTGGCAATCCGAGCTATCAGTCGATCCAGAGCCCCACGGGAGGCGCGATCCTCGCGGGACTGGGGATCGTCACCTCGGGAGGCAAGGGTGGATATATCGACATACCTCCGCAGACTGGAACCTTTCCGGTCCCTCTCACGAGCGCTTCGTTCGCGAGTGATCACATCCTGATCTGG
>Ga0126377_10001503_pt1 | contig 15380 bp, 21 predicted proteins | sample PanSoiMetPlot_22_FD_92647 | JGI IMG/M metagenome (GOLD analysis project Ga0126377, IMG submission 92647) | Tropical forest soil microbial communities from Panama - MetaG Plot_22 | ecosystem: Environmental > Terrestrial > Soil > Tropical forest > Bulk soil | place: Panama | collected 2016-02-17
CCACCGTACCCGCCATACCCGCCCTGGCCCCCGGGTGGGGCCGCGTACTGATCGGGCTGGGCGGGGTAGGTTTGCTGGTAGAGATCGCGGGCCCGGGGGACCTGCGGGCCCTGGTAGGCGCTCATCATGCCGGGCGAATAGGGAATATTTCCTGTGTTCCCGGCCTGAGCCGGATTCTGGACCCCGCCAAAATTCGGTTGCAGGGCCCGGTAGGCATCGTCCCAGGTGGTGGGCATCGGTCACTCCTTATGGGCGGCGCTGCCAACGTGGCGGGCCACCGAACTGGGTATCGGTGTAGCCTTTTTCACCGGGTCCTAAGCCTTCCCACATCCGTTGCAGATCGAGACTCTGGAGATAGTCTTGCCACTGGAGGGGACCGCGTTTTTGGTTAAACGCCTGCTGGGCCGCCGCCCCGTAGCCGGAACGGGCACGGTTGTAAAGCTGCTGGGCCCACATCCCTTTATTGTCGAGCCCGCCGAATCCCAAGGCGGCCAGACGGGCGGTCCAGGGATCGCCGGGATTCTGCTCCCCGGTGACCCAACCCAGCGGGGTGCCGGTGGTCGGCTGCAAGGGATTGGTCTGGGGATAGGTCCAGCTTGGGTCATAAAAAGGAGAATTTGGAAATGAGGTAATCGCCATTAGTACACCCCCTTGGTATACTCTACTAATGAAAGCAAAGCAGACAAAGGAAGAAAAACGGGAAAAGCACCGCGTCTACATGAATCAGTACATCCACGATCATCCCGAGCAGCGGGAAGCCGCCCGGGTTCGGGCCGCCGCATGGTACGAGCAGAACAAAGGGAAATCACTCCAGGAGAAAGCCCGGGAGCGAAAACACCGGATTCGCCTGGAAGTAATTGCTGCCTACGGTGGGAAATGCGCACACTGTGGCGAAAATTCACCGCATCGCCTCCACATTCATCACAAAAATGGAGGGGGGAGTCATGAACGCGGTCGGCACGGAAGGGGAGTCCAGTTCCTGTACTGGCTGCGCCGGAACGGGTACCCCAATGACATCGAACTCTTGTGCGCTACCTGCCATGCCGATCTCCACTATCCCAACCGCAAGTTGACATAATTTTAGTATAGACCTCCACCAGGCCCGAGCTGCTGTTTCAAGAACTCGTTGTAGGGCACGTTCTTGTACGGGTCATTGCGATTGGCGCGAGCGGTCTGGTAGGTGTTGCCCATCTGATCGAGGACCGCTTTGTACGCCTGGTAGGTATCGTCGTTGATCACCCCCTGGAGGGCCGAGAGGAGCAAGCTGTTGACATTGCTCACCTGCTGCGCCGCCGGGTAGTTCATGTTGCCCGCAATCTGGGAAAGCGAACCCGGCTTCATCGGCGTATTCGGTCCAATCGGGGCGGCATTGAGAATATTCCGGACAATCGCCGCCCCTGAAGGCCGGAGATTAGGCCCGGTCCCCTGACCGGAGTACATATTCCAGAACTTGCCCAACCACTCAAGCGTCGTGGAATCACCCTTCAGATTTCTGGGATCAACCCCCATCGCCCGCATCATCGCCAGGGGATCGTTGACATCGTTCATCAACGTTCCGGCTTCGGCCATCGCGGACCCGCCGTACTTGTTGTACTGGGCCCAGAGATTGGCCGCCGCCTGCGGCGAGAGGTCCTCGGGAATAGCGACATTGGAGTAATAGCGCCCCGCCGGAACCGCCGTTGTGGCCAACCCCCCGCCCTTCCCGTCGGTCGCCGGTTGCTCCTTCGGTTTGGGGGTCTCCTTGGTCCCGGTGCTGGTCGTGGACGGCGTATTGGTCGACGTGACCGGCTGCCCGCCAAAGGGATTGATCACCCCCGAACTGTATTTCGGGGTCGTGCTGGCGACGTAGTTCTGGGCTCCCGGAGCCTGACCGCCGTAGTACATCGGAGTGGGCGCGTAGGTCTGGCGTTGCTGGGCCAGCCGCCGCAGGCGCTGATACCACTGCTCGGCCTCGGTATTGAAGGCATTGCTCCCATTCTGGGCATCGATCCAGCGCGACCCGATGTTGCCGAAACTCATGGTCTCACATCCAATCTTCCGCGCCGTTGGCCCGGAGGTAGGTCATCAAATCGTCCGTGGTCTGACCCTGGGCCCGTTGCAACTGCCATTGCTGGACCATAAAGCCCAGGGATTGCTGGATCATGCTGAACGAATTGGGGTCCATAAATGGGGCCAGGAGATTGAGCCCATTGCTGACCGCCGCCGCCTGATCGTTCTCGTTCATCTGGCGGATATCGACGCCCTGACCGGTCCCGGGGAGAATCCCGGCCCCGGCTTCACCCGTGCCCGCCCCCAGAATCTTGTCCCATTCCGCCCCGAAGTTCAGCTCCCGCCCCGGCCCGAGATCACCTCCTGCGCCCAGGGCCCCGATCATGTTGGCCTGCTCGGTTGGGGAGAGGAAGGCATTGCCGGGATTGTTGAGCGCATTCAGCCCCATGAGCGAGGTCGCCCGTTGCATATTCTCCCCCGCCCACGAGGGCGAGAGATCATTCTGCTGGCCGTAGGTCTGGAGATAGGGCATCAGGTTGGCGTAGTTGTTGGTGGGATCGAGGGCGGCGTGGCCGGTGACATAGCCCGGACCCAACCCCGACTGGTTGAGCCAATCAGCCCCGCCGAGATCGCCCATCGTCAGCGGGGTGACATAGCGCTGATCCTGGCCCATCCCCTGGAGATAGGCGTTGTAGTCCATGGTCGGAATCTGCCCCGTCGGGGTGGCCGTCGGGGTGGCCGTTGGGGGCTGGTTGGGCACCGTCGGCGGTTGGTCGAGCGAGGGGATATCGAAAATCCCCGAGGCCCGGTTGCGCATGACCTCGTTGGCAAACTTGGTCGCGCCCTGCTCATCGCCACCGTTGCGCTTCCACTCGTCGTTCCAGATGGTTTGCCAGATCGTATTCCAGCTTGTCTGCGGGGTCGGTCCTGACGGCGGGGTGAGATTGGGATCGCTGCCCGGGACATTCGTGCCCTGAAAGAGATTGGTGGTCGGACCAGGCTGATCCGGACTCGTTGGCAATTGGTACTGCTGGGAAAACTGTTGCCGGGCGGCCACCGCCTGGGGATCGTCCAGAGCCGAGCTGTACTGGGGCTGGCTCACCGTCGGGGTCAGGCCCAACGGGGCGGTGATCCCGTCGGCACTGGGCAAGCCGAGCGGGCGGGTGGGCCCGGTGCCGTAGTTCCGGACCTGCTGGCTATTCTCCTGGGCCTGGATATCGTTCCAGCCCAGGGGCTGGTTACCACTGCGCTGGAGCGCGTAGGCAATCCCGATCCCCGAGCTGGGATCGATCTGACCGGCCCCGCCGACCCCGGCACAGGTCGAGATCAACTCCATATCGGCGGGATCGACCGGACTGTTGTTCTGGGTCGCGATCTGGAGGCGGCTCATCGCCGCGCTCACACTCGCCGCATCACAATTGGCCATGCCTCACTCCTTAGCCCGGCGGGGCCGGTCCTCGACCCAAACCCGGGGGTGGTCCGCCCGGTGGGGCTCCGGGTTGCGGGACATTACTGGTCCCGCCCTGATTGGGCGGTCCTCCCGGCGGTCCACCCGGGACGCCGCCGGGACCCATCGCCCCCATTTGCATCTGCTGTTGCTGAATCTGGGGCATCACCACCGCCTGCAACCAGAAATTGGCCAGGTCCTGGGCTCCCATGTTTTGCAGGGCCGAGGGGATGGCGAACATGTCCTGGACCATCGGGTGCTGGAGGGCTTTCTCCGAGAGAATCTGGGCGAACATCTTGTCGGGATTGCGGACCCCGGTTTCATCCATCGCCGCTTTCTGGCTGATCAACCCGGCCTGGAGGCGCTGGATCGCCGACTGGATGACGGCGGGGCGGTTGCTGTCGTTGATGTTCTTGACCCGGACCCGGACCTCGGTCCCCACCGCATCCAGGTCCTGGCTGGTGATGGTGTGAATACCCGCATTCGCGCCGTAGGTCGAGGTCTGGGGGGCCGAGAGCGGCATCAACGGCAAAATGATGTCCTGGCACTGCTCCAGCTTCATCTGGAAGGTCAGCATTTTGTAGTTCTCGAAGGCGTGAAGATAGGGCAAGACCAGCTCTTTGGCGCTGGCGATCAGGGTGTCGAGACTATACCCGGACGCATTCGGGCCGACATCCATGCCGCCAGCGCCAGGAGCCGCCATCGCCCCGCCCACCCAATCTTGATCGAGCGACTGGAGCAGGGGCGAGAGATCGGTCGGATGCGGGCTGGTGGGCAAGCCTTCCAACTTCTCTAACCCCATGGCGGCTTCGTTGGTGCCCTTGCGCTTGTAGTCGACATCGGGCACATCGGTCCCGAGGAGCTGTGGTGCCCGGTAGCGAATGGTGGCGGGATCACTCGCTTTTTCGACTTCGGCGTAGAGCAAGGTCTTCAGGGCTTCGCCTAAACGGTGGGTATTGATCAAGTAGTGCATGACCGAGACCCCTTTTTGGGCCTGGTCCATGCTGCCACTGTTCCCCGTGGGCATGGGCCCATACACGGGGTCCATATAGCCGCTGGCGCTGTCGGGCGACTGAAACCCTTTGGGTTCACCGACCGCCGAGACCATGACAAATGGCACCCCGCGCAAACCGTGTTCTTTGACCGGCAAGACTTCGAGCCCGTCGGAGGTCATGACCCCGCGCCAGTCCTGATCCCAGTACTCGATCACCGTCCATTCTTTGGTCAAATGCTCACTGATCTTGGTGCTGCCGTCGGTCCCGAGATCGAAGAGCATCCGGTCTTTGAGTTTGGGATTGAACGGCCCATAGGTGGCCAGCAATTCGGCGCTGGTTTGGCTGTACTGGCGGGTCATCCGGGTCATCCCGGCTTTATCCGACCCCCAGATCGGGTAGCAGGTGGCGGGATCGAGCACATCGGCGGCAAAGGGGTAATCCTGGTCGGCAAGATCGGGCAACACCCGGCCCACCAGCCAGCCCCGCAAAAAGAGGTAAAAAAACTCGTCCCGCTGGAGGCTGGCCCCGCCGCCCCGGGCATACAACCGGCGGTTGTAGTCGAGGCAATTGTAGAGAAAATCCTCGATTTTCTGGGCCGATTCCTCGCCGGGATCGTCTTTGTAGGGAGCTTCGATGTAGACCTCCAAGCCACCCATCAAATTGGCCATCCGATTGACCAAATTGGACATCGCCGCCCCAATCCAGCGCACATCCTCGATCTCATCGAAATCAGACGGCACCCCGGACTGCCATTGCCGGAATATTTCGGTGTCGCGGGCAAAACGGTTATTTCTGCGGGTATAAAACCGCTTATCCGACTGGGCATAGGCGGATATGTCATCTAAATCGGGTTTGGGCAGCTTCTTGCGCGTGCGCACGGGACCCGATAACGGCGTCGGCGGTGATGCTGCCAACATCTGGGCCAGGATCGGGTCCTGCCCGGGCGGTGGTGGCGGCGGCAACGGGGCTGGCGGTGGGCCCATTGGTCCCATGCCGCCGTCCAGACCGCCACCGGGAGGGGCTCCGCCCAGTGGCGGTGGGGTCTGGGGGCCCAGGGGAGGTGCGCCTGGACCGGGAGGTGGTGCGCCCAGGGCCATCGGGTCGGCACCACCAGGAGGGCCCATCCCGAAGTCGGGCATGGGGGCACCCGGAGGGATGGTGATCGAGCCCGGAGGCGGCGGCGGCGGTCCTCCCGGAAGTGCGCCTGGTGGCCCAGGGAGCGCTCCGGGAAGCTGACCGCTTTGCAGGGCCGCTAAGAACTCCGGAGGGAGGGGTGGAGCGCTCATGCGGTCGCCATCAGTCTGCCGTTTTCGATCCGGCGGCCACTATAGCGAATCCCACCGCTGCCATACAGGGTGGTTTTGCGGAACACCTCGAACTGAACGGCGAAATATTCGAGCGCCGAGACCGTGTGCGACCACTTGGAATGGAGCGGTTCGCGGTAATCACGCATATGCTGGCTGTCTTCCGGGTCCTTGAAGCGGTGTTTTTTCAAGGCTTCGAGGACATGACGGGCTCCGTGGGTGGTATTGAAGTCCATTTGCGGCAGCAATTTGCCCAGCTCTAAGCGGCGCTGGGTGTGGGTGAGCCGCGTTCCCGAATCGGGACCGATGTAGTAGTTGACGGGTATCCCGAACTTGAGGGCAAGATGGGTAAAGAGACTTTGCCCGGAAATCTGCTCGATCTGGGCCCCGTGAGCGTCCCCGTAGTAGAGGGCCGGACCCTTGGTGCGGATGTAGTTCATGAATTCGTGCTCACGGGGACCAAACTGAAACTGCGGGCTGACCGTGCCCCGGAGCAAATAGCCGTAAAAATCGATGGGTTGATGTTTGTTCTGGTAGCTCTCCAAGACGCGGATACGCCCGCTGTCGTTTTGGTATTGCATCACCACAATGCTGAACTCGTCATCGAAGCCATCATCGAAGGTGATGATCGTTTCCCCGGCGTGGGGAACATAGGGGAACTGGCCCGGTTGATAGGGATGGGTTTCGGGATAGACCCACTCCCCCGCCCCAGCCGTCCAGTCCATCAACACTTCCTGCGCAAACTTCTGCGGCGCATCTCTGGTTCGTTCGAGGGCGAACCACGCATCATCGTGGAGGGGATGGTGGTGCCAGGGGACGGCCAGGACGCTCGGTTGTTCGTAGCCCTCGTCGCCGTGGACGATGTTATAGAGATCGAGTCCTTTTTTGACGCTCACGGTACTCACCGCAATCCGATGGCGGGTACTGCCGCGACCGGCTGACCAAATCCCGGCGAAATCGTCCATGAAGGCGGCTTCGTCGTAGAGAATCACACTCGCTCTGCCACCACGACCGGCGTCACTCTGCGTGCTCTCGCCGGAGATGAGGTTGCTGTTGGCGGGATTACTGAGCCGGAGCATGAGGCGGTGGGGTGGTTTGAACTGGAATCCCGGCGCTCCCGCATCCAGGAGCCAGGGTGGTAGCCCCATGAGGAAATTATCAAGCTTCCAGAACAAACTGTCGGGATCGTTGGTTTGGTCGACTAATCGTTCGTTTCGGGACAATAACCGCGCCTGGAAGGGGCGGCGGAAGAGCCACTTGTGGGCCAGCCAGAAAACGACGGAGTTACTGAGCCCCATGTCGCGGGCTTTGATGATGATGCCGTCGCCATGGGCTCCCTTGGTCGTCATGCGCTCGTCCAGCCAATCGAAGACATCGATCTGGAAGGGGTATTGGACGTAGGCGATGGAGTCCGATCTGAGGGCAGCGGCAAGGGCATCCTCGTCCAAGCCGATCAATTCCTCTTCATCGGGACGGGCTTCGTAGATGTAGCCGTAAACGTTCGCCAGGTAGGCGGCAGAGAGATCGCAGCGGCTAATCTCACGGGCGCGGATGGCTTCGGCGCTCTCGCCATCGCCGCCGATCTCGGTCAGGACCGACGTGATCAGGCGATATTCCAGGACCTGTTTTTCCCAGTCGGGCCACTGGGCAGTCGTTTGTGGTGACGGCGGGAGCCAGGGAACATCAGCAATCATCGGCTAAAGCCTCGACAAGTCATGCCCAGTTGTCCTTGACATTTGTGCCTGGGAACACCACATTATGGTCAACCACTCCTTGTTTTCCGTCCAAAAGTAAGGAATGGTCTGGGGAATCAGCCGTGAGCCCGCCGTCCAGGCGCTCACGGCTGATCCGTCTTGCCCGGTCCCCGTCGTCCGGTGATCGTAACCTCCGGGACGTTTCCCTCCGGGCCGTACTGATTGATGAGCTGTTCGACGTGCTTGAGTGCGCCGAAGAAGGCATCCTCGATGCGGTCGGGCGGGAGTGGTTGCTCGTCCTGGAGACTGACCGCGACCTGGTAGTTGCCGCCGTAGGCGCTGACGCTCCCGCGAATGTGGGTGGGATCGTCGTCACTGACGCAAATTCTGATGACTTCATCGTAATTTGCACAGCGCAGACCGGAATAAGGGGTCCCGTCCTCCACCACGACGAAATGATCCTTGGGATACTGGATGGCGTAGCGGGGGAAGGAGTCCCCACCGCCCGCCACATAGCCAGCCTCCCCGGCAGCTAATGGATGAGACTCTGTCGCCATGCGTCCAACACCATGAACAGAACTGGGCGCTGCTAGTCTGCGCCTCTCGCGACTGGGTGTCAACTGTCGTTACGGCCAGGCACAACGACAGTGGTCGAGCGTCGTCGCTAGGTCCACCACCATGACACCATGTACCTTGTGATACATAGGGTACATAGTCATGACCGGTACGCTTAGGCGTGGGAGGGGAGCCGGGCGGACTTAAGCGCAACGAGAAGAGCGAGATGCCCAAAGAGACACCATCTGCCCCAACATAACCAAGATCGGTCCTGGCCTGTGAGGGGATTTTTCTCGAGAAATCGACAGCTAGGCCAATCGCTCGTGGGCCGACACTTCGGTCAGCATGTCGAAGCCTGTGCCGCCATCATCGATCACGTTATCCGTCACGAAGGTTCGGCCCACACTCCCGAGATAGAAACCACTCCGCTTCTTATTCCGGAACGAGCGACAGGTCAGGCAGACCGCCTGTCCACTGGGTGGATCGTATTGAAGCTTCGTGATCGGCACCGGCTTAACGCCACAATCGGCACAGCCATGCTCCAACCGTGTCAGCAGATCAGCCGCCAACAAGCCATGACTAGCAGCCCGCTTTTCGAGCGGTGATTTCGCCGTGCGCCGACCAAAGACTTCCCGCGACTGCTGATTCAAACTGAGCCAAAGTTCCTCAATCGAGATGGGATCAGTCTGATGGTAAATCCGATCATCTGGCTGGTCTGGTTTCATGTTGGGTTCCCCTTGTAAATCTTGTGGTGAAGATCGGTAGCATATCAGGTCTGATGAATCCTCATTCATACTCGTGACCGTATGAACCCGCCGTCCAGTCGCACGGCCCTCTCCAACGGGACGTGCGTTACGGGGTTCTTTAAGGTCTTTAACTGAGTCTATGAACGCATATATGCGGGGGCCCCTACACCCCACATACATGCGATTGGACTATGACTCTCGGTAAGACCATAAATACCCATAGTCCTATATAGACTATATAAGGGGATCGTCCGGCACCACCATGGACGTATAGACCTCTATAGGTCAGGACGACCGTTTCGACCGGGCAGCATCGATGTTGGTTTGGCCGATCTGCTGGATGCCCGCCTTCAGCTCCTTCAGGCTCATCTCTTTGGCTTGGGCGATCAGATCGGTGTTGACTCCGGCGATATTGACCTGGACCTTATTGCCGCCGGTATCGATGATGCCGACGATTTGGGCTAAGAGCTTCAGGGCTTGAGTCGCATCTCTATCGGTGCCAGTGGCGACGATTCGGCCTAAGCGTTCCATCCCCGGTCGTAAGTGCGTCAGTAGGACCGCTTCCCCCTCAGCGATCATCCGCGACCGTGCCCCTTGGATGTCGCTCACCCAGCGCTGTTCCCAGTTGTAGCGGGTCCGCCAGTCATACAAGAGGCGTTCGGGAATATCCAGCTCTTTGCTTAAAGCGGGGATGATCGAGCGGCCCTTATTCGGGGACATCGCCCACGCCAGGTAGGCCTCATCCGCCCGCTCCGGGTAGGGCCGTCCGGGCTTGGGGACGGGCCGTAAGTCGGTAATCGCCATTGTGTCCTCCTCTGGGAATGTCTTGCTGATCACATTCACCAGTCTAGAAGACAGAGAGACTCAAGGCAATATTGGGAAATACCTTGACATAGAGGCCAGTGTTCGACTATACTCCGTGCAACAAGTTGAAACGGTTCCGGCTCCCAAGGCCCGTTTTGCCTCATCCTCGCCCCTCGCGTGTCCGCACTGGCGGTTTCAGCCAGGCTCACGCCCCCGGAGGGTAGCGGGACAATTCCAGCCTCACGCCTAGATCGACGCGAGTTATCACGGTGGATACCGTACAGAGCAGCCAACCGCCACGCTTGATCGCGTGGGTGCGACGGGAAGGCTGGAGAGCAGCCGGGGACCATTTCTCCCCTGCCGATGCTCTGGTGAGAGTCAAGCCCTCGCTCTGAGTCGGGAACAACAGCCGTCAAATGGTCTTCACGCACGAGGATGTTTCCCGTTTTCGGTAAACGTGCATACGGTGGCACGCAAGTGCCGGGAGTCTGGCCCGTCCTCATGCGTGGAGAGCGTTTGCTCACCAAGAAACACAAGGAGTCTCACGATGTACGACGTCCGCACGATTGCGGTCAATGGCACGGTCGCCCTGACCGAACGATTCGCGCATCTGCACCAGGCAATAGATCGCTATGACACCCTCAAGGCCGCCTATCCCGGTCGTGAGGTCGAACTGTATGACGGCTGGACCAAGCGGGTCGAATATCGCTTCACCCCTGCCGCGATCACTGAGGCCCGAGCGGTCTGGTTCCCGGAGGTGGAGCGATGACCCCACTGGAATTGGAAGCCTTGATCGACATGGTCGAGGCCGACTATGAAGCGATGGAGCAGCACGAAGATAGGACCGCATTGCTGCGGTCCTATCTGGCATCTGAGGAGGGAGACTGGACCGACGCGGTCTGCTCCCTGATCGACATGGGGGTCTGAGCTGTTTCTGGGCACGTTGGGCTGGATGCGCTGGTTCCGCTGTCGCGCGTGCGGCATGGACTACGGGCTGGCCAACGATGACGACACCTATCCACGCTGCCCCGCCTGTGGGGCTGAGATTGACGACACCGCATGTGACGCCATGACCAATGGCGAGGGCTGGGAGGCCAACTAAACCATGAACGGCAACAGCATGATCATTTCGAGCGACGGGATCAGCGAGGGCACGATCAATCCGGATGACAGCATCACGGTCACGCCGGTCTTCACCAGCGCGCACCGCCAAGACCTGGGCGTGGTCGTCCGGTCGTTGGTCATGATGATCGACGGCAGTCATGAGGAGAGTCTCTCCCGCGCCGACATTCACGCCTTGCTCCGGGCCAATATCCGTATCCTCCAACAGACCGCGACCGACATTCAGCCCACGTAACCAAGCGTTCATCCGTGCGGCAGGCCAGGCATCCCATCCCGCCCTGCCGCATCAATGAGCGCTTGCTCGAATCGTCAGATTGGAGTCTCAAATGGCCTACAAGGAGCGTGGGATACCACGCATCTGTCAGGAGTGTGGGCGGGAATTCCTGTTCACGCATTTGGATCGAAAGAATCCGATGCGCGGAAAGTTTTGTTCCCGTGAGTGTGCAAATAGAGGGAAATCCGTTCCTTCTGGTCGTTCGGTCGTTCCAGTTGCGGAGCGATTCTGGGCCTATGTCGACCGTTCGGCTGGCCCTGATGCCTGTTGGCCCTGGATGGGGACGCGACATGCCAAGGGATACGGCAAGTTCAGGATTGGCGACAAGATGCGACGGGCCCCACGAGTGGCCTGGGAACTGACCAATGGGGCGATCCCCGCTGGTCTTCATGTCTGCCATCGTTGCGATAACCCGCCCTGTGTGAATCCTACCCATCTCTTCCTTGGCACCAACCAAGAGAACATGACCGACATGGTCCAAAAGGGCCGACATTAGCAAGAAAGTGGAGTCTCCATGGAAACCTATCGCATTCCTGAAACCAATCTCGCCGGTCTGCACGAGCAGATCGCGAAGCTGAACAAACGAGCCACCAAGTTGAAGGTGACGCCCGTGCGCCTGGTGGTCGATCACTGGGAAACGGTCGAGGGCACGTATACGGGGCCGTTCGGGGACACGATTCCCTACACCGCCCGCTACTGCCATCTCAGCATCGTCGGCACCACCCCGAAGCTTCAGGGGTGGACGTTCACGGCGGTAATCCAGCCGACTGAGGCAGGCAACCTGGTCAAGCTCGTGCCGGGGACGGTCGAGAACATTCCCGCCTGGTTCTACGAGGCCAAGATGACGTGCGATCACTGCAAGATGGACCGCCAGCGCAACGAGGTCTTCGTCCTCCATCACGAGGGCGGCGGTTGGGCCCAAGTCGGACGGACGTGCATCCAGGACTTCCTGGGCGGGGTCAGCCCCGAGCGCCTGCTGAATGAAGCCAGCTACCTCATGGACTCAGGGTCGCTGATGCGCGAGGCCGAGGATGAGGGCTGGGGTCGGGGCAGTGGCGGTTGGGTCGAACCGACCGAACCGACCGAGGTCTACGTCAGCACCTGTGCTGCCTTCGTCCGGTTTGAAGGGTTCGTGAGCAAAGCCCAGAGCCAGCTTCCCGGCGGCGGTGATCCCACCTCGGCACGGGCGTGGATGTGGCTCAACCCCAGCAAGCACGACCGCGACGAGATCGCCTGGCTCCAGCACAACGGCTTTGCGGTCGAGGAGCGCGACATCACCCTGGCAGCCAAGGCCATTGCCTGGGCGCAGCAGTTGACCAATGTCGAGACCAACAATTTCTTGGCGAACCTCAAGGTCAGTGCCAGCCGCACGATTGTCGATGGCAAGAGCATTGGTCTCATGGCCGCGTTGGTCGGCGCGTACATGCGTGAGGTCGAGCGCGAGGAACTGCGGCGCAAAGAACGCGAAACCATGAAGCCGTCCGCCTACGTGGGTGAGGTTGGCCAGCGCCTGACGCTGCCGCAATTGACGATCACGAACGTCCGCACGTTTGACTCCGACTACGGGGTCAGGACGATGGTCAAGCTGATCGATCCCGACGGCAACCAGTTCACCTGGTGGACGGGGTACGCGCCGGACTGGGTCGAGCAGAGCGCCGTGGTCACGATCAAAGCGACCGTGAAAAAGTTTGAAGAGTATCGCGGGATCAAAGGCACCGTCATCACCAGAGCGGCGATTGTCTAAGCAGAGCGTTCATCCGGGCAGCCTGGGAACGGGCTGCCCCAATGAGCGTTTGGCTCAGTTGTGTGTATCGAGAAGGAGTCTCGCAGATGGCGTACGCCATGCCGAATTTCAAAACGAAGAAAGCCTTGAAAGAAGCGGTCAAGAACGGGGAGCGGGTGGCGATCTTTTCGCCGGGGCCGTTCCCGGTCAAGCAGAACGGGATCGAGGTCTTGGAAGGTCCGCACTATCCCCAACCGCATACGTGGTATGCCGAGGTCGAGGTGAAGGACGGTATTGTCGTGAAGGTGCGGTCATGAGAACGGTCACGCAGATGCTGGTCTGGGAGGGGGAAAGCCTGCCAGAGATTCAAGAGTGGGTCAACAACGTCTTCGAGCATGATCGCTCAGTCAAGGTCAAACATCAGACCATGCTCACCACCGACCGCCCCGAGGAGGGCATCCGCGTTCATGTCGTGCTGATGGTGACCAGGATGGTGGCGGGATGAGCGCTACCGGCACCATCGAGGTCGAGCGGGTGGGGACCCGCTGTTGGACCGTTTATGCGGTTAACACCACCCAGCGTGTGCGCTTGGGCGTGGTCATTCTCAGCCACACCAAGACGTTGCAGCAACGCTATATCCCCGAGCGCGATGGGGTGCGCCTGTCGCGCCGCTACAGCCTGCACCGGGCGGTGCTGGCCTTAGTCGAATCACGATTCGTAGAAGTGGGCGTCTCCAATGGCCAATAGCTTAGACCTGGACCTGACCGGCAAGATCGTGCGGATCAAGAAAGTGGCGGTCAAGGACGAATTTCAGAACAGCGATCTTCGGTTCCGCTGTCAGGGTGGATTCGGCTGCAAGCCCCACACCAATGGCACCAAAATCTTCGGCACCTGGTTGATGGATGGCGAAGAGGATTGGGTCCGAGGCTGGAATGTCGAGGCCATTGTCGAGGGAGATGACGATGAAGGGGTATGAACGACGGTCACCGGGAGCGCCGGTTGAGGAGCCGGTCCCGCCGACGACGATGATGATCACCAGGGAGTGCCCGATCTGCCACATCTTCCATACGGTGCAGGTTCCGACCGAGGGCTGGTTCCGCTGGAAGCGGGAGGGCTGGCTGATTCAGGATGCCTTCCCGGGAATTCCCAAGGAAGAGCGGGAGATATTGATTACGGGGGTGGATGATGTCTGCTGGCAACAGCTCTGGGCCTACCTGGAGGACGAAGACGACGATGATGACGCTGCCTGAGCTGGAGGAGGTGGCCGGGGACATTGAACTGCTCCGGGCCAGCGATCCCAAGAACGAGATGCTGATCGATATCAGCCTCGCCTATCGCCAGTTGCTGGAATATTACCGGCGGGATTGGGAGCCAATTTCCGCCGATGAAGGAGTCTCACGATGAGGGTTGTCTGTGCGATTTGCGATCAACCGCAGTCGCTGCTGAAGGAAGCGGTGACGGCATAATCACGGGACCCCACACCGGGGTCCCACCTGGGGTGACAGGCGATTGCCGGTGGTGTGGCCGAGACTCCCCACCTACCGTCGGGGAGTTCGATTCTCCCCCACCCCCCGACCGGAGTCTGGTCGGAGTCTCATGTTGGAGGGAGGAATGAGAACACATACCTGCCGGCAGTGCGGGAAAGTATTTGCGAACCCAAACCCCCGGAAATTTTGTTCGGTTGAATGTCACAACATCGCACAAACGAAAGTCCGTCCACGAAGCACGTGCCGGTGGTGCGGCCAATCGTTTGTCCCAAAAGATCACCACAACCGCCCTGGGCAGGGAATGTATTGCTCGCGGGCCTGCCGTGACGATAGCCAACGCAAGATTCCCGAGATTCGTTTTTGCCGGGTTTGCGGAAAAGCATTTACGGCGAAGCAGCGAGAGAAAGGTTGGTATTGCTCCCGGACTTGTCAATACAAGGATCGGGAGAAACCACTGGCAGAACGATTCTGGGCACGAGTGGATCGTTCGCATGGAGACCAGTCTTGTTGGATTTGGACCGGAGCAAAAAATCGTCAGGGATACGGCACGATTGCGATTGACCGCAGACCGCATATTGCCAGCCGGGTGATGTGGGAATTGATGTTTGGTCCGGTTCCCGAAGGACTGGAGGTTTGTCATAACTGTCCGGGCGGGGATAACCCTGCCTGTGTTCAGCCACTTCATCTTTGGCTGGGAACACATCAGGAAAATATGGAGGATGCTGTCAGGAAGGGAGCGTGGGAGAGAAAAAAGGAATGACTGGGCTCTGTTTCGTTTGTGAGAAAGCATTCCCAGGACCCAAAGATGTCAGGGTGGTGTTTGTCACCACCAATCTGGGCATCGCCCTGGATCGAGCGCGGATGCTGCGGCAGTCATTGCCGCCCGATGCCCTCGGCCAAGTTTGGCTCACTGCCTGGGCGGATGGACCCGATCACTGTTTTGCCTATGTCGATTTGGCGACGGGGAATCTGTTCGATTATGACCAATCGGGGCGACCGTATGCGGTCACCATTGATCAGATGAACCAACCACTAACCGATGCGCCCATGCCGGAGGTGTGGGTCGAGGATGAGGAGATGACATGAGTGTGGCCCATGCCACGTACGACGTGAGCAAATCGAAATTGACGTTCCCCCCGCTCTTCGAGAAGCGGGGGTTGTTTTTACCCGGCAGTCTGGAGTACCTGAGCGCCGATCAGATCGGGGTGGACGAGGCCTACCAGCGGGTGGTCAATCCCCG
>Ga0126377_10001505_pt1 | contig 15371 bp, 16 predicted proteins | sample PanSoiMetPlot_22_FD_92647 | JGI IMG/M metagenome (GOLD analysis project Ga0126377, IMG submission 92647) | Tropical forest soil microbial communities from Panama - MetaG Plot_22 | ecosystem: Environmental > Terrestrial > Soil > Tropical forest > Bulk soil | place: Panama | collected 2016-02-17
GGTTGATGCCGCGGTCGGTGCGGATATAGACCGCGGAATGGTGGAACAGCCGCGACACGAAAGCGGGGATGCCGACATAGGGAGAAGTGCCGGCGTCGACCGTGCGCATATACGAGCTGAAGGAAATCTCGCAGGCGTCGAATTCCTGGTGCTTGAAGGCGCGGTGGAAGATCTCTTCGGGTTCGAGCGGCAGGTAGGTGAGGTCGACGCCTTCCACGGAGACGCGGCCGTCCTTGATCGCCCGCGTCCGGTCGTAGTCGCCGCAGGCCAGGGTTAACGGTATCCGCACGGTCATTGTCGCCCACCTTTCTTGCCTGTCTTGACAGCTAACGGCCGCGCCGACAGTTTGCAATGCGGCGCTAAGGGTGTGAAGCAGCAATGGCCAACCTTCGTCTCACGCTGGCCTGCGGGCCTTATGACCGCACACAGGCGCTCCGCGACGGCACCATCCGTCCGGAAGGCATCGAGCTCAACTACATCACGCTGCAGCCTGCGGAAATCTTCTGGCGTATGCTGCAATATAGGGAGTTCGACGTCTCCGAGATGTCGCTCTCGAACACCACCAGTCTCATCAGCGACGGCAATTCGCCGTTTGTCGCCATTCCGGTGTTCCCGTCGCGCGTATTCCGGCACGGATATTTCTTTGTGAACCCGAAGAAGGGGATCAGGACGCCAGCGGACCTGAAGGGCAAGCGCGGCGGCGTGCCGGAATATTCCATGACGGCCGCGGTCTACATGCGCGGATTGTTGCAGCACGAATATGGCGTGAAGCCGAACGAGATCGAATGGGTGCAAGGCCGCGCCGATCGCCTGGGGCGCGCGCTGCCGCCGGATATCCGCTTAAGCCAGGCGCCGGCGGGGACCGAGCTTGGCGATCTACTGGAAAAAGGCGAGATCGATTTCCTGATGACGGCGAACAATCCGCTCGCGTTCCGCCGCGGCTCGCCTAACGTGAAACGGCTGTTCCCGAACTACGCGGAGCTGGAGAAGGACTACTATCGGCGCACCAAGATCTATCCGATCATGCACACGGTGGTGATCAAGCGGGAGATCTACGAGCGCGATCCGTGGGTGGCGCTGAGTTTGTACAAGGCATTCCTGCGCGCGAAGGAATATTCGTACCGGCTGCTGACCGAGACTGGATCGCCCAAGGCGTCTTTCGCCTGGCTGCAGCCGATGATCGAAGAGGAACAGGAGATCATCGGGCGCGACTGGTACCCCTATGGCATCGAGGCGAACCGGCCGACGATCGAGGCGCTGCTGCAGTATACGCATGAGCACGGCTTATCGGCGCGGCGGCTCAAGATAGAGGAGCTGTTCGCGCCGAGCACGCTCAAGGACATTCCACTGAGCGAGGGACAGCAGGTGTGAGCACGCACCGAAGCACCACAGTATGAGCCGCGTACCCGTCGTCTGCGGCTGGGTTGTCAGCAGTCTCTCCGGCTGGGGCGTTTACGGCCTCAATTTGGCTCAGCAGTGGGCCAACGATGCCGACCTGCGGGTGATGTTCACGCAAATTGCATCCGACGCCCTCCAGATTGATCCGCTCCGCGGCTTGGGGTTGCTGGGCATCATAAGGGAATCGGCAGAGCTCGAACGGAAGCTGAGCTCAAAGGACGGTCACGAGCTCGCGCTTCCGGGTCTCGTGATCCATGCTATCGGCAATGCACTGCGCAGCAGTGCCAGTACCGCCTGCGAGCGCATCAAAGCAAACGCGCACGTCGCTGCGGTATTCTTCGAAGACACTGAATTCAACGCGGAAGCACGGGCGCGCGCCGACAAATTCGAGCTGATCGTCGCCGGATCGAGCTGGAACGCCGACGTTCTGCGCGGCAGCGGCATCGATCACACCTCGCTTGTGCCGCAGGGGATCGATCCCACGCTGTTTCATCCCGCGCCGCGCAGCAGGATGTTCGGTGACCGCTTCCTCATTTTCTCCGGCGGCAAGCTTGAGCCGCGCAAAGGTCAGGATCTGGTCCTGACGGCGTTCAAACTCTTCGCGGCGCGACATCCTGAAGCAATGCTGATAACAGCTTGGCACAGTCCGTGGCCGAAACTCGCCCTTGCATTTGACAGCGAACATCGTCTTGCACCCATTCGATTCGATGAAAGGGGCTATATCGACGTTGTGCGCTGGGCCGTCGACAGCGGCCTGAAAGCAAGCCAGGTGTTCGACATTGGCTTCGTCTCCAATTGGGTGATGCCGACGGTACTGCGCGAAATGCACGCGGCGCTGTTCATGAACCGCTGCGAGGGCGGCACCAATCTCGTGGCCATGGAATGCATGGCCTGCGGCGTGCCGACGATATTGTCGGCCAATACAGGGCATCTCGATCTGTTGCGAGACGGCGCGGCGCGCGCGCTCGTGCGCCAAGGCAAGCCCCGCCCGCCGCTGGGCATTCGCGGCTTCGACGGCTGGGGCGAGTCGGACATCGACGAGGCAGTCGCGGCGCTCGAAGCGATCTATGCCGATCGCGCCGCGGCGGCGGAGACCGGACAGCGCGGCGCGGCCCTGCTTTCAGGGATGAATTGGGCGCACCAAACGGGGTTGCTGAAGGACGCTGTGCGTCCATTCCTGCAGCGTGCGATGGTCTAGGGCGGCTGCTCGCGTCTAAGCTTCGTATTGGCCGGCGAGAACGGTGGCGAGGACGCGGATTTCGCGTGGGTCAAGCACGACCATATCGGCTCGATAATTGGGCGCAAGCCGGCCAAGACGATTGTCGACACCCAAAAAGCGCGCAGGATTGATCGACGCATAGGTCAGCGCCTCGACTAAACCGACATTGAGCAGGCGCACGCAATTGCGCACGGCGGTTGCCATGTCGACGGCCGAGCCGGCGAGCTTGCCGTCGCGCGTGACGCAGCGGCCGTTCTTAACGGCGATCTCTTCGCCATAGAGCATGAAGCTTGTGCGGGTGCCGCCGACGGGCGGCATCGCATCGGTGACGAGCATCGGCGCCGCGGCGCCGCGCAAAGCGAGCCTCAGCATCGGCGGCGAGACGTGCTCGCCGTCGACGATCAGACCGCAGAAGCAATTCGGTGACTCCAGCGCCGCAGCGATCGGTCCGGGCTCGCGTGATGTCATCGGACGCATGGCGTTGAAGAGATGCGTGAAGCCGGTGAGGCCTTCAGCGATGGCGCGCTTGGTTTCATCGTAGCTGGCCATCGAGTGGCCGAGTGAAACGCGGACGCCATCGCGTGCGAGGCCGGCGATGAAACCCGCAGGAACGCGTTCCGGCGCACAGGTGACAAGCGTGACGCCGCCTGTGAGCGACTTCAGCACGCCGGCGTGACGCGGTTCGGGCGCACGGAGCTGTTTTGGATCGTGCACTCCGGCTTTGTCCGGCGAAAGATACGGACCTTCGAGATGGATGCCGAGCACGCCGGGCTGCGTCTTCATTGCCTCCTGCACGGCGGCGATCGCGAGGGTGACCTTGTCATCGCTGTCGCTGATGAGCGTGGGCAGCAGCGACGTCGTGCCAAAGCGGCGATGCGCCGCAGCAATTTTCCCGATGGCGTGCGGCGTCGGCTGGTCATTGAACAGCACATCGCCGCCGCCGTTGACCTGCACATCGATGAAGCCCGGCGCGAGCCAGGCGCCTTTCGGCAGCGGGCGCAGAGGAAGACCGGAAGGCGCCTCGGCACGCGGAACGATCGCGGCAATGCGCTCGCCTTCGATGATGACAGCGCACTCGTGCAGAATCGCGGTGCCGTCGAAGACGGTGTCAGCGGCAATGGCCTGACGGATCGCGCTCATCGGGTGCGGGTGACTTTCTTCAAGTGACGCGGCTTGTCGGCGTCGGCGCCGCGCAGCTTCGCCAGTCGCACGGCCATGGCGTAGAAGGTTTCGATGAGACAAATCGCGTCCGTCTCGGGATGATCGTTGGCGAGTGTCGGCAGCAGCGAGCCTGTGGCAAACACCGCGGCGCCTTTGGCGCGGAGATCGGTTTCCAGCTCGCGGAGCGCGTTCGCGGCGGCATCGGCCGGCACGAACATCAGGATCGGATAGGCCTTGCTCACCAGCGCAATGGGGCCGTGAAGAAATTCCGAGCCGCTGAAGGCTTCGGCATGCAGCAGGCAGGTTTCCTTGAGCTTCAACGCGGCTTCCGCGGCGATGGCGAGCGTGGGACCGCGGCCGACGGTCATCATGCTGGTCGCCGATGTCAGCGCATCAAAACACGCGCTCCAGTCCAGGGCGGAGGCTTGTTCCAAACGCTGCGGCAAGCGCTCGAGTGCTTGAGCAAGCGCAGCATTGCCCGACCACGCGGCGGTCAAGCGTAAGATGGCGGCGAGCGTGCCGATAAACGTTTTGGTCGCGGCGACGCTCAGCTCCGGTCCGGCGCCGATGGGCAGAACGATGTCGCACGCTTCCGCGAGCGGCGAAGCGACTTCGTTGATCAGCCCGACAGTGAGCGCGCCGCATTCGCGCGCGGACTTCGTCTGCTCGACCAGATCGTCGCTGCGTCCCGATTGCGACAGCGCGAGGAAGAGCTGCCCTTTCAGCGCGAGCGTCTTGTGATAGACGGTGACGATGCTGGGCGCGGCATCGGCGACAGCAAGGTTAAGATTGCGCTCGATGCTGTGCTTGGCAAAGACAGCGGCCTGCGCCGAGCTGCCGCGCGCGCAGGTGACGACGAACTGCGGCGGCTTTGCTTTGAGCCGCGCAACGAGTTCCGCGATAGGTGCGACGAGCGCGTCCTTTTGCCGGCGCACAATCTCGGGCGCTTCCTTGATCTCGACCTGCATGCGCGCGTCGTGCCCGGACATGGCCTACGCCTTCGCGGCAACGAGTACAGCCGCTGTCTGGCGTGCGAGCGAGAGCGCGCCGGCCACCGCATCGGCATACGGCGGCACGAGATGCTGGCGCACGCGCGCTGCCAGATAGGGCTCGATCTTGTCGGCAAGACCGCCCATCAACGACAGACGCGGTGCGCCCACGTCAAGCAGACGCAGCGCCAGCGCATCAATGTGGCCTGCGGCGGTCTTAACCAGCTCGAGCGCGAGCGGATCGCCGCGCGCGGCGTTCTCGAAGGTGGGCGGCGCAAATTTCGCGAAGTCGCGCGGGCGCGCAGTGGTCATCCAGCGCACGATGCTGTGCGGGTCGTTTTGGAACTCCTTAAATAAGCTAGTGAGGAATTCCGACCAAGCAATGCGCTTGTCATGCGCCCACAGCACGCGGCGGATCGCTTCGCAGCCGAGCCAAGCGCCGCTGCCTTCGTCGGAGATGGGAAAGCCCCAGCCCCCGCAGCGGTGCGTCTCGCCCTTGATGTGTGCGAAACCAATTGCGCCGGTGCCGATGATGACGACGCCGCCGTCCTCCCCGTCGTGCGCGCCGACGCAGGCGGCGTGGGCATCGGTGGTGATGAGCATCTTGGCATAGGGGTGAACGTGATTCTGCGCCGCAGCGCATTCAGTGGGCTCGCTCGCGCCGGCCAGCGCAAGACAGGCGACGATGCGCTTCACTTCATTGCGCGCCAGTCCGGCGGAGGCGAGACACTGTTCGGTCGCGTAGAACACCGCGCCGAAGCTTTGTTCGACGCTAAATCGCAAATTGGCCGGACCGGCGCTGCCCTCGCCCAGCACCTTGCCGTTCATGTCCGTCAGGCGCGCGCGGGTCGCCGTCCCGCCGCCGTCGACGCCCATGAGCAGAGTGCTTTCCATCATGCGCTCTCATATAGTTCGCGAATCGTCAACGCGAAGTGAGGCACTATAGGTCCCTTCGCGTTCTCCATACGTACCAATTCAGGTCTTAACGCCATCGAAACCGAACGTTTAAGTCCGCGCTTTTTAAAGCTCGACCTGTGGGATCCGGCCGACATTCTCAAGGCGATGATCGACGGCCAGTTTGCCGCGGTCGCCGCCGTGCGCGCCGCACGACCGGCAATTGAGCGTGCCGCTTCTGCAATGGAAGCGCGGCTGAAAGATGGCGGGCGGCTGATCTACGCCGGTGCGGGCACGTCTGGGCGGCTCGCGGTGCAGGACGGCGCCGAGCTGATGCCGACGTTCTCCTGGCCGGCGAAGCGGTTGGTGCTGCTGATGGCGGGCGGAGACAAGGCGCTGGTGCGCGCGGTCGAGGGCGCCGAAGACGACGCGAAACATGCGGCCGCACTAATCAAGAAGCACAAGGTCGGTGCGGGTGACGTGCTGATCGCAGTGGCCGCGAGCGGCACGACGCCGTTTACGCTCGCCTGCTTGCGAGGCGCCAAGAAGAAGGGCGCGCTTACGATCGGGATTGCCAACAATATAGCCACGCCACTGCTGAAGGAGGCGGATCACCCGATCCTGCTCAAGACCGGAGGAGAACCGATCGCGGGTTCCACGCGGATGAACGCGGGCACCGCGCAGCGCATCACGCTCTTGCTGTTGTCGTCGCTGGTCATGATCCGCATGGGCCGCGTCTATGACGGCATGATGGTCGACGTGCAGGCGACCAACAAGAAGCTCGCGCGGCGGAGCGAGTTGATGCTGATGCATCTCACGAGGCGCAAAGAGAAGGACGTGCGCGCGGCGCTCAAGCGCGCGGAGGGAAGCGTCAAGCTCGCGGTGCTGTTGCTCAAGGGCTGCGCGCTCAAGCAGGCGAAGGCGCTGCTTAAGCGCGGCGACGGCAATTTGCGGCGCGCGCTGGCTGAGCTCGGTACGCGGAGTCAATAAGACTGCTCGCTTCTGGCTCTATATCGTGTTCGATTGCCCGGGCCTTTCATCGCCTGGGTGGCCCCCTCGCGCGGGGCCAAGACACTTTTTATTTTGTGGAAGAGGAAAATGAAAAGCCGGCGGGGTGAGCCGCCGGCTTTTCTCGAATCGTCGATGATGTCCCGCTACTTCGCTGAGGCGGTGGTGGGCCAGACGACGCCTTGGTTCGGTTTCGTCACCGGGGCGAGGCCTTTGTAGACGAACTTCTGCAGCCGTTTTCCTTCCCAGGTTTCGGTCGTGTAGACGTTGCCTTTGGAGTCGGTGGCGATGCTGTGTACGCCGTAAAACTGGCCGGGCTGCCGCCCGCCGTCACCGAACGTTGTCAAATCCTGCAGCGTCTGACGGTCGACGACATGGACTTTGTCGTTCATGCCATCGGCCAGGAAGATGTATTTCTGCTGCGGGTCGCGCGAGAAGGCGACGTCCCAGGCTGAGCCCGACGCCTTCGTGTCTTTGGAGAAGAATCCTTCTTTGAGGAATTTGCCTTCGGGCGTGAACACCTGGAGGCGATCACCGGCGCGATCGCAGACATAGAGCATGCGATCGACCGACATGTTGGCGCAGTGCACCGGATTGCGGAACTGCTGCGCCGGCGGCTTGGTCGGATCGTAGGGGCCGAGCGGCGTATCGTCCGGCTTATTCCCGTAGGCGCCCCACCAGCGCTTCATCTTGCCGGTGTCGGCATCGAGCACCGCCACGCGCTTATTTAGATAGCCGTCCGCGATGTACGCCTCGTTGGCCTGCTGATCGACAAAGATCTTGGCCACGCGGCCGAAGCTCACTTCGTCGTTACTGTTGCCGACGAAACCGGCGACCGCGCCTTCGCCTTCGCCCGCGCGCGCGCCGGTTCTCCTGCGTGCGCCCTTTTTGCCGACTTGCAGGAGGAACTTGCCGTCCTTGGTGAATTTTAAGATGTGAGAGTCGGGACCGCCATTGCCGCCGATCCAGACATTGCCCTTGTAGTCGATGAAGATGCCGTGGTTGCCGTCGGGCCATTCGTAGCCCGGACCGGGACCACCCCAGTGGCGCAAGAGATTGCCGGCCTGATCGAATTCTAAAATCGGCGGCGCACCCGCGCAGCATTCGGCCGTCTTCAGTTCCACGCCCTTCTCTTGGTCGGCCAGGGTGGCGGAGCTGCGATGGACGATCCAAACATGATCGTCGGTGTCGACAAAGACGCCGATGGTTTGGCCGAGTATCCAATGATTTGGCATCGGCTTTGGCCACATCGGATCGACTTCGAAGCGGGGCGCCATCACCGCGTTCTGCGTCTGCGCAGCGACGGTCTTATCAAGGACCGCCTGACCCGCAGCGAGCGCTGTGAGGACCGCAACAAAACTGGCACCGATCAAGAAATTGCGCTTCCGATTTGGATTGCTCATCACGGCCTCCTCCCAAAGAGACCGAAAGGATACACCCGCAGGCGGCAGTCGCAAAGATTCGAGACTGCCCTGAGCGAGGTGGACCCCCACCCGGCTCGCGGTCTTCGACGGCTCGCTTCCTCCCCCTTCCAGGGGGAGGAGCCTGAAACGCGGGCGCCATTCCGACATCGTGTCTTAAGCCGAGCATCGGAAGGGCCTAAGATGCGTCACCGGTTTGTGAAGCGCGGGGATGAGCATGGCGACACGACGAGATGTTCTGATCGGTGCGGCGGCATTGGGCTTGATTCGTCTGGCGGCTTCAGGAGCTCCCGGGCCTGCCGCGGCAGCCGAGGGGAAGATGCTGCTGTGCATGCACTCGAACACCTCGGTCGCGGCCGGCTATCGCCGGGCGCTCGATGGCTGGGCCAAAGCCGGGATCAAATATGTCGAGCTGAACGCGGTGTTCGTGGATGAATTCTTGAAGAACGATACGCTCGATGGCGCACGCAAGGTGCTGAGCGACAACGGCCTGACGGCGGTGCATGGCGCGGTCGCGGTCGATGGTTTGCTCGAGCCGAATCCGGATCACGCCAAAGCAGTCGATGCGCTCAAGCGCCGGCTCGAGCTGTTCTCGTCGTTCGGGATGAAGAAGGTCTACACAACGAGCGCCGGCATGAGAAAGCTTAACCCCGACGAGTACACGATCGTCGCCCAGAATATGCGGCGCGTCGGCGAGGCCGCGAGGCCGTTCAACATGACGGTCAGCGTCGAGTTCGTGCGCGCCTCGCCCTATATGTCCACGCTGCTCACGGCGCTCAAGGTGACACGCGAGGCTGCGCATCCGAACTTCGGAGTGATGTTCGACTTCTATCACTTCTGGTCAGGCAACAATAAGCTCGAGGACATGGATCAGATCCACGGGCTCGAGATCCAGCATGTGCATTTTCAGGACGTGCCCGACGTGCCGCGCGAGCTTCTCGACAACAACAGCCGGATCATCCCGGGCGACGGCGTCTCGCCGATCAACGCGATGCTGCGCAAATTGGCCGAGAAGGGCTATGCCGGGCCCTTATCGGTCGAGCTATTCCTGCCCCGGTTCCAGCAGGGCGATCCTTATGAGGTTGCACTGGAGATTAAGCGCAAATGCGAAGCGGTGATGATGAGAGCCGGCGTTTTGTAGGAGAATGTCCGGCGCCAGTGCATTGCGGCCGTTATTTCGCCGGGGGTTCGACCTTGCGAAGATGCCCGTACATCAGCTCCTCAGCGTATGACACACAGTTGAATTCCAACAATTGCATGTTCGCTTCCACGCGCCGGTACAGCGGCATGCTCATCTTCCAGGGACGGGTATAGACCTTCGGATCGTCGACAGTCACTTCATAGAGAAGCGTATTCTCGCTGGTGCGAGTGTAACGCTCGGTGAGGTGCAACGCGTCGCTATGATAATCCCCTGCCCGGTCAAACCAGGTGTCCTCAACCATCCCGGTCACGTCGACCACCAAGGTATCCCCGTCCCACGAACCGTTCGACCAACCCATCCAGGAATCGACCGGGGCCTTGCTCCTGCTCCCGATATTCACAACGCGTGAGGCGAAGGCAAATTCGTAGGCGAACGACAAGTACTTGGGCGACTGCACGATTTGAAACGGAAACGGCATATAGGTCGCCCGCGGGAGGCCGGGCACGAAGCATTTAACAGTCGGATCCAGAGCGAGCCAATTGGCTTCATTTTCTTTCTTCTTGGCGAGCGCCTCTGGTCGATAGGGAAGCGGTCCGCCTTCAACGACGCCAAGGCCGGCGGGAATTCCGCCGAGCGCCCCCATGACAACAAGCGGCCCCGGCTTTGCATCATGGGCTTGGATATCCCATTCGGCGGTGTTTAGGGCTTGCCAGATCCCGCTCAAGTCCGGCTTACCGTCGCCGGTTCGCGGTGCTCTGTATTTTGGGGCAGCGGCAGGAGCGGCAAAAGCTAAGGACGCGATGGTCCCTTGCATGGTCACCACGAGGATAGCAGTGATGGCTAAGCACACATTGGAAGCTCGCATTCACATCCTCCATTCGAGCTGAGTGCCGGCCATCATGGTTTGGCGGATTCTAGTGTCGTAGTTCCGCGTTTCCAGCAGGTGCGGGACAGATACAACATCGATCCGACCTTCATCTCCGGCGGGCGAGATGCGGACGCTTTTTCCACGATCGGCCCGGTGATCTGCACTTCATGGCCAACCTGGAAATTCAGCATCTCCTGATCCCCTTGCAGCCGGAACACGAGTGGCGCCGTCGCGGCAGCCGGAGGCGCTCCCGCTACCGCTGGCCGCTCGCCGCCTCGCCAGTCCGTAATGCGGAATTCGCCATCGGGGGATTTTGTCACACAACCAATTGAAACGAAGTCAGCCCCGCGATCCAGCGACTTGGGGTAAATCGAGGTTCCATCCGGAATACCGGGAATGTGCACTCGTTGGGTAGGCGCTCCGGCCTGTGCCAGCGCACTGCAGGCAAAACAAACAACTACTGCAAACGAACCCACGACGGAGAGCGCCCAGCTCATTGGCGATTCCCAATGATGTTAGCGTTTCTGACGCACGACCCGAAAACCAAGGTCGAAGTGTCGGTAATCCTCGGCGAAGTGCGTGCGAAGCGACACTCGCGTCAGCCACGGCCCATCGTCGTGGAAGGTCCCACCGCGCACTCCACGCCCGCCATCACTGCTGTCGGGACCGAGCGGATCAGCCATAGGACTCTTCGAGTAATACCTTGAATCGTACCAATCCTGCACCCATTCCGCGACATTCCCGCGCATATCGTACAGGCCCCAAGCATTGGGTTTTCTGTTTGCTACAGGCTGCGTCTTCTCGACGTTATACCAAGCCTCATCGTCCGGTGGCGAATACCGGCGGAGGGAATCGGCCACGGTCGCGCCCGCAAACTGGTCCGCTGTGCCGGCTCTCGCCGCATATTCCCATTCGGCTTCGCTTGGCAGCCGATAGAGGAATCCGTCGTTGCGCGCGTTCAGTTTCATGAGGAACGCCTGTACATCCTGAAAGCTGACTTCTTCCACGGGAAGGGTGTCGCCGCTGTAAGAACTGGGATTCGAGCCCATCACCGTTTGCCATTGCTTTTGTGTCACCTCCGTCTTCCCGATTTCGAAGGCTTTGGTGATTTGGACGGTGTGTCGCGGTCTTTCCTCCGCGCTGCATTCCACCGGCTTTACGCCTTCGGAGCATCCCATTGGGAACTGCCCGGCGGTAACCGAAACGAACTCCATGCCTAAATCGCTCGTCGCCGATCCTTCCTGAGCGGCGGACTGAAAAGCCCAAGTCGATATCGCGAATGTCCATGCTCCGATCGCGCAGATCACTGCCAAGACGCTCGTCCGTCGACCGCCGCGATTCTGATCAGCCATGCTGTGTCTCTTTGATGATTTTACTCGCCGAGACTGTGTTCGCTTCATTCAAACGTTCTTACTTCTTGGCCGCCGGAAACTCCTTTGGCGCGCCCGGGCTGGATCCGCCCACGAAGAGCAATCGCCCATCCGGCAAGGTAATATCGCGTCCGTTGGCCCTCAAAGCTCCGTCTTTCGCACGGAAGCCGTTCACTTTGATCACAGTGCCAGGAAGCAACGATTCCTTCGTGAATCCCGCTCTGATCAACGTACCTGGAGGTCCCGCCTCGACCGCCCAGTTCTCAACCGTCCCGTCAGTCTTTTTGACGTCGATGTAGATCCATGAATGAGGGTTGATCCACGCCATCTTGGTCACGGATCCCGTCAGTGTCACCGGATTATCTGCATTGTATTCGGCCGCAAACGAGTGATGCGCGCTCGCTTGGGGGGCGAATGAAATCATCGCCATCGCGACAAACATCAAGAGGTTTCGAGCTTTCATCGCTTTCGTCTCCAATCCTTCCCGGAATCACCGGCGATAGGTGGCTACTTCATTTCCTGTTCGGCCTCTTCTCTCTCTTTGGCCCGTGCTCCGGATAAGGTGAATTCGAGATTCACGTTGCCTTCGTGGCAGGCATACTCCACGAGTTGTTCCTGATCCGTCAGCCGCCACATCACGTATTCTACGCTATACGGTTTCGTCCGCGTTCCCGGATCATCCATCGTGAATCCGTAAAGCATGTGCGTGTCATCCAGACGCTTCCAGCGCTCGGTGATACGCTTCCTCGCAGTGCCATCTTCGTCCACCGCGAAATTCGTGTATTCAACTACGAGAGTATCGCCATCCCAATGCCCGCGCGCGGCTCCCGTCTCGAGATGAACACTCGCGGGAGGACGAGGACGACCGTCCAGGTAAATCAACTGCGATCGAAGGGCTTCCACACGAACAACCACCATCTGGGGGCTTTGAACAATCTCCAAGGTGGATTCTTGTCCTCCCGGACCTGAACCGGTAAATGCCGGACCGACGCCGATCGGCCGAGTGCACCGGCTCGAAGGCGGCCGGTCTTCCGGACCCGTAGCCGCGCGATTTAGCAACTCGTCGGCACGCTCCCGTTGTCTCCTGGCGGCAGGAGTTAGCGGAGGCAGTCGCCCCTCCGGCGGATCGACTACCTGAGACGTGTGAAGACTGGTCAGCGGTACTTTGAACCAATAACCGTCTCTCCAGAACGTGTTGTATGCATCCGTAGTTTTTTCGCCCGGCGGAGTGTTCGTGGGTTCAGTGCGAAGCGCGAACTGTCTTTGCTGCGCAGCATCCTCGAGCTCAGCGCGGGCCGACGCATCGTATTCCAGCTTGTCAGATTCGTTGCCCGGCCGCTCGACTGGCGTGAGAATGGAGCGGCTCCATATGCCCTGCAGGTCCGGCTTGCCATCAGCTGTCCGCGGCACTTTGCCAACTGCGTATGTTGCGAAACTTGCCTTCCAGTCGTAGGGCTTGTCCGGTGCGCTCGTCTCACTCTTGGCGGCTGTCTCCGCAGCGGGATGAATGGGGCAACCGAAGCCAAGACACGGCGTCGTTCCACTCGTCGGGGCTGGTTGAGCGGCTGAAGCAGATCCCAGTAGGCCGGCAACGGCTACCGATCCAAGCCAAAATGCGAAAGTCTGACGACGCATCGCGTGTCTCCTCTGACGTAGAATGTTCAGATCGCCAACACGTCATGCCTACTTGGTGCTTTGTATTTTAATTATGGACCTGTTTATGGACCTGTCAATCAGCACGCACACGTGCGGGCTCTATGGGTCGAGGCGTTTCCTCAGGCAATGGGTGGGCGATAAGCGCGCAGTTTCGAGTCACGGGAATGGCGATCGAAGCCGACTCGATGCTCACTGTGGAGACGAGCACCGCTATCCGGTTCTCGCGATACCAGGTCGGGCAGCTAATCCGTTTTTTGTTTCTTCCTGAATCGGTAAAGCTTTAAACCGGCCATGCCCCGCCGGAACGGCGCCACATGGCCCACGATGAAAACAGCAATTGGCGAGCGAAAGGCCTGGCGAGCCCACCCCATAACGTCGCAGTCGTCCCGGTGCTCGACGATCAGTCCATTGCGAAAGACGAAAGCAGAAGTGATGGCGTTGTCGATTCGCACGCCAGGCTTCCTATCGGTTTTACCGAACACATACTTCGCTCTCCAGCGCCCCGTTCCCGTCCGATCGTCCGCCGAAATCGTGTTGACGTCGAACGTGACGTCCGGCTTGCCGTGACAGACATAGCGCCACATCTCCATGATTCGCCGCTTGCGGTGGCGCCGGAAGGCAATGTCCTGGAAATACGCCTCATCGTCATAGCAAGCATCGATCGCGGTCAGGTCTTGGGCACCAATCGCACTGTAAAGCGATTTGATGAGAAGGGCATTTGGATGCACCGCTAACGGTTCCAGTGACAAAGAGGGTTCCACGACTAATTGTTGCTCCACCGTTATGCGAGCGCGCCTCAGAAATCGGGTTCGTCCTTCGTCTGGAGCACGCGGACGTGGCGCTGCCCCGACATGATATAGGGCGGCGGCTGGGGATGGCATTGATTGGAGGGGTCGGGGAATGCCATCCCGCTGCGCGATACTTCACCCAGGGATTTGACGCGCGCCGCCGCATCCGGTTTGAGCACCGGATTCATGTAATCGCCGACAAGCATGTTCGGGTTGCTGCCGATGCCGTTTGGGCGATGAACCAGATTTTCGATGGGTCCCGTTCCGGATTCCGGAGCCTCGAAGCCGAAGGCCTGGCGAGCCCAGGTGCCGGAAAAATCGGGAACGGGCGTTGAGCTGTCCGCGGCGCTCGCAGAGCATGCAAGCCCGCTGAAGACGACGATGCCGATTCGAGCAATGGCGTAAGGAACGCGACTCATCTGATCCCCCTTGGCGTTCAGCGCACGCCCGGCAGCGCCGGCTTACTGCTTGTCGTAAACGACGATGTTGTTGGTCTTCTGGCCGTTGGCGTTGAGGCCGGTGCCGCTGATGGTCATCATCTTGCCGTCCGCCGAGACGACGATCGTTCCGTTACCGACCACGTTGCCGCCCTTGGTGTTGGTGAACTCGCGCTTGTAGGCGTCGATGCGTTTGATGGAGCTTGGATCGACGATCGCCGAGCCCGTCACCGGATGAGACTTTCCGTCGTAGGCAACGGTGAATACGACATGCGTCGGCATGCCCTGCGCGTTGATGCCATCGAAGGTCGACATGAGACCTTGGCCGTCGGCGCGCGTGGTCAGCGTGCTCGCACGCGGCGCCGGACCGGGATTGTACGTGGACTTCGCAAGATTGATTTTCCAGGTGCCGATAAGGGCGTCGGCTTGCGCGAAGGAAGCCTGCGGAGCAGCGACGGCGACAAGCGCGGCCAATGCGCCGGCAGCGATCGCAGTTGCTGCTGATTTCTTTGACATGGAGCTTCTCCTCTTTTCGAGTCTCTTCAGACGAAGAGTCTGGAATTGAGGATGAGCCGCCGCGCGACACAGCGCTGTGCGGTATTACACAGTGCGAGTGTGCGGTTTTATACAATGCGGATTGGGGGTCGGAGGCGCGCGTGAACCCACTCTGACCCCAATTATCAGACGAGCGGGAGCAGGCATGGCAGCGAACCAGCCGCGGCGCACGCATATCCCTCCCCCTGCCCCCCTCCCGCAAGGGGAGGGGGTGCGATAAGTTAGAGGCGCGTTTCGTCGCTCATTTCGGGAGACCCGCCGTGATCCGCAAAACCTCCGTCCGCATTGCCGCTCTTGCGTGCGCGCTTGCGCCGCTCTTCATCGCGCTAGAGGTCAATGCGCAAGCGGAGCTGAAAGTGCCCGCGGGACTCCCCGACTGGGCGTTCAACATTCCCGACAAGGTGCAGCCGAGCGCGGTGCGCCCGCAAGGCACCGTGACAGTGCCGGGCAGCGCAAAGAAGTACGA
>Ga0126377_10001506_pt1 | contig 15369 bp, 10 predicted proteins | sample PanSoiMetPlot_22_FD_92647 | JGI IMG/M metagenome (GOLD analysis project Ga0126377, IMG submission 92647) | Tropical forest soil microbial communities from Panama - MetaG Plot_22 | ecosystem: Environmental > Terrestrial > Soil > Tropical forest > Bulk soil | place: Panama | collected 2016-02-17
CCTTATAAGACCTCGCAGAGGTGTCACAGATGCGGCAAGATTGATAGCAGAAATCGCAAGGGAGAAAGATTCAGATGCGTGAGTTGTGGGCACGAAGAGGATGCGGATCACAATGCGGCGAAGAATCTGGAACACTTGGGATTGGCGGGAGTCTATAGTCTCCGTTTACTGCCAAACTGAGGCATGGACTATTTGTCCATAAAATCAGTAACTATCCAAAACGATGCCCTGCTGTCGAGCAGTTAAAACTCGTAAGTGATCTTCAGCCTCTGGTGAGCGCACAATTCGGTAGGCCAGGGTGCGTTTCCCTCCGATTGGCTCCTGGCTCCGACCTGTGTTTGGGCCATCAGCGGAACTCTTCAGAAATTATCCGTCCACATTTTCCTGTTCCGATTGTGCCAACAGGAATATGCAGGACAGGAAAATATGGAGGGAAATTTTCTTAAATCGTTCGCTAATTTCTGAAACAACGATCAAAGCCGAGACTTTGCGATTTAACTACTTAACTTCTGTTCCAGCTTCTTCAACCGCTCGAACAATTCGGGCAACCGCGCGTAGAGGACCTGCGATTTGCGCCACTGCTGATAATCCATGGCCGGCATCATACCGCCAATGAGTTTGCCGGGCCCGACGCTTTTGGTGACTCCGGTGCGGGCGGTGATGATCGCGCCCTCGCCGATGGTGATGTGCTGGTTAGTTCCGATCTGGCCTGCGATGACGCAATTGCGTTCCACAGTGGTTCCGCCCGAAAACCCGGCCAGAGCCGCCACGACGGTGTTTTCACCGATCTCGACGTTATGGCCGATTTGTATCAGGTTGTCGAACTTCGCCCCGCGACGGATGCGCGTGAGGCCGAAGCCCGCGCGGTCGACGCAGCAATTCGCGCCTATCTCGACGTCGTCTTCGATCACGACGCGGCCCACTTGCAAGAGCTTGAATTGGCGGCCATCTTCATCGGGAGTGAAGCTGAAGCCGTCGGCGCCGATCACCACGCCGCTGTGAATGCGGCATCGCGCGCCGATCTCCGTCCCGTCGTAAATCGAGACGTTGGCGAAGATCACCGTGTCGTCACCGACGCGGCAGTCGTCGCCGATGACCACGCCAGGGCGCAGCGTCACGCGGTCGCCGATGACCGAATCGCGGCCGATCGTCACGCGCGGGTGAATCGAACAATCGTCCCCGATGCGGGAGTTTTCTCCCAGAATCAGGTCGTCGCTGACGCCGCGAGCCGAGTAAGGTTTCGAGTGAAAAGCGGCGATGGCGCGCGCGAAAGCCAGCTTCGGGTCTTCGGCGACGAGCAGGTAGCGTCCGGCAAGCGCGTCATGGTCGGCCAGCTTCGGCGGGACGATCAGCGCGGAGGCTTCGGACTTCCCGGCCTGCTGCAACCGAGCGGCGTCGGCGACGTAAGTCACCTCGCCCCCGCGCGCGCCGTCGAGCGGCCCGACGCCTGTTATTTCGATTTCGCCATCGCCGCGCGCCTGCGCGCCGATGAGTCGCGCTAATTCGTCCAGAGTCATATTCGCTGGCAAGTCTGCCGAGGTGGTTCTGCCATATGCCATATGCCATTTGAGACATGGCATATGGCATATGAAATATATGGCTGGTTACTTCTTGGGCGCCGTGGGAGTCGAAGCGGGGTGGGCCTTGTTGTATTCATTCATGAAATCTTGGGTGATCTCCGCGGCCGGCGCATTCCAGACCAGAAGATTGCTGCCCTGGCCGACCTCGCTTTCCAGCACCATAACGATATTGCGCTGCTGGCAGTACTGATCGAAGAACTTGTTGATACTGGCCAAAATCGGCGCAACCACTTCCTGACCTCGTTTTTGGAACAGGAACTGATAGTCTTCAGTCTTTCGCTTGAGGGTCTTCTCCAACTGCGCGCCCTGTTCCATCCAACCGTTGCGCACTGAAGGTTGAACTTTCTCCCCTTCCGTTTGCACCTTATTTTTCAAATCCTCTATCTGCTTTTGAAGACCTGCCAGCTCGTTGTACTGCGATTCGAACTCTTTGTTGAGCGCCTCAAGTGTGGCTTTGAATTCTCCGATCCCGATGCGGAAAGCGGCGGTGTTAATGACGGCGATTTTCCCTTGCGCGCCGGTCCCGCTTCCGGAGTCCTGAGCGGTCTTCTGCGTCGAACGAGGGGGTTGCGGCGTGGTTTGGGCGAATGCGACGAGCGAAAACAACGCGCTGATTGCGAAAGCGAGTGAAATTGATCTGCTGCGCATAAGTGGTGTCTCTCCTTTCATTAGCGACTAAACAGGGACGCGGCCGCGAGAGAGCGAATTTCTCCTGATCATCGCCGCTCCCTCACGGCCGCGTCGTTGTGGCGTTTGGAATGGAACAGATTTTGGCCTGTCCCTACTCGGACAGACTACAGCCTGTCCCACATCTAGAGATTGACTATTGCTTCTTCGCAGCCGGCGCTGCGGCGGCGCCCGCCGACGGATTGGATTTATTGTATTCCTTGATAAAGTCGTCGGTGATGTCGGTGGCCTGAGCGGCGAAGAGCAGAATGCCCGCCTGCTGGGCCGCGCCGCCCTCGAACACCATCACAATGCCGCGCTGCTGGCAGTAGCTTTCGAGGAACCGGCCGACCTTGTCATAAATCGGCTGGGTGACATCCTGGAGGCGCTTCTGGCCTTCCGTGCCGTAATCCTCTCTCTTGCGGGTGAGGTTCTTCTCTCTCGCAGTGGCTTCCTCGACCCACTGGGTGCGAACTTGCACGCTGACGGTGCCGCCCTGTTTGTTGATCTTATCCTTGAGACTGGCCAGCGCCTCATCTTCCGCCTGCACTTCTTTCTTCTTCGGCTCGAACTCGGCGTTGAGGGTCTCTATCTTGGTCTTCAATTCGCCGATGTCGGAACTGAACTTGGCGGTGTTGATATAGGCGATCTTCCCTTCGGCCCCTGTGCCGCCGGCTGGCGCGCTGGACGCGGGGGCGGATGTGGGGGCCGACGCCGTTGTGTTCGGGCGCGAGGGGGGGGTAGGTGTCTGCGCGAATACAGCGAGCGCAAACACGCCGGTAATCGCAAAAGCAAAAATCAGTTTTTTCATTGTCAGGTAGACTCCTTATTGTCAATTTAGAATTGCAAAAATCGTGTTACGAACTCCGCGCGCCTCGTCCGGCTATTTCCCCGGGTTCGCGGCGGTCTGGACCGGATTCGCCTTGTTGTACTCAGCGATGAAATCCCTGGTGATGTTCGCCGGCTGCGCGGCGTAAACGACCACCCCGGTCTCCTGCAAACGGCGCGCATCGAAAACGGTCGTTATGCCGAACTTGGCGCAATAGCCGTCAAGGAACTTGCTGAGCTTTTCGTAAATATCGCCGGTCTCCGCCTGTTCACGTTTGTTGGCGGCTTCCTGCGAATCCTGCAGCGAGCGGTTGTACTCCTTCTTGAGTTGTTCAATCTCGTCGTTGAGCTTCTGAGCCTGCTGCGGGGTCAGAGTCTTATTCTCCTGCAGAACCTTCTGCTTATTTGCGATCGAAGTCTGCATCGATTCCAGATCGCGCGCCTTCGGGAGGAATTCGGTCTGCAGCTTCTCGTATTTCGCCTTCAGTTCCAGCACCTCGTCGCGGAAAATGAACGTGTCGATAATGGCCACCTTCACCTTGGCGCCGGCGCCGCCCGCCGCCTGGGCGAAAGCGCCCGGAGCGGCAAGGAGCAGAAAAGAGAGAGTCAGTAAGAGTTTCATTTTCATTCTGTGCAAAGTCTCCAATCGTTTTGTCTTTTGTCCTTGGCCATTCGTCGTCAGTCATTCGTCATCGCCTTGTGAGCTATTAGACCATCGCCAAATGACCAGTGACAAATGACAAATAACCATTCCCTAAAACGTTCTTCCGACGCTGAATCGAAACACCGTCTTCCGTTCAAGGATAATATTTTCCGGTGAGTCGGCCTTTGGATTGTAGGCCCAAATCAACCGGAACGGCACGTTGATGACAGGCATCTGGACGCGGAATTCGACTCCGAGCGAAGAGCGCAGTGACGACAGGAACCTGACGCTGCCCTGCGATGTTCGGACGATGTCGAAGCGTTGCGATTCGCCCTCAATGAAGACCCGTTTGAAGCCGGTTGGGGTACCATCAGGGTCTTTCGGCGCGCTGTCTATTTCTTCCTGCGTCGCCACGCGTCCGGCCGGATCGAGTAACACGCCGCCAGGTATGATATCGCCTTTGACGAAATTCGACGAAGTGATCTGGTCGCTGTATTTGCGCGCGTTGAAGACCGTGCCGACGTCGGCGAAGGCCGCGAGCGAAAGCACGCTGATGATCGGGACGCGGTACTCGACGTTGTAAATCAATTGTGTGTCGCCGCCGATCGGCGTCAGGAACGAGCTCGATCTGATCGTGTTGCAGCCCTTGGACTGATCGGGCGCATTAAGCCCGGCGCACGGACCTCCGGGTTCGGGCGCGTTGAAGAGGTGTTGGGCCAGCGCGCTGTCGGCCACCGGCACCAGGGTGCGCGCGTCAACCCGCTTGGTCGAATCGGTCGGATCCGGAAGCGTGGCCGAGATGTCGCCGCGAGTGGAGAGGTACGAATCGCTATTGACCACCGGCGTGATCGAACGGAAGTTATAGCCGCGGATGTCGTATTCGCCGCCCAGGAAAAATCGCTCGAAGATCGGGACGCCGCCGATGAACGAAAGCGGACGGGTGTCGCCTCGCCGGGCGTCGAACGGCTTTCCGAAAGCGCGGATGTGATCGGCCTTGAAGCGCATCGCCAGCACATGCGGCTTTTCCGACCTGCGTTTGAGAACCGGCTTGAAGTACTGGAATTCGATCTGCGGCGCGATCGTGTTCACATCACCGCCCAGAATGCCGCCCGCCATCGGAAAACCGACAAGGAGGCTCATGCCTTTTATCGGATCGAGATACGGGCCCTGCTTCGAGTTGTAATAGATCGTAGGAATGATGCGGCTGGTGACGATCCGCGGCTGCGAGAAGATGACGGGGATGTCGTTCGCCGGATTGTTGTCGGTGTTGACGTCCGGGTCTCTAATGGTGTTGCCACTCAGCGAATATGAGAGACCCAGGCGCGTAAACCGGGAAAATTTCTCAAACTTCTTGGTGAATAGCGCCAGGGGACCCGAAAGGCTAACGGTGCCGCCGACCGTCCTCTGGGTAAATAGCGTGTCGGCGTTCACAGAAGAGAGACCGAAGAGGCTCGCCTGCAGCGCCTGATCGAAATTAAAGCCCTGTCCGATGAACTGGGACTTCGAGGCGAAGAGCTGGAATCCCAGGCTGACCGGCTTGCCCATCAGGTAAGGCTCGGTGAAGCCGAAGAGGAAGCTCTGCGAGCGGTTGCCGCCCGAAACCGCAAAGCTAAGCGATTCGCCGTAGCCGAGCAGGTTATTGGTCGAATATTCGAGTCCGAAGAAACTGCCCGCGAAGCCCGAGACGCCGCCGTTGAGCTGAATCTGCTGGCGGCCCTTCTCCTTGACCTGGATGTCGATGTCCACGGTCTGGTCGCGGTCGTTGGTGCGGGTGATAGCGTCCTTCTCCTTGATCTCGTCGAACAGCCCCAACTGGTTCAGACGGATGATCGAGAGGTCCCAGAATTGTTTGTTATAAGTGTCTCCTTCGTTGAGGAGCACCTCGCGCCGCAGGACGACGTCGCGGGTGTTGGTGTTGCCGATGAACTCAAGGCGCCGCATCGTGAACTGGCGCCCTTCGTCGACATCGATAGTCCACTCGACCTCGCCCTCTTCCGCCGTCTTATCAGTGAACTTCGGGATCGGTTGGACGTCGGCCTGAATATAGCCATACTGGCCGTAATAATCCTTGATGCCCTTATAGGCTCTCTCCGAAATCTTCTTGGCGTCGGCGTATTCTCCGACTTTCAAACCGGAGATGATCGTGACGACGCCGGGCTGGAAAAAGGTCACGCCCTTTTCTTCCACCTTGGTAATCTTATAGCGCCGTCCGACCTCGACCGGAATCGAGATCTTCAGACCCGGCCCGGATTTGCGAAACAGTGGAAGAGGTAAGCCGCTCGAGACCTTTCCCGCCTCTTCGACTTTCGGCTCGCCTATCTTGGCCTGCAGAAAGCCCTTCTGTCCGAGGAAGTAGCGCACTCGTTCGAGGTCGTCTTGCAGCTTGTCTTTGAAGTAGATGTCTTTCGACGTGAAGGTCGAGAAGAGGCCGGCCTCCTTGACCAGCTTCATCGCGCCGCGCAGACGGCGTTGCGAGAAGTTGTCGCGGTCGCCCGTGAATTCGATCTCCTTGACGCGGACGCGGGGCCCTTCCTCCACATTAAAGACCAGACCCACCGCCGTGGCCGAAATGTCTTCGACTTCGACCGTGACCTCGGCGTCGGGGTGCCCCTTTTCAGCCAGCAGTTCCCGTATGACAAGGCGCGCGCCGTTGGCTTTCGCAGGATCGAAATTCGAGTCCTTGCTGACGTTAACATGCTTCTCCTTGAAGCGCGTCAGCACCTCGCTCTCGGTGGCCGATTTCATGCCGCGATAATCCATGGAGCGGATGACCGGATATTCCCTGACCTGGAAGATGATGACCTTGCCGCCGCGAGGGCCATCCTCGAGATAAAGCTTGGTCGCCAGCGGGTCGAACAACCCCATCTGGAGTATGGCCTGCAGATCGCGCTGCGCCAGCGACAGATCGAAACGGTCCTGAGGCTTGCTCTGGACGTAATAAAGAATCGATTCCTTGGGGATGCGGCGATTGCCGCGAATCTCCACATCTTCGACAACCGCCTCACCCGCCTGCGGCGATTGCGCCAGAGCGGGGACGATTGAAATTAACAAGGCTAGCGCAAGGATGGTGTTAGCCAGATAGAAAACGCCTCTGGTCATGAAAGCTCTCCCATTGAACAAAGTTGATCCGATCATGGAGTTGGTCATGGATTAAAACGAGGAGGATGCGCCACTGCTAATGCCAACGTGGCTGCCGGCGATGTGGCTTCATCCTTTCCTCACCGCCACAAACACCGCCGTCGTCATGAACGACCCACATTGCCAAAATTGCAGTGTATTTTTAAGATTGAGGATTATACGCCAAGGGCGCCGATTTTGGGTAGTCGGACGCCAAGGTTATATCCTCTTTCGATTTCAACGGGGGATTTTACGGGGCCTCCCCAATTTACACGCGGGGTCAAATCCGAACCGCAGCGCATCAGCGTCGAGGTGGGAACGTTTGTTATACCGCGCGTTTACGCGCGCGGCGCCCTAGAGTGTGATAGCGCCTGCTCGAATTAGCCGATCAAGACTTCATCCGGCTCATTCAGTTCCTCGGCGAGGCTTTCCGGGAGCGCGACGCCGCTCACCGAGCGGTAATCGAGAACGTCGCCGTCGACGAAGACTTCGATCAACGGCGCCGACCCAAGTCGTCCCTGGATGAGAGCCTCCGATAACGGGTCTTCGACATATTTTTGGAGCGCGCGGCGAAGTGGTCTCGCGCCATAGGTGCGATCGGCGCAGGTTCGATCTACGATCCAGCGCTTCGCTCCTTCGGTCAGCCGGATTTCGAGTTTGCGCTGTTGGAGCGTCCGGTTGAGCTGGTCCACCAGCAATCCGACGATCCTCTGCAGGTCGTCATCGGTCAGCGGTTCGAAGATGATGATCTCATCGAGTCGATTGATGAATTCGGGGTTGAACGTCTCGCGGACCGCGGCCATGACGCGGTTCTCGTTCTTGCTGACGCCGTCATCGCGCGAGGACTGGAAGCCCAGGCTCGCGCCCTTGTTGATGAACCTGGCCCCGATGTTCGAGGTCATGACGACGATCACATTTTTGAAATCCACTTTATTGCCGGCGGCGTCGGTCAGCAGTCCCTCTTCAAAGACCTGGAGCAGAATGTTGAAAATGTCGGGGTGCGCTTTTTCGATCTCGTCGAGCAGGAGCACCGAATACGGGTTGCGCCGGATGCGTTCGGTTAATTGTCCCCCCTCGTCATAACCGACGTAGCCCGGGGGCGAGCCGATGAGCTTCGAAACCGAATGTTTCTCCATGAATTCCGACATGTCGAAGCGGATCATGGATCGTTCGGCGCCGAAAAGGAATTCGGCCAGGGATCGCGCGACTTCTGTCTTTCCAACCCCGGTCGGCCCCAAGAACAAGAACGAGCCGACGGGGCGCTGCGGATTCTTCAAACCCGCGCGCGAACGGCGAATGGCGCGCGCCAGAGCCGAAATCGCCGATTCCTGGCTGATCACGCGCTTGTGCAATTCGTCCTCTATCCGGAGGAGTTTGAGCAGCTCCTCTTCCTGCAGAGAGGCGACGGGTATGCCGGTCCAGCTCGCGATCACGTCGTCAATGTCCTGTTTGCTGACCGGCGCCGCGTAATTCTCGTAATCCTGGGGTTCGTAATATTGCGGCGGGCGACGGGAATTGGAGGAATAAATTCGATCGCGGTCGCGGTAATCGCGAGACTCCTGCCGCGCCTCCCTCTGCTGCCAGCGCGGCGGAGGCGGCGTGTATCCGCTCTCGCGTTGAACGCGCAACTTGACGCGCGCGCCGGCCTCGTCGATCACGTCTATCGCCTTGTCCGGCAGAAACCGCTCCGGCAGGTAGCGGCTCGATTGATAAACCGCCGCCTCGATGGCCTCGTCGGCGTAGCGGACGTTGTGATATGACTCGTAGCGATCTTTGATCCCCTCGATGATCTGTACCGCCTCCACTTCATTCGGCGCGGCGACTTTGACGGCCTGGAAGCGGCGCTCGAGCGAGCGGTCTTTCTCGATCTTGCGGAACTCGGACGTGGTGGTGGCGCCGACGCACTGGATTTCGCCTCGCGACAAAGCGGGCTTCAGGATGTTCGCCGCGTCGAGGCTACCTTCGGCCGAACCGGCGCCGATCAGCGTGTGCAACTCGTCAATGAAGATGATGTACTGCGGATTGTCGGTCAATTCGCGCATGATCGTCTTCATGCGCTCCTCGAATTGCCCGCGGTACTTGGTTCCGGCGACGACCAGGCTCAGGTCTAGCGCCAGAATTCGTTTGTCCGCGAGGAACGAAGGCACGTCACCGTTGATGATGCGCTGCGCCAGTCCTTCGACTATGGCCGTCTTGCCGACGCCAGGCTCGCCCACCAGCACCGGGTTGTTCTTCGTCCGGCGGCACAGGATCTGAATGACGCGGTCGATCTCCCTTTCGCGCCCGACCAACGGGTCGAGCCTGCCTTCGAGGGCGGCTTCCGTCAGGTCGCGGCTGAATTCGAAGAGGTGTGGAGTCTCTTTTCGGGCGTGCGCGTTGCGCTCCATGTTGGCCTGCCGCATGAGGTCTTGACGGATGTCGGAAAGCCTCAGACCGCGGTCGTAGAGAATCTCGGCGGCCACAGAGTCCTCTTCGCGCAGCAGCCCCAGCAGCAGGTGCTCGGTGCCGATGTGGCGAACGCCCAACCGCTCCGATTCTTCGGCGGCGAAGGCCAGCACGCGCTTGGCCTCGCCCGAAAGCGGCAGATCGATCTGAGAGGAGATGCGGTCGCGCATGACCGTCCGATCCTCTATCTGCTTGCGGATCGATTCGACGTTGGCGTGTGAGCGATGAAAAAACCGCGCTGTGAGATTTTTGTCCTCGCGGATGAGACCCAGCAGGATGTGTTCGGCTTCGATCTGAGACGCCCCGAATTGGCTTGCTTCGTAGCGGGCGAAGAAAATGACGCGACGCGCTTTTTCGGTGTATCGTTCGAACATCTTAGAATCCAGACTTCAAAAGGCTCCGTAACGCCCCGCCTTCAAGTCGCAAGGCGCGGTCGCACAGGCCAGCCAGTTTCTCGTTGTGAGTGACAATGACAGCGGTCAATCGCTCTTCTTTTTGCAATTGCCTGATTAAGGCGTGAACCTCGTCTCCTGTGCGCTGATCCAGGTTCCCGGTCGGCTCGTCCGCCAGAAGCAGAGCGGGCGATTGGACCAAAGCCCTGGCCAGGGCGACTCTTTGCCGCTCGCCTCCCGAAAGCTCGCCGGGACGATGGTCAGCGCGCCCGGCCAATCCGACTCGGGCCAAAATTACGCCGGCCTGCCGCGCGGCTTCGCGCTTCGCCGCGCCGCCGATCAATAAAGGCATCATCACGTTCTCTGTCGCAGAGAATTCAGGGAGCAAGTGATGAAACTGAAAAACGAATCCAATCCGCCGATTGCGGAAGCAAGCCAAGTCTAGCTCAGCGTTTTTTCCGATGTCAAATTCGCCTATCCGCACGCTTCCCGACGTGGGACGGTCCAGCCCTCCGAGCAGGTGAAGCAGCGTCGATTTGCCCGCCCCGGATTCGCCAGTGATGGCGACCATCTCGCCGCGCGCCACCTCCAGATTGAGGTCGCGAAAGACTACCACCTCTTCCGCCCGTCCTGAATAAATCTTGGTCAGGTTAACGGCGCGCAATAAGAAATGCTCATCATTTCGTATGTTTCCCGAAGCCATTTAATTTAGCCACAGAGGCGCAGAGCCACATTATCTATTCAACTTTGTGTCTCTGCGCCCCTGTGGCAAAAGCCTGCGGTGATTTATTCGGGCTGGGCTTTCATCGAACCGTCAGCCAGAGAGATGAAAAACGGGAAGTTTCCGAACGGCGAACGCGACTCGACGTAAACGCCGCGGTCATCGAGCGCGGTCGCGCTCGTGGCGAACGGCAGCCGGTCCAATGCGGCGGCGTTCGGCGGCGGGACTGCCCGCCCCATCCAGCGCGCGATCGTCGCGAGCATCTCGCCGCTCTCCTCCTTCGCGGATGAAAAGCTTTCGACCGCCGACGGCCGCGTTATTTTGTTCGCGGCGACGAATTGAGGCGAGTTATTGAAACTCCGCCCGTTCTGCTGCGAATCGATCAACCGCATGAGGCTCGCCCTTCTACCGAGCGCTAAAAAATCGCCGATGATGACCGCCGCGCCGTGACGATCCTCGCTCGATCTGACAATCTCGCGCCCTTTGTATGTTTCGCGCAATAGCTTCGCGCCGCGCGCCGTAAACACGCGCTCGATCATCGTCCTGATGAAGGTTTCGTTTCGCTGCGCGATCAGCCAGACCCTATTCTTCGATTCTCCCGTCACGTTGAAATTGGCGATCTCGTCGCCGATCACGCCGTCGGTATTTTCGTTCTCTTTTACGCCCAGAAAAATGTCGCGGGCGCCGACGATGAATTGATGCAGCAGAAAGCTCTGCGCCGCGCCGACCCGAGCCGATATCGCGGCCTCGATTCCGTCCAGCGATTTGACCGGATTTTCAACGCCGATCAGCGTCACGTCCCTGGCTTCGGTCGGGATCAAATCCAGGACGCGTCGCGCGCCGGCGTCCGACCCGTTTTGCCGCGCCGGTTTGATCGCGGCCTTGAGCGCGTCGGCCAGGTCGGGTTTGAAGAGCAGCGTGTAGCGATCAACAACTCCGTCGCCTTCGAAGCTCGCGCCATAAGCTATGCCGTCGGTGGCGCGCGACGAGAAATCGGTGAAGACGTCGCCCATGGCGCCGGCCAGCGCGGCCTTGCTCAGCGTGTCGGGCGAAATCAGAAAGGCCCAGAATCGCAGCAGGCGCGTCACGCCCTCGCCGGTGACGAAACCGAAGATCGCGCCCCTGCCTTCGGCGGGTTCGACGAGCGGCCGCGCGTTTTGCATGTGGAAATTGTTGGCCATCGAAGGCGCGCGACCGCGCCGGGTGTCAATGCAGGCGCGCAGCGTCTCGGGGTGATTGGCTACAATCAACTCGCTTTCGATCTGGGCGGCCAGCAACTGCTTCTCCGAATCGGCGGCGCGCCAGGTCACGATCGGGACTCCGGCGTATTCGTCACTCTGTTTTGAGATGCGCCCGAAGGCGCGGCCGGCAAACTGCTCCAATCTCTTCCCGGCGACCTCGCGCAGCGAATCCGCGTCGCTGTGCGTCTCGACGATCAACGCCATTCTGGGCTTTACCTGCTCCCCGCGAACTTCCAGCCCGGTGATCGCCACGGCGAACTGCGAACGGGCGAGCATCGCCGCTTCTCCCCAACCGGTTATCCTGCCGGCCATTCGGGCGATCCAATCCCACCGCCCGATTTTGCCAAGATAATCCAATTCCCCCGGAACGCCGTAAGCGGGCGCGAGTTCGCGCCAGGCTTTCGTCGAGGTCAGGTTGTCGATCAGCCCGGACCAGTTGTTGACCTCGAAATATCCGAGGGCGGTTCCGGGCACGTAGGACGCGATGACGACGGGCTCCGGACGGGTCACATAGATCCACAACCCCGCCGCGAGCGGCAGGATGACGAGCAGCGCGATGATCAGTTGTTTGCGAGACGGACGAAACCGTCTCCCACTCCGCGAAACTTCTCGTTCCGCGGCGCCTTCCCCGCGCCGGAGATTTTTATCCGCTTTCAGCGTCCTCTGAAACATGTCGAAATTTTTATCTCAGCCGCTTCTCAAAAAAATCGAGAATACGTCTTTCGTACTCACCTTTCGCCACCTGGTGTACATCACCATGCGCCGCTTCTTCAACCACCCAAAGTTCCTTCGGCTCGCACGCGGCGGCGAAAAGCTCGCGGGATTCGGCCAGTTTAGTATGCCGGTCTTTTGCCCCGGCGATGAAAAGTTTCGGGGCTCGGATCGCTCCGACGCGATCTATGGGGCGCAGCGCGACTTCATCTATCCCGGCGCGCCAGGGTAATTGCATAATCAACAACGGCGCCAAACCGCGCGCCCAGCCGCCCATGTATCTTTCCATACGGTTCGCAGTGGCCCGTTCGATGTCCGGATAAACCATTTCCAGCGCCATCGCGTCAACCTCGAGCGCGGGCGAGGCCAGAGCCGCAGCCGCGCCTCCCATCGAAAGCCCTATCAGTCCCAACTTTTCGCCGGGACTATTCGATTTCATAAACCCCACGGCGGCCTGCGCGTCGCGGCTTTCAAGATGGCCTATTGTAATCTGCTCTCCGGGGCTCTCGCCGTGCGCCTGAAAATCGAAGAGCAGAATGCCGTAGCCGTCCCGATTCAGAAAGGTCGCGCGCCCCAACATCTGCCGCCGGTCGCCTCGATATCCATGCATCAACACAACAGCGCCGGCGCCCTTGCGGCCCGGGATCAACCATCCGCGCAGCTTCGATCCTGAGCCGCTTTCAAATTCGACATCGCGCCCCTGTAAATGACCCGGCAACGCGCCCACCGAATGCTTGACCGGATGACTCAAAAAACTTCCGGCGCCCCAGATCGCGCCAAGGAAGAATACCGGAATCGCGGCGACGCAAAGCAATGCGCGATTTTTGTTGCCCCAAAAAAACAATCTCATTTTCCGCGCTCAATAGGCGAAAAGGCGGCTGAGGGGATCTCAGTCGCCTTCCATGATTTCGATCGGCGCCCAAAGGGGCGCGAAGGAGCTGTCGGAAAAGACGGAACAAACGGAAACGGGTCAGGAAACATTACGTCTGTTCCGCCTATTCCGTAATCCCCTTGCCGTTTACTTCTTCGAGGACCGCGTCAGCTTGCGCGCGCGATCGGCCAGCTGGGCCGACTGCGGCATCTCGGTGATGGCGCGCTGCAGTTGCGGGTCGAGTTCCGCCGTCATCCTCCGCTGCGTGTCGACGCCGTAAGCGGCGGTCAGAACTTCCTCGCGGATTTTCTGCCTCGACCATTCGAAATTCTCGTCAACCGCCTTCATCGTCAGGCCGCCGTCCTGATTCTTCGTCAGGAAATCGACCATGAACTCCCGATAGGCTTTCATGATCTGATCGTTGATGACGAATTCGTTCGGCTGCGGCTGGTGGTCGAACTCGATCGCATCGCGCTTGAAATTGGCGGCCACGGCGACGCGCCCCGCCATCAAGTCGCGCACGAACATGAACAGCCCGGTGGTCCAAATCGTCGCCTGCGTGTTGCTGACGGTCGGCGTTTCTACCTTGATGTCAGGCTCGATGCCGCCTCCGCCATAGACCGCGCGTCCGGTGTCGGTGCGGCGCATATCGTTGTGTGGCGGTTGCGGCGGATCAGTCCCGTTGGCGGTGCGGCGGAAGTGATATTCATAACTCGATCCGTTCGAATAATCGCGTTGAATCAGGCGGCCGCTGGGCGTGTAATACCGCGCCGTGGTCAGCGTCAGCCCCGCGCCTCCCGAAAGCGGATAGATCGTCTGCACCAGTCCCTTGCCGAAGCTGGGTTCGCCGATGACGAGGCCGCGGTCGTGGTCCTGGATCGCTCCGGCGACGATCTCGGAGGCCGAGGCCGAACTGTCATCGATCAAAACGACCATCGGAAAAGTTTCAGGCATTCCCGATTCGGCGTCCCAGTTCTTCTCGCCCCCGCGCCCGCGCCCCCTGACCGAGAGGATGGTCTGGCCGCGCTGCAAAAACTTGTCGGCGACCCGGATCGCCTGGTCCAGAAATCCGCCCGGGTTGCCGCGCAGGTCGAGCAGCAGCGAAGTCATCCCCTGCGACTTCAGGGCTGAGATCGCGGATGTTAATTCATCGCTCGTCGTCGAATGGAACCCGCGCGAGAGCGCGACGTACCCCAGGCCGGGTTTGACGGCGTAATAGCCGGAGATCGAAGGCAGATCCACGGCGGCCCGCTCCAACGTCACGGTGACCGGTTCGGCGCCGGCGCGACGGACAGTCACTTTGACCTCCGTGCCGAGTTCGCCGCGCAGATTGTCACGCACCTGATCGGAGTTCCAGGTCTCCGTGCTCTTCCCGTCAATATTGATGATCTGATCGCCGTAGCGCAATCCGGCCAGGGCGGCGGGCGTATCTTTGAAGGTTTCGATGATGTAAACGCCGCGATGGCGCCCCTGGATCGAAGCGCCGATCCCGTAATACTGGCTGCGCTGCTCCATTCGCATCTCCTCGAACGACTTGCGGTCGTAGTAATTCGAGTGCGGGTCGAGCGACCGGAGCATGCCTTGAATCGCCGTAGTGGTCAGAGCTTCGTATTCGACCTCTTCGACGTACCTTTCGCGAATTAATTCTATGGCCCCGACATAATCGCGGCTGAGCCGGTCCAACGCCATCTTGTCATCAGAGACCGCCTGCGGACGAACGTACGCGACGCTGATCAATAGCGCGACCGCAATGGCAAAGATCGAGAACCTCCGCTCCTTACTCATCACTGCTTGCTCCTCCTAAGCGCATAAAAAGGTGAAAATCTATTCCGGCGTCCCGGATATTTATAAAAGGCGCGCATCGAGGCGCGCACTGGTCGCTAATACTAGCCAAACTCAATCAACATTGAAAGCCGCCTCATTCATCATTTGTCATTTGCCGGTTGTCATTCGTCATTTGTCATTCGTCTGGTCATTGGTCAATTGTTAAATTGCGCCCGGACCAGTGACGAATGACGAATGACAAATGACGAATGACAACTGTAATATGGAAAATGACATGGTCATCACCAGTTCCACCAACGAACGACTGAAGTATGCGCGCCGCGTCCGCGACGGACGCGAACCCGGTTTGATCTTCGTTGAGGGAGAACG
>Ga0126377_10001507_pt1 | contig 15367 bp, 14 predicted proteins | sample PanSoiMetPlot_22_FD_92647 | JGI IMG/M metagenome (GOLD analysis project Ga0126377, IMG submission 92647) | Tropical forest soil microbial communities from Panama - MetaG Plot_22 | ecosystem: Environmental > Terrestrial > Soil > Tropical forest > Bulk soil | place: Panama | collected 2016-02-17
AGGGCGAGTCGACGTCGCGGGTCGAGAAGGTGGCCTGCTTGTCGTTGACCACGACCGCGATCTCATCGCGCGCGGGGTGCGACTCGACCATCACCTCGGGGATGTTGAACTGGACCGAGTCGAGCGCGGCGTAGAGCATCTTCTTCGGCTCGATGCGCGACGGCTCGACGTAGCTCTCGCGCACGCGCAGGAGCGTGCGGTTGACCACCCGCAGCGCGGCCAGGTTGTGCTTCTGCGCCACGCTGGTCGCCGGCTGGCCCGGCTCGGCTCGCACCTCCCGGTCCCCGACCGCGAAATCGATGAGGCCCTTTGGCGAGGGCCGCGTGACGGTCAAGAACAGCGCGGCGAGGACGGCGGCGCCGACCAGGAGTGCGTTGGGGCTGAGCAGACGACGCATTCCCATCAGTATAGAGGACCGGGTGTAGCGGAGCCACACGGCGAAATCGGCGGCCAGCGAGTGTCAACGCGCGGCGCGCGCGATGGCCAGCCGACCGGCAAAGCTGAGGCGGCACGCGAGTCTGTACAGGTGCTCGGCGCGCTCCGAGCCGGGCGCACGGGATGCGCGCTCGCGCTCGAGCTCGTCGAGGAGGAGGTCGAGCGCCGGCCCCATCTCGTCGAGGAGGCGCGCGATCTCCTCGCGCACGCGGCGCGCCAGCGCCGGGGCGACGCCGTCGGTGGTGATCGCCAGCGACAGCGGTCCGCGCCGGGCCAGCGCCGGGAACACGAGGTCGGAGGCGTCCGGTTGATCGTGGGCGTAGGCCAGCGCGCCGGCCGCGTGGGCGTCGGCGGCGATCCTGCGATCGAGCGCCGGGTCGTCGGTGTGGGCGACGACCAGGAATGCGCCGGCACACATCCCGGTCTGGTAGTCAACGGGGCTGACCAGCTGTGTGGTCGCACCGGCCTCGCGCAGGCGTGAGGTTCGTTCCCTCGCGCCCGGGCCGTCGCCCACGACCAGGGTCGCGCGCCCGTTCACCCGGAGCGAGACGGCCAGAGCTGGGCGGCGGTCGCGCTGCATCATGATAGATAGAAGGAGTTCGGGGTTATCCTACCTCGCGGCACAGGCCATGGCGACGCGCACGACAGGCGGATCGGGAAAGCGGAAGCCTCCGGCAGCCGGGGCGGCGCCGCGCCGACGGCGCGCGCGCAAGGCGCCGGCCGCCGGCACCGCCGATCAGGGCGGGCCGGCGCGCGCCGCGCGCGATCGCGACGACGTCGAGGTCGCAGGGGAAGGCGAAGGCGAGGGGGAGGAGGAGGGCGAGGGCCGCGAGCCCGATGAGCTCGACGGCGAGGGCGACGGCGACGGCGACGACTCGATGGTCGCGGAGGTGGTCGACGAGGGCGAGCTCGCCGGCGACCGCGACGCGCTCGAGCCGGAGAACGTCGACGCCGAGCTCGAGCGACTGAGCGGCGGGCGCCGCGGGCGCCGCGACGCCGGCGAGGACGGCGCGTCGGAGGACCGCCACCGCCTGGTCAGGCACGACCCGCTGACCGCCTACATCCAGGAGACCCGGCGCTACCCGCTGCTCGAGCGCGACGCCGAGCACGAGCTGGCGGTCCGTCTGGTCGAGGAGGGCGACACCGCCGCCGCCCGGACCCTCATCGAGGCCAACCTGCGCCTCGTGGTCAAGATCGCGTACGAGTACCGGCGCGCGCACCGCAACCTGCTCGACCTCATCCAGGAGGGCAACATCGGGCTCATGCAGGCGGTGCGAAAGTACGACCCCTACCGCGGGGTCAAGCTTTCGTCGTACGCCGCCTGGTGGATCCGCGCCTACATCCTCAAGTTCATCCTCAACAACTGGCGCCTGGTGAAGATCGGCACCACCCAGGCCCAGCGCAAGCTGTTCTTCAACCTGCGCAAGGAGAAGGAGCGCCTCGAGCAGCTCGGCTTCCAGCCCGAGCCCGCGCTCCTGGCCGACCGGCTCGACGTGCGCGAGCGCGACGTGATCGAGATGGAGACGCGCATGGGCTCGCCCGAGGCGTCGCTCGACGCGCCGATGGCCGGGCTGGACGGCGAGGGGGCCCGCACCCGCCACGACCTGGTCGCCGACCAGGACCAGGCGCGGCCCGACGTGCGCGTCGAGGAGGGCGAGTTCACCGCGCTCCTGCGCCAGAAGCTGGAGGCCTTCGCCGGCACGCTCAAGGGGCGCGAGGAGACCATCTTCCGCGAGCGCTGGCTGACCGACAGCCCGCTGACCCTGCAGCAGATCGGCGACCGCTACGGCGTGAGCCGCGAGCGCGCCCGCCAGCTCGAGAAGCGAATGCTGACCCGGCTGCGCAAGTACCTGGAGCAGGAGTTCGGCACCGCGGTCGACATCGATGCCCTCAGCCGAGAATGACGGCGGCGGCCGGCCGGCCGGCGTTCTCCCGGCCGGCGTCCTCTATGTCGTCGCCACGCCGATCGGCAACCTGGAGGACATCACCTACCGCGCGGTGCGCATCCTGCGCGAGGTCGACGTGGTCGCGGCCGAGGACACGCGGCGCAGCGGGCAGCTCCTGCGCCACCTCGGCATCGAGCCGCGCCGCATGGTCTCCTTCTTCGAGGGCAACGAGGCGGCGCGCAGCGAGGAGCTGGCCGGCGAGCTGGCCGGCGGCGCGCGCGTCGCGCTCGTCACCGACGCCGGCACCCCCGCCATCTCCGACCCGGGCCAGCGCCTGGTCGCGCGCGCGCGCGAGCTCGGCGTGCGGGTCGAGGTGGTGCCGGGGCCGGCGGCGGCGATCGCCGCGCTGGTGGCCAGCGGGCTGCCGTCCGACCGCTTCCTGTTCGTCGGCTTCCCGCCGCGCAAGGCGGGGGCGCGGCGCGAGATGTTCGCGCGGCTGCGGCGCGAGCCGGCCACCCTCATCCTCTACGAGGCGCCCGACCGCGTGGCCGAGACGCTGGCCGATCTGGGCGCCGCGCTGGGCGCCGACCGGCCGGCAGCGGTCGCGCGCGAGCTGACCAAGCTGCACGAGGAGGTGGTGCGCGCACCCCTGGGCGAGCTGGCGGCGGAGTTCGCGGCCGCGCCCCGGCGAGGCGAGCACACGCTCGTGGTGGCCGGCCTCGACGAGGCGTCGGCCGGGCAGGCCCTCGACATCGATCTCGAGGCGGCGGTGCGAGAGCTCCTGGCCGAGGGGCTCGGCCCGCGCGACGTGGCCGCGCGTCTGGCGGCGCAGACCGGGGTCGCGCGCCGGCGCATCTACCAGCTGGCCCTGTCGCTTGCGAGGCCGGGCCGCCCGCGCGCCCCGGGCGGCACCGACGACGCGGGCGACGCGGGCGACGCGGGCGACGCGGGCGACGCGGGCGACGCGGGCGACGACGAGTAGCGGCCAGCCGAGCGGCGGCGCCAGCGCGGCGAGCCTGGGCTACTCGTCCTCGCCGCGGCGGTCCTTCTCGGCCAGGGCCTGATTGATGATCGCGGCCAGCTCGCTCGCCGCGCACGGCTTGCGCACGAAGCGGAACACCTCGCCCTCGAGGAGCGCGCGGTTGCCGGCGGCGGGGCTCTCCTGGCCGCTGAGGATGAGGCGGATCGTCTCCGGGTAGCGCTCGCACACCAGGGCGAGGAACTCGGAGCCGGTCATCTCCGGCATGCGCTCGTCGGAGACCACCACGTCGATGTCCAGGCTGGACAGGATGTCGAAGCCCTCCTCGGCCGAGCCGGCGCTGTGCACCTCGAACGGGTAGCGGCGCAGGCTGTCGCGCAGCCCCTCGAGCACCAGCGGCTCGTCGTCGACGAAGAGCACGCGCGGCCGCTTGACCTGAAGTGACGACCCGCGTGGTGAGCCTGAGCGTCGTTGAAACATGTGTCCTTCCCGTTCATTCGGCCGCTCGCGGGAGGGCTTGAGGAGCGATCGGCCCCCCCGGTTCGCGTGCCCGAGCACACCCGACACCGGTGCCACCCGCCGCTTGGGTGCGAAAGACCCGAGGGGCCGCGGTGAGTTCGGAGACCGGCGCCGGCGGCGGCGCGTTTGTGAGGCGGTCGATGAGGAGGAAGCCATGACCCCTGACGGCCGCAAGACCGCCGTGATCCTGTGCGCGGCCGGCGCCCTGATCGCCGCCGCCATCTTTCTGCAGAGGAGCGCCGCCTCGGGCGCCCCCGCGCCCGGCCCGACCGCGAGGCCGGAGCCGGCTGCGACGCCGCCCGCCACACCGGCGCCGACCCCGGCGAGCTGCGACGCTCCGTCGGGCGCGACCGCCCGGGTGAGCGCCGGCCTCGGCCACGGCCGCGCGGCCGCCGCGCTCTCGGCCGGCAAGATCCTGCGCGGCGCGGGGGGCCAGCTCCATGCCGCCTTCGATCTGGCCGCCGATCCGGCGCCCGCCGGCGCGCGCCAGCCCCTCGACCTCGCCCTGGTCATCGACCGGTCGGGCTCGATGGAGGGGGACAAGCTCGAGCACGCGCGCGCCGCCGCGATCGCGCTCATCGGCCGGCTCGACCAGCGCGACCGCATCGCGCTCATCCAGTACGACGACGACGCGCAGGTCGTGGTGCCGTCGGTGGCCGCCGACAGCGAGGGCAAGCAGCGGCTCCTCTCGGCAGTGCGCCAGCTGACGCCCGGAGGGTCGACCAACCTGCACGGCGGGATGACGCTGGGCCGCGACGAGGTGCTGCGCACCCTCGCGCCCGGTCAGGTGAGCCGGGTCATCCTCCTGTCCGACGGCCTGGCCAACGCCGGGCAGAGCGACCCGGTCGTCATCGCCGACACGGCGCGCATGGCCGCCGACCGCGGCGTGCGCATCACCGCGGTCGGCGTCGGGCTCGAGTACAACGAGGATCTCATGGAGGCGATCGCCGAGTCGGGCCGCGGCAACTACTACTACGTGCGCGAGGCCGCCGGGCTCGACGGCGTGCTGGCCGGCGAGCTCAGCGCGGCGCAGGCCACGGTCGCGTCCGAGGTCGAGCTGCGCCTGCGCCCGGCCTGCACCGGCGTCGAGATCGGCGAGGTGTCCGGCTACGAGTCGCGCCGCGAGGGCGACGCCGTGGTGATCAAGATGGCCGACCTGTTCGGCGGCGACAGCCGGCGCCTGGTGGTGTCGCTGAAAGTGCCGGATCGGGTGGCCGGCCGGCAGGGCGCGCTGGTGGGCGAGCTCCGCTACCGCGACCGCGCGAGCGGCGAGGCGAAGACGGTCGCGCTGCCTTTGGCCGTCGAGGTCACCGACGATCGCCACGCGGCCGACGACTCGGTCGATCGCGACGTGATGGCGCAGGTGCTCAAGGCGCAGTCGGCGCAGTCGATGCGCCAGGCGGCGCGCGCCTACCAGCAGGGAGACGCCACCGGCGCCGCGGCCCTCCTGCGCAAGGCGCACGAGGAGGTGAAGACCGAGGGCGGGCGCTACGGCATCGAGGCCGACGTCCTCGAGCCGGCGCTGGGCGAGATGGACGGGTTCGCCGCCCAGGTGCAGGCGGCGCCGGCAGCGTCGGAAGCGGGCAAGGCCGCCATGAAGCGCGGCAAGTCGGTCGCGCGCGACCTGGCCAAGGGAAAGTAGGCGACCCATGAACGCGATCACGACCACGAGCACGACGCGAGTCCTCCGCTTCGCCGAGCACGGCGCCTTCCACCGCGCGGCCCTGCGCATGAGCGCCGCCGGCGCGCTGGCCGGCCTGGCCGCGCACGCGCTCGCGTTCATCGAGCCGCGCCTGGGCGGGCTCGCCGACCCGCTGCCGCTGGCCATCGTGGCCGGCGCGGCGCTGCACGGGGCGGTGCCGCGCGAGACGCGGGCGCGCGCGGCCGATCTGGCCCTCGTCGTGCTGGCGGCGTCGGCGGCGGCCTTCGTGCTGACGGCCGCGCGCCGCGGGCACCTCGGCCCGGCGTGGGGCGCCGTCCTTTTCGCCGCGGCGCTGGGCCTCCTGTTCGCGCGCGGCCTCGGCGGCGCGCGGCTGTGGATCCTGGCGGCCTCGGGCGCGGGCGCGGCGCTGGTAGGCCGCTTCGTGCTCGGCTCGCTGAACGCGTTCGAGCCGGGTCCGGCCTGGCTCGCGGCGGGTCTGTCGGGGGCGGCCTTCGGCGCCGTCGCGGTGCTCGGGGTCCTGCCGCGCCACATCTCGCTCGGGCGCCGCGTTCGCGGTGAGGTGGCCGAGATCCTGGCCCGGGCGCGCGCGGTCATGAGCGCCAGCGATCGCGCCGGCGACGACGCCGCCGTGCGCGAGGCGATCCGCGCCGACGTCGCCCGCCTGGGCGAGGTGGCCGGCAAGTGGCAGGAGCTGGAGCGACAGGTGTCGTCGTCGCCGGAGCCGGCGGCACTGAACGCGCGGATCGCCGACCTCGATGCGCGCATCGCGGCGGCCACCGACTCGATGGCGCGCGCCCAGTTCGAGCAGGCCCGGGCCGAGGTGGCCCGCCAGCTGGGCGAGGTGGAGTCGATGCGCGGCGCGCGCGAGCGCGTGCTCGCCCGCATGCACCACTCGCTGGCCGCGATCGAGCGCCGCCGCCTGGGCGCGGTGGGCGCCGAGATCGACGTCGCCACGCAGGCCCTGGTCGAGGCCGAGGAGATCATCATGCACACCGTCGACGGGCGCCCCGGGGGCGGCGAGCCGGCCTGAGGGCGGCGGTCGCCGCGGTCGGGGGGCAGCGGCGCCGCGGATCGCGATCGCGCGGCGTGCTACAAGGCGTCGATGGCGTCTGCCCAGCCTCTCGCGGGTCGCGTCGCGCTGGTCACGGGCGTGTCGCGTCGCGCCGGGATCGGCGCCGCGCTGGTGCGGCGCCTCTGCGCCGACGGCGCGGCCGTGTTCGCCACCGGCTGGGCCGCGCACGACGCCGAGATGGCCTGGGGCGCCGACGCGCCGGGGCCCCCGCACGGGCCGGATGGGCCGCCGGCCCACGGCCGGCAGCCGGGCAGCCCCGGCGCGCTCGTGCACGAGGCGGCCGACCTGGCCGATCCGGAGGCGCCCGGCCGGCTGGTGGCGCGCGTGGTCGAGCGCCTCGGCGCCATCGACATCCTCGTCGCCAACCACGCGCGCAGCGCGTCGCAGGACCTCGACAGCCTCACGGTCGACGAGCTCGACCGCTGCTGGGCGGTCAACGCGCGCGCCTCGCTCCTCCTGGTCAAGGCGCTGGCCGAGCGGCATGACGATCGCCGGCCCGGCGGCCGCGCGGTGCTCTTCACCAGCGGCCAGCACCTGGCCCCGATGGCCTCGGAGCTGCCGTACGCGGTCAGCAAGGGCGCCATCCATCAGATGACCGCGTCGCTGGCCGACCACCTGGCCGCCCGCGGCATCACCGTCAACTGCGTCAACCCGGGGCCGGTCGACACCGGCTGGGCCGGCGGCGCGCTCCACGCCACCATCGCGAGCCGGTTCCCCGGCGGACGCTGGGGTCAGCCGGACGACGTGGCCCGGCTGGTCGCCTGGCTGGTCAGCGACGAGGCGGCGTGGATCACCGGCCAGGTCATCGACAGCGAGGGCGGGTTCAGGCGCGCCTGATGTCGCCGTCGCCGACCGGGCGCGCGAGCTCGGCGCGGGCCAGGTGCAGGCCGGGATCGAGCGAGAGCGCGCGCCGGAAGGCCGCGACCGCCTCCTCCTCGGCGTGCGAGGTCATCTCGCGCAGGAAGCGGCCGACCTCCAGCCAGAGGCCGGCGCGGGTGGGCGCCACGCGCAGGGCCTGCTGGTACGACTCGCGCGCGCGCTGCCAGCAGCCGCGGAAGCGGCGCAGCAGCGGATCGAGCAGCTTCTGGCCCTCGTCGGCGCCCAGCCGCAAGGTGGTGGCCTGCACCAGGGCGCGCCAGCGCGCCTGACAGGCCGCGGCCCAGCGGGCCAGCGCGCGCGCCTTGAGCACGCGGGCGCCCATGTCGTCGGGCGCGACCTCGATCGCGGCGTCGAACGCGTCGACCGCATCGGCAGAGGCGGCCTCGTCGAGCTCCGGCCACTCATCGCCGGCGAGAAAGCCGCCGGCCAGGAGGCCGCGCATCAGGTGAGCGCGCAGCGTGCCCGGCTCGGCGGCCGCGATCTGGCGCGCGGTCGCCGCCGGATCGGGTCCGGCCACCAGCTCGTCGATCCACCGGCCTGCGCCGCGTGCGTCCGGTCGGGCCCCGCGCGTCGATCCGGCGAACATCCCCTCGAGCGGCGTGGACGGTCGCCCGGCGCAGCGCTCGGCGCCGTCGCGCGTGTGGATCAGGAAGCGCTCGGCGGTCCGGCGGTCCGCGCCGCTGGCGATGGCCTCGACCAGCGCCGACTCCGCGCGCGCGAAGAGCGCGCTGGCCGCCGGGAAATCGAAGGCCGCCGCGGCGGCGTTGCCCATGTTGCACAGCACGCCGCCGCGATAGACGGCGTTGTCGGAGCCGTCGCGCTCGGCCAGCATGCCGCTGCGAAGCGCGAGGGCGCGCTCGAAGCAGCCGCGCGCGCCCTCGAGCCAGCCGTTCTCGAGCCGGAGGATGCCGAGCCGGTTGCGGGCGGCGGCCTCCATCGCGCGATCGCCGACCTCGCCGTAGAGGGTGATGGCGCGGCGAAACACCTCCTCGGCCGCGTCCAGGCGCCACTCGTCGCCGAGATCGATGCCCAGGTCGTAGAGGATCGCCGCGACCTGGGCGGCCGTGTCCAGCGACCGGTCCGCCACGCCGGTCAGCGCCGGCGCGTGCCGCCGGTACGCCTCCTCCGCGGCGCCCACGTCTCGCGCCTTCAGCGCCACGGCCGCCTGGGCGAGGAACGATTGCAGGGTCATCTCCGTGCTACGACCCGGCGGCGGCGCTCATTCCCGCCGCCTGCCAGGCCGGCGCCGGCGGGTCCATGGCCGCGGTGCAGGGCCGCGCCGCCGGGCCGGCCTGGCCTGGCTTCGCCGTGGCTGCGATCAGGACAGCTCGTATCCGAGCGCGCTCTCGACCTCGATGGTCTCCCGCACCGCGGGGCGCGCCATCACCCGGTCGTGGTGCGCGGACAGGTGGGGGAACGATCCGTCCGGCGGGTGGAGCGAGTTGCGAAAGCGCCAGAACAGCCGGAACAGGTGGATGTCGGCGATGGAGTAGCGCTCGCCGATCGCCCACTCGCGCTCTCCCAGCCGCCGGTCGGCCGTCGCGTAGATCGGCATCGCCAGCTCGAGGCCGCGCCGGCGGGCCGGGTGCAACGTGGAGGCGGCGTACGACATCCACGAGATGGCCTGCGCCTCCGCCTCGAGGTCGCCCTGCGGCAGGAGCTGAGCATCCGGGAAGCGGCGCGCGAGATAGAACAGGATCGCCGCCACCTCGGTGATGGTTCCCCCGTCGGTGACCAGCGCCGGCACCTTGCACTCCGGGTTGATGGCGAGAAACGCGGGCGTGCGCTGCTCCTTGCGCGCGAACGACAGCGAGCGGATCTCGAACGGCGCGCCGATCTCGCGGAGCGCGATGTGGGCCGCCATGGAGCTGGAGCCGGGGGCGAGATAGAGGGTCAGCATGGGTGAGAGTGTAGACGGTCGCGACCGGCGAGCCACATGCCCGCCGAGCCGCACGCTCCGCCGAGCTACACGCTCCGGTACCAGTCGGTCCCGTCGGGCGTGTCCATGAGCTGGATGCCCTGCGCGGCGAGCTCGTCGCGGATGGCGTCGGCCGCCGTCCACTGGCGGGCGGCGCGCGCCTCCTCGCGCTCGCGGACGCGGGCGAGCAGCTCCGGCGCGATCTCGGGGCGGCGGAAGCCGTCGACCCCGAGACCCAGCACCCGGTCCATCTCGCGGGCGAGGGCCAGCTTGTCGGGCGGGCGCAGCGCGGCGTCGCGCGCCATCTCCCAGGTGACGCCCAGCGCCCGGGGCGCGTTGATGTCCTCGCGCAGCGCGCCGTGGAACCGCTCGCGATAGGGCGCGATGGCGGCCTGGTCGGGCGGCGTCGCCTTGAGCCGGGCGCTCTCGATCTTCCAGCCCACCACGAGGTTCTTGAGGGTCTCGAACGAGCGCCGCGCCTGGTCGAGGATGTCCCACGAGAACCGGAGCTCGGAGCGGTAGTGGGCTCCGAGGCAGAGGTAGCGGTAGTGCACCGGGTCGAACCCGCGCAGGGCGACGGTGGCCAGCCGCAGGAACTGGCCCGACTTGGCCATCTTCTCCGCGTCTCGGTCCGCGTCCGCGTCGTCGTCCGCATCGCCCTGCTTCGGCCGGTCGACCAGGAGGAAGTTGCAGTGCATCCAGATACTCACCCACGGGTGACCGAGCGCGGCCTCCGACTGCGCGATCTCGTTGGTGTGGTGGACCGGGATGTGGTCGATCCCGCCCATGTGGATGTCGACGCGATCGCCCAGGTACTCGGTCGCCATCGCCGAGCACTCGATGTGCCAGCCGGGGAAGCCGCGCCCCCACGGCGAGTCCCACTGCATGATCTGGTTGGGGAACTTGGAGCGCGAGAACCACAGGACGAAGTCGTGCGGATCGCGCTTGTCCCGATCGGCCTCCACGCGCGCGACCCGGCCCTGGCGGTCGAGGTCGAGGTGCGCCATGGCGCCGTAGCCGGGGAACGCGCGCACGTCGAAGTAGACGTTGCCGCCCGCGGCGTAGGCGACCCCGCGCTGCTCGAGGACGCGGATCATCGCCTGCATCTGTGCGATGTGCTCGGTCGCGCGGCAGGTGACGGTCGGCGCCAGGATGTGCAGCTTCTCGCAGTCGGCGGCGAAGGCGCCCTCGTAGTGGCGGGCGATGTCCCACGGCGACTTCTGCTCGCGACGAGCCGCGACCGACATCTTGTCGTCGCCCTCGTCGGCGTCCGACTCGAGGTGGCCGACGTCGGTGACGTTCATGACGTGGCGGACGCGATAGCCGGCCGTCTCGAGCGCGCGCCGGATCACGTCCTCGGACACGTAGGTGCGGAGGTTTCCGATGTGCGCGTGGTTGTAGACCGTGGGCCCGCAGGTGTAGAAGCGCACCTGGCCCGGCTCGATCGGCCGGAGCTCCTCGAGCTCCCCGCTGGCGGTGTTGTGGAGGCGAAACACGGGGAGGCTGGGGGCGCTGGACATCCGGCCGGAGTATCGATCCGCCGGCCCGCGCCCGAAACCGTCAGGCGGTGCCGAGCGGGCGCCGAGCCGCCCGGGGCGGGCGGCCGCGACGTGAGAGCAACTCGGTGCAAGCGCGCGAGCCGGCCGGCTCGATAGGTTCGCGCCACGGTGCGCGAAGCCGCGGCAGCCACACCTGCAGGCCGCGGCGGGGCCGACCGAGGAGCGAGCGCGACGACGCGGGAGGACGACCATGGGGCCAGAGCTCGGCAGTCTCGGAAAAAGTCGCTGGATGCCGGATGCGGTGGCCCTGGGCATGATCCTGGCCGCCGCCGTCACCGCCGGGCCGCGGCCGGCGCAGGCGCACGGAGGCGGCGGCACCGTGGTCCTCACCGACGAGGGTCTGGTGCGCGGCGTCGAGACGCCGGGCGTGCGCAAGTTCCTCGGCATCCCGTACGCGGCGCCGCCCACCGGTGATCGCCGGTGGCGGCCGCCGGCCGAGGCCGCCCGCTGGCACGGCGTGCGCGACGCGTCGCAGCTGGCGCCGCACTGCGCGCAGCCGGCGTCGCCGTTCGGCGCCGCCTCGACCAGCGAGGACTGCCTGTACCTCAACGTCTTCACGCCCAGGGAAGGGGCGGCTCGCCGCGACTTCCTGCGCGGCCATCCGGTCATGGTGTGGATCCACGGCGGCGCGCTCCTCGTCGGTGAGAGCGACGAGTACGACCCGACCCGGCTGGTCGAGCAGGGGGGCGTCATCGTCGTCACCATCAACTACCGCCTGGGCGCGCTCGGCTTCATGGCGCATCCCGCGCTGACCGCCGAGTCCGCCGACCACGCGTCGGGCAACTACGGGCTCATGGACCAGCAGGCGGCGCTCGGCTGGGTGCAGCGCAACATCGCCCGCTTCGGCGGCGACCCGCACCGGGTCACCATCTTCGGCGAGTCGGCCGGCGCGCTCAGCGTGCACTCGCAGCTGGCCTCGCCGCGCGCGGCGGGGCTGTTCCAGCGCGCCATCGTCGAGAGCGGGGCCTATCTGCTCGCGCCGGCGTCGCTCGCGGTCGGCGAGGGCCGGGGCAGCGATCTCGCGGCTCGCGCCGGCTGCGCCGACCAGACCGCGGCCTGCCTGCGCGCGCTGTCGGTCGCGACGCTGCTCGCCGTCCAGGGCCCCAGCCCGTCGGCCCAGCCGGTGGTCGACGGGCTCGTGCTGACCCAGCCGATCCGGACCGCGTTCGAGACCGGCCAGTTCAACCGGGTGCCGGTCATCGAGGGATCGAACCACGACGAGTGGCGGCTGTTCGTGGCGCTCAACATCGAGCTCGTCGCCGGGCCCGTCACGCCCGAGGGATATCCGGCCGCCATCGCCGCCACGCTCGGGATCCCCGTGGCCGCGACCGCGCCGTTCACCGCCGAGTACCCGCTCGATGAGCACCCGAGCCCGGGCGAGGCCCTCTCGGCGCTGGGCACCGACGGCGTCTTCGCCTGCAACGCGCGCAGCGCCGAGCTGCTCCTGTCGCAGCACGTCCCCACCTACGCCTACGAGTTCACCGACGCGGATGCCCCGCAACGCTTCCTGCCGCCGGTCAGCTTCCCGTACGGCGCGTACCACGCGGCCGAGATCCAGTACCTGTTCGACATCGGCTCGCCCATCCCGGCCGACCTGGACGAGGACCAGCAGCGCCTCGCCGACGCGATGGTGGACTACTGGACGACCTTTGCCAGGACCGGCCAGCCGAGCTCGCCCGGCCGGCTGCCGTGGCCGCGCCTCCGCGCCGACAGCGAGCGCCGACTCACGCTCGACACGCCGGCGCGATCGATCGAGACCGACTTCGCGGCCGATCACCACTGCGACTTCTGGGCCGCGCCCGGCCAGTGAGCTGAGATCGCCCGATCGGCGCGCGGTGGGCGAGCGCGCGCCGATCGGGCGCTTCTCGAACCGGGGAGTCCGCGCTACGCTTCTCTCGACGTGGGTCGAGAGCGCGCGCAGCGGAAGGCGAGCGAGTGCTGACGGCGGCGATCTTCGACGTCGACGGCCTGCTCATCGACTCCGAGCCGATCTGGCACCGGACCGAGGTCGAGGTGTTCGCCGGGTTCGGCATCGCGCTGACCGAGGCGATGTGCCTGGAGACGACGGGCCTCCGCGTCGACGAGACCGTGGCGCACTGGCTCGCCCGCTTCGGGAAGCGTGGCACCGACGGCGGGCAGATCGCCGAGCAGCTGGTCGACCGCATGGTCGAGCGGGTGCGCGGCGAGGGGCGTGCGCTCGACGGGGCCGCGCAGTCGATCGCGGTCTGCCGCGAGGTGGGCCTGGGGGTGGCGGTGGCGTCCTCGTCGCCCGAGCGGCTCATCGACGCCGCGGTCGAGCGGCTCGGGCTGGCCGACGTGCTGCGCATCCGGGTCTCGGCCGAGCGCGAGGCCCTCGGCAAGCCGCATCCGGCGGTGATCCTCACCTGCGCCGGCCGCCTCGGCGTCCCGGCCCTCGAGTGCGTCGTGTTCGAGGACTCGATGAACGGGGTGATCGCAGCCAAGGCGGCGCGCGCCCTGTGCGTCGCGGTGCCGCAGGCGCCGGCGGCTCGCGATCCGCGCTTCGCGATCGCCGACCGCGTGCTCGGCTCGCTGCTCGAGGTCGACCGGGCGCTCCTCGAGGGGCTCGGTGCGCCCCGGTCGTGACGGCCGTAGACTTCGCCGCATGACCTTCGAACAGTTCCAGGCGTCGCTCGCGGGCGATGAACCGCCGGCGGGACTGAGCGCGGCCGCGCGCGCCCTCTGGCTCGACGGCAAGGGCAAGTGGAGCGAGGCGCACGACCTGGCCGGCGAGATGGCCGGCCCGGGTGGCGCGATCATCCACGCCTATCTCCACCGCAAGGAGGGCGACCTCGACAACGCCCGCTACTGGTACCGCCGGGCCGCGCGCTCGCCGGCCAGCGGATCGCTCGAGGTCGAGTGGCAGGCGCTGGTGCGCGAGCACCTGTGACGCGCGGCCGCGTCAGAAGAGGACGCGCACGCCGAGCGACGCCGCCAGCGTCGCCGCGCCCTCGACCCGGTAGCGGTGGCCCGGGTCGTCGATGATCGGGACGTGGAAGGGATTGACCTCGTCGGTGCCCGGGTCGACCGCGTCGTCGGCGTCGTCCCCGTCGGCGCCGGCGTCGGCGAAGCTGATGAGGTGCGCCTGCTCCCAGCCGAGCTGGAGCCCGGCGTCGACCCGCACGATGTCGGTCACCGCCGCGTCGACCCCGAGCCGCCCGGCCAGGGTCAGGTAGTCCTGCACGTTCGACACGCCCGGGTGGTCCGCGGCCTGCAGGCCGGGCTCCACCGGATCGGCGTCGATGACCAGCGGCCCACCTCCCGACGCGCGGCCGGCGTACGCGAAGACCTCCCACATGTCCGTGTAGGCGCGGCCGGCGAACAGCGCCTCGATCTCGCCGCCGAGCTGCACGTCGACCCGCTGGCGCCGCGAGCGGCTCTGCCACGCGGTCACTCCGACGCCGAAGCGGCCGCCGACTCGCTGCTGCGCGCCGGTCTTCTCGGCGGCGAACGCGCCGCCGCGATCGTCGAGCGGCGCGCCGGAGCGCGTGGCGATCGGCCCCATCCACCAGAGCTCGAAGGTCGGCTCGGCCCGGCCGATCTGCCGCGCCATCGAGGTGTACAGGCGGAGCTCGTGCACCCCGCGCGACACGCCGCTCTCGCGCGCCGGGCGGTCGCCGTCGAAGGCCATGACCGACCCGATCGACAGGCGCAGCTCGGCCCCGGTCTTCCAGGTCGGCTTGCTCGGGTCGCGCGCCTGGACCAGCGGCGCCCACACGACACCGAGGTGGAGCTGGTCGAGCCCGGCCCGGCTCCTGCCGCGAAAGACGGCCGCGCCGCCCGCGCCGCCGGCGCCCGGGTGCGACGCGTCGAAGCCGGTCCCGGGCAGGAGGCCGTCGGCCACCGTGCTCGAGTTGGTGGCGTCGATGCAGGTCGCGTCGCGCGCGCTGGCCGCGAACACGCAGCGGTCGGCGCGCTGATCGAACTCGAGCCGGCGCGTGTCGCGCACCACCACCGGCAGGGCCAGGGTCACGGCCAGGTCGGTGTACACCCCGACCTCGACCCGCGGCACCAGCTCGTGGCGCGTGCCGGAGAAGACCAGGTCCTTGACCAGCGGCATCGGCCCGTCCGGATCGGTGCCGGGCGCGCCGCTCGCCTCGCGCTCGATGGTCGATCGGCGCGAGGTCACCCGGTAGTCGAGCGAGACATGGACGTCGTACGGATCGCCGGGGTCGAGCGCGCTGGCCACCTCGCTGTCGGGCCCCTCAGGGGGCCCCGCAGGCAGAGTGCTCGGATGATCGCTTGGGGGAACTGGCGGGGGCCTCCTGGAGGGCCCCGCAGGCAGAGTGCTCGGATGATCGCCTGGGGGAACTGGCGGGGGCCCCGCGGCGACCGGCGCGGGCCAGGCCAGCGCGGCCAGCGCGGCGAGCGCGGCCCGAGGCGCCGCGGCGAGCCCGGCCGCCCGCCCGCCCGCGCGGGCGCGGCCGCGGCAGCTCACA
>Ga0126377_10001508_pt1 | contig 15366 bp, 18 predicted proteins | sample PanSoiMetPlot_22_FD_92647 | JGI IMG/M metagenome (GOLD analysis project Ga0126377, IMG submission 92647) | Tropical forest soil microbial communities from Panama - MetaG Plot_22 | ecosystem: Environmental > Terrestrial > Soil > Tropical forest > Bulk soil | place: Panama | collected 2016-02-17
GGCTGGGCCTCCTGTTCGACGTGACGCTCGCGCTCGCCGGGCTGCAGTTGGACGTCCACATCGCCAAGGTAGCGACCTACGGCGTTCGGGTGGTTGACGCCTTCTACGTTCGGGATGTGCTCGGGCGAAGGGTGGAGGATCCGGATCGGATCGCCGAGATCGAGCAGGCCCTGCGCTCGAGCCTGGGTGCCGCGCCGGCCTAGGAGGCCTCCGATCCCGTGGCGGGCGGAGCCGCCTCGGGCGTGGCGTCCGGTCCGTCCGACTCCGGCACCGGTGTCTCGGCCGTCCGAACCTCCGGCGCCGTGTCGACGATCTCGCGAAGGCGGTCGGCCATCCGCGTGCTCGCACCCTCGTCCTCGTGCTTGAAATACGCGTACACGTCGTGTCCCGCCGCGAGCGCGGAGCCGATCCGACCGGCCCATCCCTGGAGCTCGAGGTCCGAGTACTCGGTCTTGCGCAGCCGCAGGAACCCGAACGGCTCCCACGACAGGTCGTCGGGACCGGGGTCCTTCTCGTCGGTCTCCGCCACGCACCAGGCCACGCCCTGGTCGAGCAACAGGTCACGCGCCTCTACCCAGGAGGGGTGCCGGAACTCCATCGCAGCCTTCGGCGTCGGCGGCAGGTACCCGACGAACGACTCGATGAGCGAGCGGTCGTACTGGAGCGTCGGCGGGCACTGATACAGGACCGTGCCCAGCCGCTCGCCCAGGATCTGGCCGAGCTCGAGGAAGTCGCGCACGTCCTGGTCGGCGTCGGCCAGGCGCTTCCAGTGCGTGATGCGCTGGTTGGCCTTGAGCGTGAACCGGAAGGTCTCGGGCGTCTCGGCCCTCCAGGTCTCGAGGGACTTCGGCGTCGGGAAGCGCCGGAACGTGTAGTTGATCTCGACCGAGGGGAACCGGCTCGCGTAGTACGAGAGCATCTCCCGGTTCTTCAGCCCCTCCGGGTAGAAGACGCCGTGCTTCCACTGGTCGTAGGAGAACCCGGAGGTGCCGAGGTAGAGCGTGCCGGCCATCTGACAGGATTCTGGCATGGTCACGCCCGAGAGCAGCGGCCGGCTCGTGATTCCCGCCGGCGAGGTCGGCGCCACGCGGATCGATCCCAAGGCCGCCGTGGCGACCCTCGTCGTGGCCCACGGGGCCGGCGCGGGGATGGACCATCCCTTCATGGTGGGGTTCTGCCGCGCGATGGGGGAGGCCGAGGTTGCGACCCTGCGGTTCAACTTCCCGTACGTCGAGCGCGGCCGCCGGTCCCCCGATCCCGAGCGCGTGTTGCGCGAGACCTGGCTGGCGGCCTTCGCGGACGCGAGTCGGGACGGGACCCGACCGATGCTCGCGGGGGGCAAGTCGCTCGGCGGGCGCATCGCGTCCATGTGTGTGGCCGACGGGATGCCGGCTGCCGGTCTGGTGTTCCTCGGCTACCCGCTGCACCCGCCGGGCAGGACCGACCGCCTGCGGGCCGAGCACCTGGGGGGGATCGAGGTGCCGATGCTGTTCCTGCAGGGGACCCGGGACCCGTTCGCACGACCGGACCTGCTGGCAGGCGTCCTGGCTGGGCTCGGCGACCGCGCGACCCTCGTGTCGATCGAGGGCGGCGATCACTCCTTCCGGGTTCGGGGCCAGAAAGCCGACGACCGCGCGATCGGCGCGGCGTTGGCCGGCGAGGCGGCGCCGTTCGTTCGGCGTGTCGCCGGTGCTCGCTGATGCCGCGGCGGAACCGGCGCGCCGAGGAGGCCGCACCGCCATCGCGGATGCCGCAGTCCGCCGCGCCGGGCTGGGCCTCCTACCCCGGGTTCGACGTGCGCCGGGTCACCAGCGACAAGCCGTATCGCTGTCCGGGATGCCACCTGGAGATACGGCCCCCGGCGTGGCATCTGGTCGTGGTGCCGGTCGACGATCCGGACGCGCGCCGTCACTGGCACGAGCGCTGTTGGCAGATCGAGCTCAACCGCTCCCGGGGTCGGCCGGCGCGCTCGTAGGCGCCGCTATCATCGCCCTCGTGCCGGCGTCACGCATCCGAGCCTCGATGCGCCACCAGCCGCCGCACTGGATCGGTCGCGTCGGCTCAACGGAGATCCGTCGCCGGACGCGCGAGGGATGCCTGATCGGGATCCGGCGTGCTGCGGGCGACGCCTCGTTGCTCTGGGTCGAGGTGATCCCCGATCTGGTGGGCGTGGCCGAGGCGTCCGAGATCCTGGGTTGGGACCCTCGTCGGGTCTCGACGTATGTTCGCCGCGGCGCGTTCCCCGAGCCCGTCGCGTCGCTCGCGTCCGGCCGCGTCTGGCGACGCGAGGACGTGGAGGCGTTCGGGCGCGACCGGGCGTCGCGCAAGGGACGAAGGGTCCCCCGATGAAGGAACGCATCCTGTACCTGGTGCGGCACGGCGAGTCCGACTTCGACTCGACCGATTTCGTGGATGGTCCGCGCGGGTCGCAGTGGGATCCGCCGCTCAGCGAGCGAGGGCGTGTGCAGGCCCGGCTGCTCGCCGATCGGCTGCGTTCGATGCGCCCTCCCGGCGCCGTCCTGAGCTCGACGCTCCGGCGGGCGCGCGAGACCGTCGCCGCGTACGCCGAGCCCGAGGGGATCGGCGTGGTGTTCGACGACGACCTGGCCGAGGCCTATCTGGGCGAATGGGAGGGGAAGCGATTCGAGGACATCCTGGCGGCGGACGAGGAGATGCTCCACCGGATCCGCAACCAGGAGCCGATCTGGCGTCACGCGCCGAGCGTGGAGGAGCTCGAGCCGTTCCGAGCCCGCGTTCGGGACGCGGTGGAACGGGCGCTGGCGGTTCACTCCGACGGCAACGTCGTGATCGTGTGCCACGGCGCCGTGATCAACGCATACGTGGCCCCATTGGTCGGCGTGGACCACGAGATGTTCTTCGTGCCCGAGAACGCCTCGCTGAACTCGGTCGTGGTCGACGGCGACAGTCGGCGGGTCCGGTTCCTGAACGACGCGCTGCACCTGACCGACCCGCACCTGTTCTCCGCGGCCGAGCCGACACGTCCTCGATAGACTGCGGCCTCACCCATCAGGAGGTACCGGATGCCCGTCCAGTTCCTGTCACCCGAGTGGACAGAGGAGCTCGAGAAGCGTCTGAACGCGAGCGACGCGTTCCGTACCGCGGCCGCCTCGGCCGACGTGACGATCCAGAACGTCATCCACACGCCCGAGGGGCCGAAGCGCTACTGGATGAAGTTCGACGGCGGGACCGTGGACCTGGAGGCCGGTGACGCAGACAAGCCGGACGCCACGATCGAGCAGGACTACGACACGGCGGTCGCGCTCGCCAAGAGCGAGTTGAACCCGGTCTCCGCGTTCATGACGGGCAAGATCCGGATCAACGGCAGCATGATGCTGCTGATGCAACTCCAGGGCGCGCTCTCCGAGCTCGCCAAGGAGATGCAGGAGATCGACGTCGACTACTGATCGGCGTTCGGCGCGGACCGCACGGTGAAGGTCGCGGTGGCGCGCGCCAGCAGCTTCCCGTCGGCGTCGACCACGTCGGCCTCCGCGTAGCCGAAGCGCGATCCCCGCTTGACCACGCGCCCCCTCGCCGTCACCACGCCGATCCCGCCCGGCCGCAGGAACGTAACCGACAGCGAGCTCGTGAGCGCGCTCGCGCCCTCCTCGAGGCCGGTGCGGAAGGCGAGCCCCGTCGCCGTGTCGGCGAGCGTCGCGATCATCCCGCCGTGCAGCGTCCCCGATAGGTTCAGGTGACGCGGCTCGACCTGCAGCGAGACGTCCACCTCGTCGGGGCCGACCCGGTCGAGCCGGGCTCCCACGAACGCCGTGTGGAACGCCGACGCGGCGAACCGTTGGGCGATCTCCGACAGGCGATCCATGCGACGTTGCTCCTTCCCGAACTGCCGTCGCAACATCCTTCCATGGCCCCCGGACCGTACCCCGGTTGGGCCGAAGACCTCGTTTGACGGGCTCGTCCCGCCGAGCGGAGAATCGGCCGTGCCCCCTGGTCGGGGCACTCATCGGCACGGGAGGGGGAAGGTATGCGCTCATGGCGCGCGAAGGCGCTGGTCTTGCTCGGCGTCCTGTCGGTCGTGGCCGCGGCATGCGGCAACGACAACGGCGGCGAGACCGGTGGGGCGGGTGGGACCGCCACGGGGAGCACCGGCGCCGCGAAATGTAACGCCGACATCCAGGTCGGCGTCGCGTTCGACGTCGGCGGGCTGGGCGACAAGTCGTTCAACGACGCCGCCAACCGCGGTCTCCAGCAGGCGCTCGCGGACGGCCTCGTGTGCGCGGACAACGCGCATGTGAACGAGGCGAACGCGACGGGCTCGGACCGCGATCAGAACGTCCAGGCCCTGGCGGATGCCGGAGTCAATCTCGTGATCGGCGTCGGGTTCGCGTTCTCGCCGGGCATCAACACGATCGCCCCGGACTATCCGGACACCGACTTCATGATCGTGGACGGATATGCCACCTGTGGCACCGCCTGTGGCCTGACCAACGACGCGGATGCGATCCCCAACGTCGCCGACTACACCTTCAAGGAACAGGAGGGGTCGTTCCTGGTGGGAGCGGCCGCCGCCCTGAAGTGCCAGTGCGACACGATCGGGTTCCTGGGCGGCCAGACCGGTCCGCTGATCGAGAAGTTCCAGGCCGGCTACGAAGCGGGCGCGAAGGCCGTCAACCCCGACATCAAGGTGCTGGTCGAGTACATCGGTGACGACGTGACGGCTTTCAACGACCCGGTCAAGGGAGAGGCCCTGTCGACGAAGATGTACGACGAGGGGGCCGAGATCATCTACCACGCCTCCGGCGCATCTGGGGCGGGGCTGTTCAACGCGGCCGTCAAGGCGAACAAGCTGGCGATCGGGGTCGACTCCGATCAGTACCTGACCGCGAGCCCGGAGCAGCAGCCGCTGATCCTGACCTCGATGCTCAAGCGAGTGGACGTGGCCGTCTACAACGCCGTCCAGGCGGTAGGCGACGGGAAGTTCGAGAGCACGGGCAGCCAGGTGTTCGGCATGGCCGAGGGCGGCGTGGACTATGCGACGTCGAACCCGGAGCAGCTGACGTCCGACATCACGGAGCAACTCGACAAGTACAAGCAACAGATCATCGACGGCACGATCGTCGTGCCGGAGAAGCCGAGCGGTTCCTAGGGCCGGGTACGCCGAACGTGTCGATCGGCGATCGGGCGGGGGGCGATGGCTCCCCGCCCGTCGTCGTTCTCGAGCACATCTCCAAGCGCTTCCCCGGCGTGCTGGCCAACGACGAGGTCGACCTCGAGCTTCGGGCGGGGGAAGTCCACGCGCTGATCGGCGAGAACGGGGCCGGCAAGTCCACCCTGATGCGCGTGCTCTACGGGATGTATCCGGCAGACGGCGGCAGGATCGTCGTTCGTGGGGAGGAGGTCAAGGTCGCGTCGCCCCGGGACGCGATCGCGCTCGGGATCGGCATGGTCCACCAGCACTTCGTCCTCGTCGACCCCTTCACCGTCACCGAGAACATCATCCTCGGCGAGGAGGGCGGGGCGCGGCTCGACGTGGACGCCGCTCGCCAGCGCGTGGCCGAGCTCGCCGAGTCATACGCGTTCCGCGTCGATCCGAGCGCCGTCGTCGAGGATCTCTCCGTCGGTGAGGAACAAAGGGTCGAGATCCTCAAGGCGTTGTACCGCGGCGTGGAGATCCTGATCCTGGACGAGCCGACCGCGGTGCTCACGCCGAGCGAGACGAAGGACCTGTTCGGCAACCTGCGCAAGCTGCGCGAGGCCGGCCGCACGATCGTCTTCATCAGCCACAAGCTCGACGAGGTCATGGAGATCGCCGACCGCATCACCGTGCTTCGGCGCGGCCGGGTGGTGGGCGAGACGCGGCCCGCCGACACCTCCAAGGCCAAGCTGGCCGAGATGATGGTGGGGCGGCCCGTCCTGTTCCGCCTGGACAAGCCGACCGTCGAGATCGGCGAGCCCGTGCTGAGGGTTCGGGACCTCGCGGGCGAGGGCAAGCTCAACGGCATCGACCTCGACGTTCGAGCCGGCGAGATCCTCGGGGTGGCAGGGGTCGAGGGCAACGGGCAGCTCGAGCTGGCCGAGATCCTGATCGGGCTCCGGGTGCCCGCGTCCGGCACCATCCAGCTCGACGGGACGTCGATCGCCGGCATGCCGGTTGCCGACATCCGCAACGCGGGGGTGGCCTACATCCCGGAGGACCGGCACGAGCAGGGCCTGGTGCTGAACATGACGCTCTGGGAAAACTCGGTGCTCGGCCGGCACGACGACGCGGAGTTCTCGAGCAAGCTGGGCGTGCTGCTCATCGGCAAGATCAAGGAGCTCGCGGAGAGGCTGGTGCGCCTCTTCGACGTTCGAGCCCAGAGCATCGACGTCACGGCGTCCACGCTGTCGGGCGGCAACCAGCAGAAGCTGATCTTGGCGCGCGAGCTCGAGACCGATCCGAAGCTCCTGGTCGCCGCACAACCCACGCGAGGCCTGGACGTGGGCGCGATCGAGTTCGTCTGGAAGGAGATCCTCGATCAGAAGGCCGCCGGTCGAGCCGTCTTGCTGATCTCCGCCGAGCTCGACGAGATCTATGCCTTGTCGGATCGGATCGTGACGCTGTATGAGGGGAAGATCACGGGCGAGTTCCCCCCCGACGCCCCGCCCGAGCGGATCGGGGCCGGGATGCTCGGGGGTGCGGAGCAGGAGGTGGCGTAGGTGGCGACCGAAGGCATGGCCGCGCCGGCCCGTCTGGCTCGGGCGCGCCCGGCATGGCTCGAGGGCCTCCTCGGTCAGGCCCTCGCGCTGCTCGCATCTTTGGGGATCGCGCTGCTGCTCGGCGCGCTGCTGATCGCGGCCTACGGCGAGAGCCCGGTCGCCGTGTACTCGGCGATCCTGACGGGATCCCTCGGCTCGGCCGACGGCATCGGCTACACGCTGACGATCGCGACCCCGCTGATCTTCTCGGCGCTCGCGGTGGCCGTCTGCTTCAAGGGAGGGTTGTTCAACATCGGCGTCGAGGGCCAGTACCTCGTCGCGATGGTGACGGCCGCGTGGGCCGCCCTGACCTTCGATGCCCTTCCCGGACCGCTCCTGGTCTTCGTGGTGCTGCTGTTCGCGATGCTGGGCGGGATGGTCTGGGCCGCGATCCCGGGCATCCTCAAGGTCAAGACCGGCGCTCACGAGGTCGTGACGACGATCATGATGAACGGGATCGCGGTGAGCCTGCTCGCCTGGGCCATCAACTTCCCTCTGAAGTTCACCAATGCACCGCCGGGTCAGAACGTCGACCTGCGCACCGATCTGTTCTCCGACAAGGCGCTCATCGGTGACATCGGGCACTACTTCAACGTCACCCCCGGGGCGCACCTGTCGTGGTTGCTGTTCCTGGCGATCGCGGCCGCGATCGTCGTTTGGTTCGTACTCCGGCGGACGCGGCTGGGGTACGAGGCTCGCGCGATCGGCTCGTCCCCGGGTTCGGCCAAGGCGGGCGGGGTCTCGATCGGGGCTACGCAGCTCCGGCTGTTCCTGATCTCCGGCGCGCTCGCTGGACTCGTCGGCATGCAGGAGATCCTGGCCGACAAGGGTTACCTTGGCCAGAACTACATCCAGTTCCTCGGGTTCACCGGCATCGCGGTCGCGTTCCTCGGGCAGAACAACCCGATCGGCATCGTCTTCGCCGCGATCCTGTGGGGCGTGCTGTCTCGCGGTGAGGTCACCTTGCAGATCCAGACCGACGTGCCTCGCGAGTTCATCATCATCCTGCAGGGCATCCTGATCCTGTCGGTCGTGATCACCTACCAGATCGCCAAGCGACGGCTCGCAGCCCGCCAGTTGCAACGAGCGGGCGCCGCCGGCGAGCTGGATGACTCAGCCGCGCCGGACGAGAGCGCCGGCCCGCGCGGTCCGGAGGACGCGGGCTCCGAGGCGTTCGAGCCGGCTGACGAGGGTGGTCGCTGATGCCGTTCACGGACATCGCCGTCGCGATCCAGATCTCCCTCACGTACTTCACGATCATCTACCTCACCGGGATCGGCGGCCTCTTCAGCGAGCGCTCGGGGATCGTGAACATCGGCCTGGAGGGCTTGATGATCATCGGCACCGTCACGGGCGCGTTCGGGGCGCGCTTCTTCACCGACACCCTGGGCCTCGGTCAGCCGTGGGGGCCGATCCTCGGCCTGCTGTTCGGGGCTCTGTGCGGGCTCCTGTTCGCCGGGGTCCATGCGGTGGCCACCATCTCGTTCCGGGTCGACCACATCGTGTCGGGCGTGGTGATCAACCTCGTCGCCATCGGGCTCGCGCGCTTCCTGTCGCAGGCGTTCTTCGGTCAGGCGACGCAGTCCGATCCGGGCGGCCCGCATCTGGCCATACTCAACATCCCGCTCCTGTCGTCGTTGCCGAGCGGTCTCGGCCGCGCGTTCCAGGAGCTGTCGCCGATCGTGATCGTCGCGGCCCTCATGGTGTTTCCCGTGTGGTACGTGCTCAATCGCCTGCGCTGGGGTCTTCGGCTGCGCTCGTGCGGCGAGAACCCGGAGGCGACTCGGTCCCTCGGGGTAAGCGTCCCCCTCTACCGGTACCAGGGCGTGCTACTGTCGGGTGCGTTTGCCGGGTTGTCCGGCGCCTTCCTCGCATCGGAGGTGATCGGGAACTGGCGGGAGGGTCAGACCCTGGGCCTCGGATTCATCTCGCTCGCGGCGCTCATCCTCTCGAACTGGAATCCGGTCCGCTTGATGTTCTTCGCGTGGTTGTTCGGCTTCGCGGTCGCGATCCCCCTCCGGCTGAACGACGCGCCGGTCATCTCGCTGCTGCCGGACCAGTTCATCCGGATGATCCCCTATGTGGTCACGATCGTCGCGATCGCCGGCTTCGTGGGTCGGGTGCGACCGCCGGCCGCCGCCGGCAAGGCGTACGAGGGCGGCGGCGGGAGCTAGGCCTACTCGGTTCCGAAGAGCCGGTCCCCGAAGTCCCCGAGCCCCGGCACGATGTAACCGCGTTCGTTCAGTTGGCGGTCGATCGCCGCGGTGAAGATCGGCACGTCCCGGTGGTCTGTCTCCATCTTTCGGATGCCCTCGGGCGCCGCCACGACACAGACGAACGCGATCGAGGCGGGGGTGCCCTCCTTCACCGCCGTCGTGGCGGCCGAGCCCGAGCCCCCGGTCGCGAGCATCGGGTCCAGGACGAGCACGTGACGTCCCTGTACCGGGGGGAGCTTTCGATAGTACGACTGCGGTTCCAGCGAGGCCTCGTCGCGTTCGAGGCCGATGTATCCAACGGCGACCTCGGGGAACAGATCGGTGACGGCATCGAGCATCCCGAGCCCGGCGCGCAGGATCGGGACGGCGACCAGGTCGCCCAGGACGCGTCCGTCCGTCTCCTCGAGTGGCGTTCGGACCCGGATGCCCATGGTGGGCAGGTCGCGGATCGCCTCCAGCACGATCGCGAACGCCAGCCGCTTGGCCAGCGTTCGGAACACCGGCGGTTCCGTTCCCTCGTCCCTGAGCTGGGCGAGCAGGTGTCCGGCGAGCGGGTGGTCGACCACGGTCACGGACACGCGCGCATCGTACCCGTGGGCGCCGGGACGCCGCTGGTGGGTTGCCAGAGCCCCGGGGGGCTGTCACCATGACCGCCTGATGCAGGCGTTCACCGGCTTCTGGTTCTACGGCGGGCCTGGCCCGGCGTAGTCGCCTGAGCCGAACGGACCAGGGGACCCCGGGCACGGACCCGGGGTTTCTTCGTCTCCGGGAGCCGCCGGGACGAGGAGGAGATCGCGATGGTCGTGGTGATGAAGCGAGAGGCCACCGAGGCCGACGTCGAGGCGGTCTCCGAGCGCGTCCGGGCGGCCGGCGGCGAGGCGTTCGTCTCGCGTGGGGCCGTGCACACGATCATCGGCCTGGTCGGCGACACCGCCCGCTTCCAGGCGATCCCGTGGGGCCAGCTCCCGGGCGTCGACCACGTGATCCAGGTCGGCAAGCCATACAAGATGGTGGCCGCGGACCTGCATCCGGTGCCCACGACGGTGAACGTCGGTTCGACGCCGGTCGGGCGGGGGACCTTCACGCTGATCGCGGGCCCGTGCGCGGTCGAGAGCGAGGAGCAGGCGTTGCTCGCGACCAAGGCGGCGCGGGCCGCCGGCGCGACGATCCTGAGGGGCGATGTCTACAAGCCGCGTACCTCGCCGTACTCGTTCCAGGGGCTGGGGGAGCGCGGACTCGAGGTGCTGGAGGAGTGCCGGCGACAGACGAACCTGCCGATCGTCGTCGAGGTCGTCGACATCTCGCAGGTCGAGCACGTCGCCGAGGTCGCCGACTGCATCCGCGTCGGCACGCGCAACGCGCAGAACTTCGAGCTGCTCAAGGAGGTCGGGCTCGCGCACCGGCCGGTGATGCTCAAGCGGGGGCTGGCGATGACGATCGAGGAGTGGCTCCAGGCGGCAGAGTACGTCGCCCAGCGAGGGAACTCGGAGATCATCCTGTGCGAGCGCGGGATCCGCACGTTCGAGCCCTCGACCCGTAACACGCTGGACCTCGCCGGGATGGCGGTCGCGCAGGCCGAGTCCCACCTCCCGGTGATCGTCGATCCGTCGCACGCCGTCGGCAAGCGTCACTTGGTCGCGCCGATGGCGCGTGCCGCGATCGCGGCCGGCGCCGACGCCGTGATGGTCGACGTCCACCCCGATCCCGAGAGCGCGCTTTGCGACGGGCCGCAGGCGCTCACGCCGGACGAGATCGTGGACCTCGGCCGAGAGCTCGAGCTGCTGGCGGGCTCGCTCGGCCGACCCTTCAACCACGCCGAGTAGTCCTTCGACCGACTCGGTCCGGGTCGATGCGGTGCCTTGACCTAGCCCGGCAGGACGGGCGTGAGTTCGGCGATGTCGCACGAGCCGCGCCATCGCGCCAACCATTCGGGGGGAGGACCGGCCCGGCTCTTGCGCTTGTCGACCAGCAGCTTGGCCGCCTCCTCCCACTCGGGTCCCCGGAGCACGCGCGAGGCGGCGTGGAACTCGTCGAGCGCGGTCTCCCGGCCCTTCCGGCGGGTGATCACGATCAGTTCAGAAGCGCCCGGGATCCCGGGGACGGTCTGGTCTTCGGGCCCCGGCTCGCGCTTGGACAGCACGTAGATCTTCCCGTTGCGGTAGACGAACCAGGACGGGATCAGTTTCCGGCGGCCGTTGGCCTCGACGCCGACCCAGATCACGTCCGACTTGCGCAGGCCGTCCTCGACGTCTTTGGGGAGCTTCTGTGCGGCCGCCTGGATCTGCACGGGCGCCTCGATCTCGCCCACGATCTCGTCGTCGATCACGAAGGAGACGACGTAGGTGCCGGTCTCGTCGAACCGGGCATCGGTGATCGTGTCGGTCTCCTCGGTCAGGTCCATCGACCCGAGCATCCGCCGCACCGTGGGTCCCCATCGATGAACGAGCCGACCGGACGGACCGTAGAAGTGGATCTGCTCAGACACCATCCCGGTGCCCACCTTCCACGACCGGTGGGCGACGAACGGGAGGGCGGTTCCCGGCACGCCAAGCAGATAGATGCCGGCGGGCCCCTGGGACCCCGCCGACTCCCAGACCCGCAGGTCCACGACGTTGGCCGAAACGAGCTCCCCGACGGTCATCGCCGCGTGAGGATACCGGACGCCTGTTCCATGCGGGTGGCTACCGCTCGCGCGTAGCGTTCGCTCCTTCAGCCCCCAGTACCCCTCGCCGGGCGCCTACGCGCTGCGGGCGAGCCACAGGCGCGGCTCCTCGAGCTCGGGCATCGACGGAAGCGCCTCGGCCGAGTCCCACATCCGCGACAGGGTCGCCTCGTCGGTGAGCTCGACGACGGTGTCGCAGAACGCCCGGCCGATCCGGTACTGCTCGCGCTTGACCTCGATCCCGAGGAGCCGCTCGAAGACCGGGTCGACGTGCTCGCTCTCGCGGTATCGGCGCATCGCCTCGTCGATCTGTGCGTAGGAGGCGAGCATCTGCGCGCCGAGCGCGTGCATCACGTGGTCTCCGTAGCCCTCGGCCGCCGTCATGAACGCCTGGATCCGCGCGAGCTTGAGTCGCTGCTCGTCGTCCATCACCGGCCCGAACAGGTTCTCCTGCCCGGCGAACATCTCCTGCATCGCCTCGGGGTTCGACGGGTCGAACGCGCCGATCCGCTGCTGCAGCTCTTCCACGTCGAGCGAGAGCGTGGTCAGGAAGTCGTCGATCAGCCCCCTGAATCGCGGCTGCGCCCACGGCTTGGCGAACTCGAACCGGTGCGTAACCTCGTGGATCGCGATCCATGTCCGGAACTCGGTCCGGTCCAGGCTCCAGTCCCTCTCGAAGCGGTCGATGTTCGGGACCACAAACAGCAGCGACCCCGCGCCCCCGGGTCTGGGCACCGCGACGTCATACTGCCCGAGCACCTGCTGGGCGAGCGTGCCGAGCACCGTGCCGACCTGAGCCCCGAGCAGCAGGGGCGACAGCTGGTCCAGCAACTGCGCGACGCCGGCGGGCGCCTGCTCGGGCATCGCCTCGCGCTGCGCCGCCGTGATCGCTTCGGCGACCTTGGCGGCGCCCGGCTCCAGCAGCGTTCGAAGGCCCTCGATGGTGGACGCCACCCACTGCCCGCGCCGAACCGCCTCCACGCGCGGCACGTCTGAGGGCGGCTGGAGACCGGTGAACCCCGCCACCTGGAGTTCTGCGACGCGGACGGCCTCCTCGAACCCGCGTTGGTCACCCTGTTCGGGCGGCGGATCCTCGCCGCCCCACGACGCCGATGCGATGCCGACCTGCCGCGCGAGCTCCCAGTTCACGGGGCCGCTCGAGGAGGACAGCACTCGCTGGATCTCGCGGAACAGCGGGACGTCGTTCCAGATCTCCCCCGGCGGGACGCCGAACGGGTCCTCGGACGCCTGGCTCATGCGTCCATCCTACGGCCGGCCCGCCGATGGGCCGTCCGGCGGGCGTCGGGCTTGCGCGGTCGGCTCGCTACGATGGGCGGATGCGCCAGAGCCTCCTCGTGCGCGTGACCGCCGACGCGATCGGCGTCGACGAAGCGCTCGCCTTCGTGGCCGACGCCGGGGCCGGCGGCACATGCGTCTTCCTCGGGAGCGTGCGCGACCACTCGGACGCGGGCGGGGTGACCGGCCTCGCGTACGAGGCGTGGGAGGAGCAGGCCGAGCGCCGGCTCACCGAGCTCGGCGAAGAGCTGTTCGAACGATGGGCGTTGTGCAAGGCGGCGCTCCTGCACCGGTTCGGCGAGCTCGTGGTCGGGGAGGTGTCCGTCGTCGTCGCGTGTTCGGCGCCGCATCGGGCCGAGGCGTTCGAGGCCTGCCGCCACGGGATCGAGCAGCTCAAGCGCGACGTGCCGATCTGGAAGAAGGAGCACCTGGTCACCGGCGAGTCGAGCTGGGTGATGGGCTCGTGATCCCTCGCCCCACCGGACGCTGATGGGTCGCGACCTCGCGATCGATCTCGGAACGGCGAACACGCTCGTGTATCGACAGGGCGATGGCATCGTGCTCGAGGAGCCCACCGTCGTGGCCGTGAACGCCGCCGATGGCAAGGTCGAGGCGATGGGCGAGGAGGCGTGGCGGGTCATCGGCGGACGGTCGGGTAACGTCGTGGCTATCCGGCCGCTGCGCCAGGGCGTGATGACCGAGTTCGACATCACGCAGCGGATGATCGAGGTGGTGCTCCGTCGCGTCGGCGTGTCCAGATTCCCGAAGCCTCGCGTCCTCGCATGCGTCGCGAGTCAGTCCTCCGAGGTCGAGCGGCGAGCGGTGCTCGAGGCGATCAGGCACGCGGGGGGGCGTGGCGTGGTGCTGGTCGAGGAGCCACTGGCCGCGGCGATCGGCGCGCGTCTGCCTGTGCACGAGCCCGTGGGGAACCTGGTCGTGGACATCGGCGGCGGCACCACGGAGATGGCCGTGGTCTCGATGGGCGGCGTGGTCTCGGGCAGCTCGACCAAGGTGGGAGGGTTCGACCTCGATGCAGCGATCCAGAGCCACCTCCGACAGGAGTACGACGTCGCGATCGGCGAGAAGGCCGCCGAGGAGATCAAGATCGCGATCGGCTCCGCGTTTCCCGCACCGAAGGGGCGGGCTGCCATCGTCACGGGGAGGGCGCTCGCAACCGGCGCACCCAGCGAGGTCCGCGTCACCGAGGACGAGATCCGACAGGCGATGTCGCCGACGGTGCAGCTGATCGTCGAGGAGGCCCGCCGAACGATCGCGGAGGCGCCGCCGGAACTGACACACGACGTGTTGGAGGCGGGCATGTTCCTGACCGGGGGAGGCGGGCTGCTCCGCGGACTCGATCTGCTCCTGTCGCAGGACTGCGAGGTTCCGGTGCACCTGACGGAACGCCCACTCGAGACCGTCGTGTTGGGTCTCGGCGCCATGCTGGAGCACCTCGACGACTACCGCTCGTCGTTCCAGCTGGTCCGCAGGCGCTAACTAGTCGAGGAACCGCTCGATCGTCCGGTTGATGAGGTGGCCGAGTTCGTACAGGACGAAGGCGAGGGCGGCCGCGCCGACGCCCAACAGCGCGATCACACCGACGATCCCCTGGAGCCGGTCGCGAACCCTCGGCCCCTCCGTCGAGACCTGGAGGTACGCGTAGCCGGGGGTCGGTCCGCCCTTCGCCGTGACCGGCTGTGACGCGGCGACGTCCCCCTCGGGTTCGCCGAACCCGCTCGCCGGGGGCGCCTGCTCGCGTTTGACGGTTCCGACGTAGACCACGGCGCCGACCAGCAGCGACAGGAGCGCGACGAGCAGGAGTGGCATCGCACGGAGCCTACTCCGCAATGCCCGACGTACGCTCGGGTGCCCGTACCATCGGCTGATGAAGCGGTGGACGCGGTGGGCCGTGCTCGTCGCGCTCGGCGTGCTCGCCGGTCTGGCCATCACGGTCTACCTGCCCTGGTACGCGATAGCGCCGGGACCGGCGCGGGCCGTTCAGCCCCTGATCCGCTTCGACGATCGACAGCGGTTCGAGTCGCAGGGGAACTTCGTGATGACCTCGGTCAGCTTCACGCAGCTGACCGGGATGGGCATGCTGCTCGCCTGGCTCGACCCCGATCGCGCGGTCGTCGCGCGCCAGGTGCTGTATCCGGACGGCGAGAACGTCCAGCAGGAGCGTGAACGCGCCATCTCGCAGATGGACTCCAGCAAGCTCGATGCCGCGGCCGTGGTCATGCGGGAGCTGGAGGGCTACCCGAAGGAGCACGGGCGCGGCGTCCTGGTCGAGAGCATCCAACCCGGCTGCGCGGCGGACGGTGAGCTGTTCCCCGGCGACCGGATCCTGTCCATCGACGGCGTCGCGGTCGACACCCACGCCGAGGCCAGGCGGGCGATCCGGTCGGCCGCGTCCGGCGACACGCTGACCTTCGACCTGTCGGTGGACGGCACCCCCGAGACGGCCCGCCTGGTGCGGGA